>JFBN01432831.1_pt1 | contig 28401 bp, 28 predicted proteins | sample 768741 | NCBI WGS metagenome assembly JFBN01 (sample SAMN01983846, study PRJNA193217) | chicken gut metagenome | biome: terrestrial biome; isolation source: ceca of Broiler chicken | host: Gallus gallus | place: United Kingdom: England | collected 2010-09-07
AAATCTTTTAGCAGTGCACGAACCAAAGGGTTTCTTTTTCGGCAACTTTTCTTTGCCCTCAAAGAAAAATTGCCCGGCGCAATATGAAGATAAATTAAAAAATAAATCTCTTTTTGTATATTGCGCCGAATGGCACTCTCATAAAAATGAAATATTAAGAAAATTTTTAGGAAACAAAAAGGAAAACTCCTCGTACTTTCCGAATATATTATTTATAGAAAGAAACGATATATTCACGTATAGTAAGGAGGGTTTTGTATGAATTTGCAATTTTTAGGTGCGGCGCATACGGTTACCGGTTCATGTTATCTGTTGGAAGCGAACGACCATAAAGTCCTAATCGACTGCGGTATGTTTCAGGGAGCGCGGACACTTCGCGATTTGAACTACAATGATTTCCGGTTCGTTCCGTCGGATATCGACTGCGTGCTTTTGACACATGCGCATGTCGACCACTGCGGACTTATTCCGAAGCTCTGCAAACAGGGGTTTAAAGGCAAGATTTACGCTACGAAGGCAACGTGCGACTTGGCAAACATCATGCTGCCGGACAGTGCGCATATTCAGGAATCCGATGCGCAGATTACGAACCGCAAGGGTCAGCGTATGGGCAGAACGCCGATTGAGCCGCTCTATACGCTTGATGACGCGGCAGCGGCGCTGAAGCAGTTTGTCAGCATTAATTATGATGAGGAAATACAGCCGGTCAGCGGACTGCGCGCCGTTTACCGCGATGCCGGTCATATTCTCGGCTCGGCGATTATTGAAGTTTTCGTTACGGAAAACGGCGAGGAAACGAAACTCGTATTTACGGGCGACCTCGGACAGCCGGACCAGCCGATAATAAAAGACCCGACATATATTAAAGACGCTGATTATCTGATAATCGAGTCCACGTACGGCGACAGAAAACACCAGCTCTACGATAAGGAAACACCGCTGGCAGAGATAATCAACGATACGATGGATAGAGGCGGCAATTTGATAATTCCGTCTTTTGCCGTAGGGCGCACGCAGACGATGCTGTACTATCTGTTCAAGCTTTGGAAAGCGGGACGTATTGATGATTATTCCATTGTTGTGGACAGTCCGCTGGCTGTCGAAGCGACGCGTATTTTTGCCAAAAACGTAAGTTATTTCGATGATGAAGCGATAGATTATCTGAAAAAACACGGCAAACTGCCGGAGATGCCGCAGCTGCGTCTGTGTGAAAGTGCGGAAGAGTCCAAAGCGCTCAACAGTGATGAAGGCTCGAAAATTATTCTGTCGGCGAGCGGCATGGCTGATGCCGGACGTGTACTGCACCATTTGAAACACAATCTGTGGCGGCCGGAGTCGACCGTTCTGTTCGTCGGCTATCAGGCGGAAGGAAGTTTGGGACGTCGCCTTTTGGACGGAGCAAAGCAGGTTAAGGTTATGGGCGAGGAAATCAGCGTCAAAGCGCGTATCATGAATATGGACGGATTTTCTGCTCACGCCGATTACACACAGATAGAAGAATGGCTGCAGCATTTGACGATGAACAATGCACAGCAGGTATTTGTCGTGCACGGTGAAGCGACGGCCGCCAAGGCGATAAAGGAAATGATACTGGAAGAGTTCGGCTGGAACGTCTACATTCCGTATTACGCCGACAGGGCGATTATGACGAAAACGTCGTGCGAAATCAAGGAAGCAAATATTCCGCAGGTTTCCGTGCAGAAGGATATGGAAGATTTCTTCGTGGATATCGACGCTTCGTACCGTCAGTTCCGCCGCCGCATTATCAATCTTGTCGTCAAAAATCCGGAACTCATGTCGGAAGCGATACGTACGACGGAAAAAGGCTGGCGTTATGTAAAACGGTTGTTCAAGGATTTCGGCATAAGCTGATAAATAAAACTCCTCAGATTGATTTCTGGGAAGTTTTTGAGTACAATAGAATAAAATAAAATATAAAGGGGTTATCATATTATTATGGAAAGTATTTCTTTACAGTGTCCCGTAACGATTAAAGTAAAAGTTACAGAAAAATTCAGAAGCAAAATGCTCGATAAAATGAATAAACAGCTCGATGAAGTCAATCTGAACCTGTCGAAAATCGATATTCAGAGAAAAAAATTCATTGAAGAACACGAACAGGACAATCCGCAGCAGGTGGCGGCAATCGTACAGCGTATGGAAGTCGACAAGGCAAAAGGTCTGAAACTGCGCGACAAACTGACGCAGGATATCGCTGACATGAAACATCTCGGTCTCGGTGCGGAAATCATTCAGGGAACGATGCACCATATCTTCACCGTTAAAGTCGGCGACAAAATGCCGGAAGTTATGAACAGCGAAATTGTGGTAGAGGACGGAAAAATCATTGAAATCCGCAACTGATAAAAAGATAATCATCGGCAAATTCGGCGCTACGCACGGCGTGCGCGGCGATATAAAAGTATATCCGCTGACGGATTTTCCAGAGCGCTTCGCCGATATAAAAAGCGGTTATGTCGATGATAAGCCGATTGAAATTCTGCATACGCGCTATCAGAAAAATTTTGTCGTGATGAAGATAAAAGGCGTTGACAGCCGCGAAGATGCCATGCGATTTACAAATAAACTGCTCAAGATAGACCGCGTCGATGTAGCGCCGCTCGGCGAGGGAGAATATTACTCTTTCGATATCATCGGTCTGCGCGTAATCAATCAGGACGGCTTTGAGCTTGGCGAAATTACGGATATTTTGAAAACGGGCAGCAACGACGTTTACATCACGAAGGCAGCCGATGGCAGGCAGATATTAATTCCGGCGCTGAAAAAAGTCGTTACTGAGATTAATATCGAAGACGGCTATATGAAAGTTGTCTGGGACGAAAATCAGGAAGTATAATTATCGCTATGAGAATAGATATTTTATCATTATTTCCCGAAATGTTCGCCGGTGTATTCGGTGCCAGCATTACGAAGAGAGCCGTGGAGAAAAACATTCTTGACATCGCCATAACCAATCCGCGCGATTTTGCCTTTAATAAGCACAATCAGGTGGATGATACGCCGTACGGCGGCGGCGCAGGCATGGTGATGAAGCCCGAGCCTGTTTTCCGTGCCGTAAAAGCCGTGAAAGAAAAGACGCAGATAGAAAACAGCCGCACGATTATCATGTGCCCGACGGGAAAGACGTTCAATCAGCAAAAAGCGATGGAACTTGCCCGCTATGACCAGCTTATTTTTATCTGCGGCCATTATGAAGGTTTTGACAACCGTATCGTGCAAAATCTGGCGGACGAGATTATATCCATCGGCGATTATGTACTGACAGGCGGCGAGCTTGCCTGCATGGTTGTCGTCGATGCCGTATCACGCATGCTCCCGGGTGTGCTCGGCAGCGGCGAGTCAGCACCGACTGATTCGTTTTACAACGGTATTCTGGAATATCCGCAGTACACGAAGCCGCGTGAATATCACGGTATGAAAGTGCCGGACGTGCTTTTATCCGGCGACCACGCCAAAATTGCAGCATGGCGCAGGCGCGAAGCATTGCGCGTGACGTATATCAATCGCCCCGATTTACTCAAAAATGCCAATTTATCCAAAGAGGACAAACACTTTTTAGCGAGTTTGAATAAGGAAAAATAAAAGGACTGTCGTATGAACAAGATAATTCTTTCATGCGACAGTCCTTTTTTAGTTCATTTATTGTGCGTTTTCAACAATTTCTTCCAGGTATGCCCAGCGTTCCATTAAATAGTCGAGTTTTTCCTGCAAGCGTGTTTCTTCTTTCGTCAGTTCGTTTAATTTACCGTAGTCGGAAGCATTCTGCGCCATTTGCAGCTGTACGACTTTCAGCTCGCCTTCGGTTGCGGCGATGACGGCTTCTATCTCGTCGTATTCGCGCTGTTCCTTGAATGAGAGTTTTTTCGGCGCATTTGATTTATCGCGCGTTTTAGCCGGCTTACTTTCTTTCGGCGCTGTTTTCGGTGTTTCAGTGGCTATAGCCTGCTGCTCACGTTCTTCTACTCCTTTATAATATGAATATCCGCCCGGGTACTGGCGCAGTGAGCCGTCTTTCTGGTAGACGAAAACCTTGTCCGCCAGTCGGTCGATAAAAAAGCGGTCATGCGATACGAAAATAATCGCGCCGTTGAAATTGTCGATAAATTCTTCGAGGATGGACATTGTTTCCAAATCCAAATCATTTGTCGGCTCGTCAAGCAGAAGCACGTTCGGTGCGCTCATCAAGATACGCAGCAGATACAGACGGCGTTTTTCGCCGCCGGACAGTTTGGCAATCGGCGTCCACTGAAGCGTGCCCGGGAAGAGAAATCTTTCCATGAGCTGGGACGCGCTCAGTTTCGTGCCGTCCGCCAGCGTCAGATAATTTGCTTCTTCTTTGATGTATTCGATAGGGCGCAGCCGTTCGTCCATTTCGATGTTTTTCTGTGTGAAATAGCCGATTTTTACCGTCTGACCGATAGTAACAGTGCCGGTTGTCGATGCAAGGCGGCCGGCGATGATATTTAAGAGTGTCGTCTTGCCAGAGCCGTTCGGTCCTAAAATGCCGATGCGGTCGTTGCGCAGTACGGTATAGGTGAAATCGCGGATTATCGTTTTATTGTCCACCGTATAGCCCACATTTTCCAGTTCAATGACGGTGCGTCCGAGGCGCGAGGTCGCCATGCCGATTTCCACTTTGCCGCGCTCGATATCGACTTTCTGGTTTTTGACTTCTTCAAAGCGCTGGATACGGGCGCGCTGTTTGGTGGAGCGAGCCTGTGCGCCGCGTCTTATCCATTTCAGTTCATTGCGCAGGAAGTTCTGGCGTTTCTGCTCGGAAGCTTCCTCCCGTTCCAGCCGCTGATTTTTTAGCTCAAGAAACTGCGTGTAATTGCCTGTGTATACATAAGAGTGCCCCTTATCCAGTTCCAGAATTTTCGTGGCGACGGAGTCGAGAAAATAGCGGTCGTGCGTGACCATGATTAAAGCTGTTTTCAGTTTGCGCAGATAATCCTCCAGCCAGGCAATCGTTTCGCTGTCGAGATGGTTGGTCGGTTCGTCCAGCAGCAGCAAATCACATGGTTGAATGAGCGCCGTTGCCAGTGCCAGCCGTTTTTGCTGACCGCCGGAGAGCGTTTTTATTTTGGCGGAAAAATCCGTAATGCCCAGTTTCGTTAAAATCGTCTTGGCGTCGCTTTCCAGCTGCCAGCCGTCCAGTTCGTCGATTTTGCCGCTCAAGTTGATTATTTTTTCCTGCAGCGCACTGTCATGCGGATTTTTCTGGCTGGCCTGAAGCGCAAGTTCATAATCGTACAGGGCGCGCATGAGCGGCTGCGTTCCCTTGAATACTTCCATAAGGACGGTATACTCCGGTTCAAATATTTTATCCTGCTCCAGGTAGGAGATTTTTGTATTTTTGCCGACGGTGATAATACCGTCGTCTTTCGGCACGATACCGGCAAGCACTTTGATAAACGTGGATTTGCCCGTTCCGTTGACGCCGACAATGCCGATTTTGTCGCCGTCTGAGAGACTGAAATTCACATCGCTGAATAAAACTTTCTCTCCGTATGTCTTACAGAGATTTTCTATCGTTAAAATCATTACAAACACACCTTTATTTTATAATCATTCTATTATATCATATTTATAAACCTATTGTGCTAGTAAAACATTGAGCCTGTAGCCAGCAGTATAATAGTTTATATTCGTTCGATGTTGTCACTTAACCTCACTAAATATAAACTATTATACTGCTTCGGAAAATTAACTAGCACAATAGGTATTTATAATTGCTTTTTGTATGAGAGGAGATTTTTTATGGAAAGATGTACGGGCTTTGCGCCGTCGGTTGATGAAAACTGCACGACACTGATTTTAGGTTCGATGCCGAGCGTGAAGTCGCTGGAGGAAAATCAGTATTATGCCCATCCGCAGAACCGCTTTTGGAAGCTTATGGCGATATTTTTCAATAACGGTACAGTTCCGGCCGTTTATGAGGAAAAATTAGCTATGCTTAGGAAAAATCATATCGCACTGTGGGACTCAATCGATTCCTGCGTGCGGGAAGGCAGTCTTGACAGTGCCATCTGCGATGAGGTGGCGAATGATTTCACGGTATTTTTGCGGCAGTATCCGAATATAAAGCGCATTTGCTTTAACGGGGGAAAATCGTTTCAGTGCTTTAAGAAATACAATAAGGAATTATTGAAGAATCCGCAGCTGGAATTTTATACACTGCCGTCGACGAGCCCGGCGAACGCCCGTTTCCGTCTGGCTGATTTGCAGGAGAAATGGCAGGAAGCTTTGCGGGTGCATTTATAATAAAAAATAAGAGGAGTTATGCTTTTGAGTTGGAGAGTTTTCAGCTATAATTTAGCGCAGGATTTTAAACTTATCGTTTTTACGTGGATTTATCTGAACGTCTTGCGCCTTGTTTCCATTGCGGGAATGAAATCATACGCCAGCGATATCGGAGTGAGCGATATCATGCTGGCGCTCGGCTACGGAGCGAGAATGAGTCTGAAAACGGCAGGCATTTTAATGCTGTTTTCGTTCGTGTTTGCCACATTGCCGAATTTTCTGCGCGGCAGGACGGATAACAGATTACGGCTGTATCTGGCGGCCGTGTACTTTTTTATAACGAATTTCCTGTTCGTCGCCGGATTTTTTTATTACAAGGAATTTCATACAAATTTCAATGAAATAATGTTCAATGCGCTGAATGATGACGTGACGGCACTGTTTTACACGTTCATTCAGCAGTATCACTTAATCGAAGGAACAATCGGCGTAGCGATTTTAACATTTGCGGTGATTTATATCTTGCGCAGGTTTTTAAACAGAACGTGGCTGCAAAAATCGTTACTCTGCGGCGGCAAATGGTATTTTCGTGTCGGCGTGATTGTGTTTACGCTGGTGTTTGCGCTGTTTACGCGTTTTGGGGCAAGCTTCAGCTATGCTAAATCCATTCATTGGGAAAACTGCGCCAAGACGAAGGACGCTTTTCTCAATGAAATGATACTGGACAATATGCAGGCGGTCTATCGCGGCTATTCCATAAAAAAGCGCATTGACAACGGTATTATCTACGGTGTCAACAAGGATAAAATCAGGTTTTACACGGAAAAAGCGGCCAACGAAAGCGATGCGGCAAAACTGGGCAAGGCGGATTTGACGCAGATTGACGCCAATCTCGTTTATCAGGCGCAGGGAAATATCATCGCGCCGAAACGCCATATTTTCATTTTAATCGGTGAAAGCTTTGCGCAGTGGCCGCTGCTGGACAAATACGCCGATTTGGGACTGGGCGAGAATATGCGCGCCGTTATGCAGAAGGAAAATGCGGCGTATACGCATAATTTCATGCCGAATGCTTCCTTTACGCCGATGGCGGTCAATGCGATTGTCTGCGGTCTGTCGGATGTGGATATCTATCCCAATCATCAGCTTGAATCGTATCGGCAGGTGTATGCCACAGCTCTTGCGCCGCAGCTGAAAAAGCTCGGCTACAAAACGCAGTTCTGGTACAGCGGCTTTAGCGGCTGGGAACGCATTGAGGATTTTGCGCTGGCGCAGGGCTTTGATGAATTTCACTGTGCTTCCGATTACCGCTATCCGTCAGGCAATGTCTGGGGCAGCGACGACCGGTTTATTTTTGAACGATTGCAGGAAAACGCGGCGAATAATTCGGAACCGACCGTTTACGTAGTTTTATCCGTTTCCAACCATGCGCCGTACAGCGTGGATTTGGCAAGGGAGAATTTTCCGAAAGAAGAGCTGCGGGCGAAATTGCCGAGTGAGCTGCAAAATGATGAGGAGTTCTTAAACAGACTAGGTCATTACTGGTATACGGATAAAATTTTCGGTGAGTTCATAAATAATATGGAAGCAAAGCAGCCGCAAGAAAATCTGTTTATCATAACGGGCGACCATGCCGACAGGGGCAATATCGAAAAACAGCCGAGTCTGTTCGACCGGTATACGGTGCCATTCATTATTTACGGCGACGGTGTGAAGAAAGATATTCTGTCGGATGATATAGCGGGCGGCCATGTCAATCTGGGAGCAACGCTTCTGGAACTTATCGCGCCTAAGGGTTTTGAATATTACAGTCTGGGAAAATCGCTGACGCGCGGCGCAAATGTCGGCTTTAACGATGGCGCATGGCTGACACCGGAGGCTATGGGCAGAATTGACGGCACAGAGCCGCAGTACGTTAAAGATAAAATCGAAATGTACCGTACAATATCGTGGCAGCGCACCATACGGGGCAACACTACCGCCATAGATGAATAAATAAATACGAAAAAAACAGCCGTAAGCTGAGCAGTTTCAGTTTACGGCTGTTTTTGTAAGTTAAAATTAAATTTATTGGTATGGATATATTTATAGGTTGAAAAATTAAGCTGATTTCTGTTTTACAAATACAAATAGCCGCTCAATGGAGTAAGCAATCAAAAATACGAGAAAAATGGCAAGTCCGGCTGTGCCGTAATCGTAATTTTGCATATTGCGCGAGATTACAAAGCCTACACCGCCTGCGCCAATCATACCGAGTATGGCACATTCGGAGAAGTTTATTTCCAATCGCATACCGGTCCATGCCACAATTTGAGAAAAAGCAGCAGGCAGTACGGCATTGGTGAATATGTTTAGGCGGCTGGTGCCTGTTACAGCGAGAGCTTCCAGCGTTTCTTCCGGAATACTTTCAAATGTCTGGGCAAATGATTTTGTAAAAAATGCTGTAGTATGCACGCAGAGACCGGCAACACCGGCTTCGGGACCCATGCCGAGGCAGACGAGCATTAATAGTACCCAGATAGGCGTTGGAACAGCGCGCAGAAAAGTGAAGAAAGCCTGAGTAAAAACAGACAGCCAGATAATACGGAAAATGTTGCGGGCGGCGAACATGCCGAAGAATATACCGAGCAGCAGGCTGTAGAGAAGGGAAAGTACGGCGATGGAAATTGTTTCTAAAATCGCCGGTAAAATCAAGTCGAAATTGGCAAAATTGAAATGCGCCAACTCCCAGAAAATACCGCCGATATCGGGAAGACGCAAGGCAAGCTTAATCCAGTTGATATCGAGATAAATCAGACTGAGCAGACACAAAAAGACAATGCCGATTAAAAATCTGGGGATGAATTTATTTTTATATTTGCAGCTTACCGCTATTTTGCCAGAACGGGTTCGCCGGATTATTTGCTGTATATCGGCTGATGAAGTCTGTGATATCATTTGAGAATTTCCCTCCGCAGTTTATTTGTTATCTGGTCGACGATGATTACCATGGCGGCAATTGCCAGAATGATGCTGAAAGCGACATCGTACTGAAAACCTTTGATGTAGGAAAATAATGTGAGCCCGATACCGCCGCCGCCAACCATGCCGACAATCGTGGAAGCACGGATATTGACTTCGATACAGTATAAGAACCAGGAAAGAAAACCGCTGAGACAAGTTGGTGCAACGGCCTGAAATACTCTCTGCCAGAAGCTGGCGCCGACGGCCTGCAAACTTTCTACGCAATCGGCGGAAACATCCTCAATCGTTTCAGTAAAAGCACGCACCATGAAAGCAAAGCTTGTGATACATAAAGCGATAAAACCTACACTCGTGCCGATGCCGAGCGAAGAAAAGAGGATAAATGCCCAGACAAGCGCCGGAATATTGCGCAGGAAAGTGGCAATGCCGCGGATATATTTGGCAATATGGGGCTGGGGAGAGACTTTTTCACTGGCAAAAAGCGACATGAAAAAAGCAAGTACGGCCGCAATAGTCGTGGAGGACATTGCCAGGGCAAGCGTTATTAAAATATTGGAAAAAACTTCGGGGAGGGCGCTTGCCTTAGGCAGAGCCGGCGGAAAGAAATCCTGCACAATGAACTGTATGAAAGCATCACTGTTTTTCAGCAGAACGAATACATTGAAATTGGTGTACAGCGAAGTCAGAACGAACAATACGGTAATTATGATAAAAAAAGCAGTGTATATATTTTTCTGTTTACGCGCAATCAGCGGTATCTTTGTTGTTTTCGACATCATCAATGTTATTTTCTCCCATCATCAAATTCTCTCGCGATGTATTGTAAATGCGTTCAATTACCGTATCCGATAATTGCTGCGGCGGGCCGTCAAAAACGATTTCTCCTTTGGAAAGACCGATTATGCGCGTAGAATATTTCAGTGCCACATCCAGTTGATGCAGATTTACGATACAGGCAATACGGCGCTTATGCGTCATATTTTTGAGCAAATCCATGATGGTCTTAGCACTGGACGGGTCAAGTGAAGCGATAGGCTCATCACAGAGCAGCAGCTTCGGATTTTGCATGACGGCGCGGGCAATACCTACACGCTGTTTCTGTCCGCCAGACAAGTCAGATGCTTTATTGTAGCAGAACTGCTCCATGCCGAGTTCTTTGAGCAGTTCCAGTGCCTGTATTTTGTCGGCTTCGCGGTATAAACCGAAAATACCGCGAAAACCGCTTATAGTGCCAAGACAGCCATGTAGGACGTTTTGAAAAACAGAAAGAGTATAGACTAAGTTGTAATTCTGGAAAACCATGCCTACTTTACGGCGTAATTGGCGCAGATTTTTTCCTTTTTGAGCGGAAACATTCACATTATCCAGATAAATACTGCCTTCACTGATATCAATCAGTTTATTGATGGAACGGAGCAATGTCGATTTTCCTGAACCGGATGGGCCGATAATAGAAATAAATTCTCCTTCTGCAACGTTAAAAGAAATATTTTTCAGAGCATGAACACCGTTATCGTAATGTTTACTTACATTATTGAAGCGTAAAATCGTTTTCATATTAAATTCCTCGTCCATTATTCGTTGCTCATGAGCTTATTGAGTTCCACAATCGGTTGATAATCGCTCATATCGCATTTGATAAAGCGGGCACCCGGTTTTTTAATAACATCAGTAAAATAAGCTTCATTATTATAAGAAGTCAAAAATTCGGTTAAAGTGTTGCGGGTTTTTTCATCTACGGATTTGGCTACAACCATAGCTTCAGCCGGAATAGCAGCCGATTCATGAATGATTTTGATATCGTTTTTATTTACATTGCCTTTGCTGATTTCAGAAGCAAGAATTTGATCGGAAATCGGAGCAATATCGATATCGCCTTTGGCTACAGCTTGAAGACCTGCCTGATGCGAACCGGAGAAACTTACTGCGTGAAAGAACGAATCGTTCGTGTGCAGTTTTTCCGTTGTTAAACCGTCATTTGGAAAAGCTTTTATGATTTCCGCGCTGGGAATTAAATTGCCGGAAGTGGAGTCCGGGTCGACAAAGGCCATTGTTTTGCCTTTGATATCCTGAATGGTATTGATATTTGTATTTTTAGCATTGGTAATCAGTACAGAATGATATATGGCTTTGTTCGGGTCACCGTCTTCCGCTTTCATAACGATAGGTGTAATTTCAGCGCGTTCAGCTCCGAGAGCAATAGCAAGCGGCCCCATGTATGCCATATCCGCTTTGCCGGTGCGCAGTGCTTCAATAATGGCGTTGTAGTCGCTGGCCTGTATTTCCTCTACTTCACAGCCCAGGACTTTGCTGAGTTCAGTGGCAAGACCGTTGCGGGCATCGGTACTCTGGTCAGTAGATTCATTCGGTGCATAAGCGATAGTGAATACGCCGTCTTCGCCGCCGGCGGATGATGTCTGAACATTGTCGGAGCCGCCGCAGCCGGCAGTAAGCATTAATGTACCCAGTGTGAGGGAAATCAGCGTCGTTTTTAAGGATTTTTTAAAAATCTTCATGAAAATACTCTCCTTTAAATATAAGAATATGAGAAATTTTTGATAGTTTTACTTTGTGTTAGTAGACGGATTTAAGTACGTTTTCGATTATCTGCGGTGTGAGCTTTACCGGATTGTTGTCGGCTCGCCCTTTAGTGATGCCCTGAGCAGCAAGCTGAGGCAAATCGCGGCAGTCTACATGCCATTGTCTTAGAGTGGCAGGAATGCCGGCACGATTTAAAATTGAAATAATACGTTTTTGCAGTTCGTCGGCATTATTCACAGATAATGCTTGTAATAGTAATGGCAGATTTTCGATTTTGGACTGGTTTATTTTAAATATCGGCGCAAGCAGCATGCTGACAGCCGTTCCGTGCGGTATATGGTAGTGCATAGTTAATGGATAGGAGATAGAATGACAGGCTGTAGTCTTTGTATTGCTGAAGGCCAGCCCCGCCAGCATACTGCCCTGCGATATTGCTTTATGAGCAAACGCTTTACCGTCGATTAAGTCATCAATATTGCTCATGATAAGGCGCACCGCATTGAGTGCCAGTGTTTGGGATGTAATGTTGGAAGCATTCGCCCAGTAGCTTTCCACGGCGTGAGACACAGCATCAAGTGCGGAGGATACAGCGAGAGAAATCGGCATACCGGCTGATAAATCGGGGTCGACAACGGCGGCATAAGCGTAGTTGTCAGAACATTCGACGGATTTTTTTGCATTATTTTCCGTATCCCAGATTGTTGCCCAGCAGGTTACTTCACTGCCTGTTCCGGAAGTCGTCGGCACACCAATCCATTTACATGGGGAAACGATGTATTTTTTCTGATTTATTACAGTGCGCAGTTCATCAATGGAGTCGATTTTCTGATTGTAAAGACAGCACAATGATTTTCCGATATCCATAACACTGCCGCCGCCGATGGCAATCACGACATCAGGTGAAAAATCGTACGTCTGCTGATACGTTTCGAACAGCTGATTTATAGTAGGATTGGAAGCTGTAAAACATAAAGGATATGTTTCAAAGTCTTTATCGTTAATTAGCTTCTGAAATACATCCTGCGTCAGAACGGACGGATGCCACGTCAGCAGCAGAACGTGCGCGTTAGAAGATTTAATCTGTTTTATTAAATCGGGGATTTTATCAATAGCATTATTTCCTTGTATGATATGTACAGGATTGTAATAGTAGTGCAAAGTTATTTCCTCCTTAAAAAGTATCCGTTATTTTGTTTACAAATTTATTTTAAGTTTTGTTGCCGTTAAAAGCAATTAAATAACTGCAAACAATTAGTGAAAACTGTATAAAACAGTAAAAAATGCGTTATTTTGCTGTTTTATACTAAAAGTAGCTGAAAAAAGAGCCAGATTACAGCTTTGATGTGAAATTTATGTAAAAAATAAATAAAAAAGCTGTAATAAAAGCGAGAAATTCTCGATTATTACAGCTAAAAAAACGGTTTATTCGATGATAAGACCATGAGTCTGATATTTTTTCTTTAACATGACAGATACAGTATCATCCGTAAGCAGCAAATCAACTTCATTTAACTCCAGAGCTTTCTTTTTGGAGCGTTTGCCGATTTTAGTAGAGTCCATGACGGCAATAACTTCTTTGGCACGTTTTGCCAACAGCCGGATTATGCCGATTTCTGACATACGAAAATCAGTGAAACCATCTTTGTAATTGATAGCATTGATGGACAAAAAAGCAATATCAGGATAGTATTTGTCGAATTCCTGTTCGCAGGTACTGCCGTAAGTTGATTTTTCCAGCGTATCAACGGCTCCGCCGATAGAAATTATCTTTATAGCAGGATTTTGCATAAGAATGTTTATAGCGGCGAGATTATTGGAAACAACAGTTATATTATCATTTTTAAAAACGAGCTCCTGCGCCAGAATGGTATTGGTCGTACCGGAGTTTAAGGCAATGATGGAACCGGGTTTTATGCGGGCGACGGCTTTGCGTGCCGCCTGCCGTTTAAGTTCAATATTTATTACTTCCCGTCCGGTGAAATTAGACAAAGAGGCAAGCGAATCCGGCAGACAGGCGCCGCCGCGTATACATTTTATCAGACCACGCTGTTCCATTGTCTTTAAATCGCGGCGGACCGTATCGACTGATACTTGGAGTAAATCTTTCAAATCGTTGATTTTTACAATGGCCTGCAGCTGAAGCTGCTGCATGATTATCTCTGCCCGTTCATTGTAAAGCATAATTGTACTCCTATTTCTTCTGCAATGTACGCTGTTTCAGGATTTCATAAGCTAAAATGGCGGCTGCATTGGAAGCGTTGAGCGAATTTACTTTACCGCGCATCGGGATTTTCACGATAAAATCGCAGGCTTCCTTCGTAAGACGGCTGACGCCGTGCCCTTCACTGCCGATTACAAGAACAATCGGTCCAGTCAGGTTGGCTTCATAATAATTTTCCGTTCCGTCCATGTCGGCACCGGCAACCCAGAGCCCCTGTTTTTTAAGACCTTCCAGTGTCTGAGCCACATTGCCGATACGGGCAACCGGCACGTATTCCACAGCGCCGGCGGAAGTTTTGGCAACAACGGAGGACAGTGGACAGCTGCGGTGTTTCGGAATTAAAATGCCGTGAGCACCGACAGCGTCGGCAGTACGCAGGATAGCACCGAGATTGTGCGGGTCTTCCAGTTCATCGAGCAGAATGAGGAACGGGTCTTCGCCGCGGTCCTTCGCCAGATTTAAAATATCGTCAAGTTCCACGTAATCAACCGGCGCGGCATAGGCGGCAATGCCCTGATGACGCTGACCGCCGCAGAGCGTATCGAGCTTATCGGTGGAAATGCTTTGCAGGACGAGATGGCGCTCTTTGGCAAGATTGATGATTTCCGAGATGGAACCGCCGTGCGAACCTTCGGCGATTAAGATACGGTTGATGGAACGGCCGCTTTTGATGGCTTCACGCACAGCATTTCGGCCGAGCAGGATGTCCTCGCTGAGCTCAGCTCTTTTCGGTCTTGCCGGTTTATTCACGGCAGGTTTTCGCGGGGAGCGTGTTTTTACGGAAAGTTTATTTTTCGGTTTATTTTTTGTCGGGCGCATTAGATTTCTCCTTTTTAATTTTTTGGTTGACAAAAGAAAACTACATCACATAAATTGACAGTTTATGCAATGTAGCAAAAATTTTTCAGTTTATTTAACGATTTCGTACGGCCAGTTCAGAATGCCGCCGATATTAACAATATTCGTATAGCCGAGTGCGGCGAGTTTTTCATCCGCCTGCTGACTGCGTTTGCCGCTGCGGCAGTATGTCAGAATAAGCTGGTCCTTATCCGGTAAAAGACGGGCAACTTCAGGATTATCCGCCGTGATTGTTTCATTCGGCAGACATACAGCGTTCGGAATATGGCCTTCGTTGTATTCTTCCAAAGTGCGTACATCCAGAACAATGCAGTCTTCACTTTGCATCAGTTCCTTTGCCTGTTCCGGCGCAATCGGTGCAAATCTTTCAACAGCAATGGCCGCATTTTCCGGTACATTCGCATTATCCGCCATAGCGGTCTGACTGAAATGGAAACCTGCAAATCCCAGCAAAACAAACAAAATAGCAATTATTTTCAGTTTCATGGCAAAAACCTCCTTGTGATGTAGTATTTCTTCTATTATATATTAGATATATTTATTGTGCTAGTTGATTTCTCAAAGCAGTATAATAGTTTATATTTAGTGAGGTTAAGTGCCAACATCGAACGAATATAAACTATTATACTGCTGGTTACAGGCTCGATGTTTTACTAGCACAATGGATTAGATATAGCTCGTTATACTATTCTTTTTATATTTACTTTTCGCGTAGTTTGAGCATTTCCTGAAACTTACCGCAGGTCATAGCACCTTCCGGACACTGACCGGTGCGGACGCATGTTGCCCCGGCATTTTTAAACAACAGCGGAGCGACTTTCTTCACTTCCGCCAGCATCAGATAAGCCATTTGGCGGATTTCCCATTGAGCGCGGTTACAGCAACGCAGCGAGAAGAAATGCAGAAGCGAACGGGCGTTGAACGTTGCCAGGATTTTCGTTTCCGCCGCATTGGCAAGCACATAGCGTGCGTCCTCTTTCGGAATGTCCATAGCCGTCAGTTCATCGTACGTTTGACGAATGGTATTCATCAGATTGGTGAATTTTTCCTTAGCCTGAGGATTTTGCGCAATGGACGGTGGCAGTACATATTCAAAATCATGTTCGCTGACATAGCGCTGGGACTGCTGCGAATAGGAAGCAATGCGGTGGCGTACCAGCTGATGTGTGAGTACGCGCGAAATACCCTCTATGGCAAATGTGAACGTAACGTGCTCCATAGTGGAGGCATGACCCATGCTGACTATTTTCTGCACGAGCTTTTCCACCTGCTCATCCGACATTTTTTCCGCCAGCTCTTCCGCGCCGCAAGGCGAATAGCACAGGCGAGCCGCCATAGCTACCGTTCTTTCCGGCTGGTCGGTATATTTCATAAGTTTAACTTTGATCAAAGTTCTCTCTCCTTCAGACATAAAATTTTATTCTAAACAGATTTATATTATAGCATAGAACTATGAAGGATTGAAAAATTTATTACGCATTCAGATAATCTGTAACGGATTTTATCGCGTTCGCCCCGTCCGAAGCGGCCGTTATAACCTGGCGCAAAGCTTTCGTGCGCAAATCTCCGGCTACGAAAAAGCCTGCCGTATTGGTAACGCCCGTTTCATCGGCGATAACGTAGCCCGCTTTATCTGTCGCTACGAAATCCGGCACCAATTTATTGTTTGGTATCATGCCCACAGCTACAAAAATGCCGTCGACAGCGATTTCTTTAGTTTCTCCCGTCTTTTGCAGTTCGATTTCCAGTGTTGTTACCTTTTTATCGCCTTTGATGGATTTAGGAACGGCCGACGGCACGAATTCCACATTCGGCAGAGCGAAAATCTTTTCCTGTGAATGCTTATCGCCGCGCAGTTCATCCCGGCGGTGGATTAAATAAACCTTCTTGCAGATTTTCGCCAGAAACAGCACATCTTCAAGCGCCGTATTGCCGCCGCCGATTACAGCCGTAACCTTATCGCGAAAGAACATACCGTCGCAGGTGGCACAGTAATAAACGCCGCGGCCCAGAAACTGCGCTTCGCCCGGAATGTTCAATGTGCGCGGATTGGCGCCCGTCGCCAGAATAACCGTTTTCGTGACGATATCGTCCTGCCCGTCGATTTTCAGCGTAAAGGATTTATCATCATTTCGTTCAATAGCCGTTACAGTTGCTTCCTTAATTACCGCTCCGAGCTTTTCTGCATGTTCCTGCAACGCCATCGAAAACGACGCGCCGTCGATATTCGGCATGCCCGGATAATTATCCAAGTCATTTGTCGTGACAATCTGCCCGCCGCTGTAGCCCGCTTTTTCCAGCACAACATAATCAAGCGCCGCACGTGACGCATAAATAGCAGCCCCGAGCCCCGCCGGTCCGCTGCCGATAATAACCGTATCCAACATAAAATCACCTCAAAATCAGATAATGTGTAAACCAATCGTCCCCGTTGTGCTAATAGAATATCGAGCCCGTGTCGGCAGTATAATACTTTATATTCGTTCGATGTTGTCACTTAACCTCACTAAATATAAAGTATTATACTGCCTTAAGATATCAGCTAACACAACAGATATTAATCGTTATTCAATACCTACAGTATAAACGACAAACACGGAAAAGTCAGTAACCAAATCACAAACCCGCACAAAAAATAAACCACCACAGCAAAAAACCATTGAACAAAAACAAATAATCCAGTATCATAGAAAGTAACCACTCGAAAGATAGTAGGATAGCAAGCTTAGCTAATGTCTAGTGAAAAAAGAATAAAGAAAGAAGGAAGAAAAAATGAACACAAAAAAACAAAAACAACCCCGTCTCCAATTAAACATAAGACTTACACCCGAACAAAACGAATACATAAACAAACGCATCCAGCAAACACAAAAAACAAAAACACAATTCGTCCTGGACTGCATAAAAGAAAACCCCGTCTACATACTGCCCCGCATGGAACAGACCATATCCCAAATAAAATACCTCGGCAACAAAACAAACGAATTATCGCAAAAATTAGACCAGTCAAACACCCAGACCGAAAAACTCCTAAAAGAACTGCAAGAAGGTTGTGATGAACTATGGCGATTATTAAAATTACTAAAGCAGGAAAAACCAAAGCAAGTCTGAAAGCAGCATTAAACTACATCAGCGACCCGCAAAAAACAACTCTGAACGAAAATAAGAAATTACTCTCAAGCCTGAACTGCTGGGGCAGTATAAAAAATATCTACGAAACAATGATAGCCACAAAAGAAATGTACAGAAAAGCTGCCGACAACAAGCACAGCGAAATGTATAAACATTTCCAGCAGTCATTCAGACCGAATGAAGTAATGCCGCAGACGGCCCATCAAATCGGTGTCAAATGGGCAGACGCCAACTTCGGCAAGCACGGCTTTGAAGTGTGTATCTGCACGCATATCGACAAAGAGCATGTCCACAATCATTTTATCATCAACTCCGTCAATGCGCTTACAGGAAAAACCATTGTCATAAACGCAAACAGGACGCTGGAACAGCTGAAAAAGAGTTCTGATGATTTGTGCCGCGAATACGGCTTGTCCGTCATCGACAGGAGCTACTATGCGGCAGACGACAGACAAAGCAGTTACAATATGAAGAAAAAATACAGCGTAGAGCGGGAAGCATTTCGACACAGCAGCTGGCAGAAATATTTTTACGATACGATAAAAGAAGCAATCGAAAAGGCCGCAGGAAAAGGATTTGAATTTTTCTGCCACTGTTTGGCGGAAAAACAAATTAAAGTGGAGTACGAACGGCTTAATAATGATATAATCTTTCGGCACGAAAGCAACGGCTACACCATAAGCGACAGGACACTGGAAAAGACTTTTCCTTCGCAAAATTATTTTCTGCGCAGTAATATCGAAAAAACAGTCGGTTCAATTCCAGTATATGAAATAGAACCGACGCAAATTTTATCGGAGAAAAAACAAGGGTTTTACAAATTAATAGAGAATTTATTTAAAGTCATAGACAGTGCGGGCGAAATTGCAACGAAGCAGGCGTTTTACGATTTTATGGAAGAAAACGGCTGGCTGATTAAAGATACACCGACCGGCAGAGCATTTTACCATGAAGCGACAGGCCGCATACTGTACGACAATACCATTTATAAAATCGCGAAAAAACACGAGTACTGTCTGGCGTATTTAGAGCAGCACTTGAAATAGTTTGAAATAGAAGGGATGTTGATGATGTGAATGAAGCAGTAAAAGGACATTTACTAGCAATATTTACTGCTATATGCTGGGGAACGACATTTATTTCCACCAAGATATTGCTGGTGGATTTCTCCCCGTTGGAAATCCTTGTAACGAGATTTGTCATAGGGCTTACCGTACTCTATATGATACGGCCGCATGTGCTCAAACTGAGACATGAGGAACACCGGCTGTATCTGGTGGTGGCGGCTCTTTCCGGGATTACGCTGTATTATCTGATGGAAAATATCGCCCTTACGTATACGTATGCTTCCAATGTAGGCATCATAACGGCAACGGCGCCGTTTTTTGCGGCGATACTGGCGCGGTTTACGCTGAAAAACAGTCATTTGTCAGGGCCGTTTTTCATCGGTTTTATCGTTTCAATGATAGGTGTAGTGCTGATAAGCACGGAAGGCGGCGGACTTAATTTCAATCCGAAAGGCGATATGCTGGCACTCGGGGCGGCGGTGCTTTCGGCCGTGTATATTGTTGTTTTGAAGAAAATCTGCACGTTCGGCTATGATTTAATCGTCATTACGCGGGAAATTTTTCTGTACGGCATAATTTTAATGATACCGCCGATAATTTTCATGGGTTTTGACATTGATTTGATTTATCTGATAGAGCCGGTGAATTTGGCAAACATGTTGTATCTGGGCATCGGTGCTTCGGCGCTGTGCTTTCTAACGTGGAATTTTTCCACAAAATTTCTGGGTATTGTAAAGGCTACGGCGTATATATACGTAATCCCTGTAATTACCGTGATTACGGCGTATTTCATTCTGGGCGAACCGATTACATGGATGAAAACAATCGGTATGGTTCTGGCGATAGCCGGTCTGGCGATTTCACAAAAATGAAGCTAATCTGTTATAATATAGAGAAGTATAAATCTGGAGGTAATATTTTATGGGTAAAATTATTTTAACGGGAGACAGACCAACCGGTCGTTTACATATCGGTCATTATGTTGGTTCTTTAAAGGGACGTGTGGAACTGCAAAATTCCGGTGAATTTGAAAAAATCTTTATAATGATTGCCGATGCACAGGCGCTTACGGATAATGCGGATAATCCGGAAAAAGTCCGTCAGAACGTACTGGAAGTAGCGCTCGACTATCTGGCATGCGGCCTTGACCCGGCGAAATCGACGATTTTCGTGCAGTCACAGATACCGCAGCTTTGCGAACTTACGTGCTATTACATGAACCTTGTTACTGTATCGCGCCTGCAGCGCAATCCTACCGTTAAAGCGGAAATCCAGCAGCGCAATTTTGAAGCGAGCATTCCGGTGGGCTTTTTTGCTTATCCGATTAGCCAGGCTTCCGATATTACAGCGTTTAAAGCAACGACTGTACCAGTCGGTGAGGACCAGGAACCGATGCTGGAACAGACGCGCGAAATCGTGCGCCGCTTCAATATGACATACAATACGGAAACGCTCGTTGAACCGGAAATTTTATTGCCGAAGAATAAAGCATGTCTGCGCCTGCCAGGTACGGACGGTAAAGCAAAAATGAGCAAATCCATCGGTAACTGCATTTATTTATCCGATGAAGCCGATGTCGTTAAGCAGAAAGTCATGAATATGTACACCGACCCTAACCACATAAAAGTATCCGACCCGGGCCGCATTGAAGGAAATACCGTGTTTACGTATCTGGACGCTTTCTGCAAGGAAGATGATTTTGCCAAATATCTGCCGGATTATGCAAATTTAGACGAATTAAAGGCGCATTACCAGCGCGGCGGATTGGGCGACGTCAAAGTGAAGAAATTCCTCAACGCCGTATTACAGGAAGAGCTTGAACCGATTAGAAACCGCCGCAAGGAATATCAAAAAGATATTGCCGCCGTATATCAGATGTTGAAAGACGGTTGCGAAAAGGCAAGACAGACGGCTGCGCAGACACTGCATGAAGTAAAAGACGCGATGAAGATAAACTATTTTGATGATATCGACCTGTTAAATCAGCAGATTAATAAATATAAAGATTGATGATGAATGGACTTTGTGCCGGATTTGGCGGTACAGAGTCCGTTTTTATTTTTCAACGGCGGCTTGAATAGCTTTTTTCCAATTAAAATGATAAAAACTTTGTATAATAGTAACTTTATTTGTTTAGATGTACATTTTTGATAATTATGTTTAATGATACGAAACATAATTGTAAAAATTAAATTAAATACGTAAAATAAACAGAAAAAAATCTATTAAATAACAAGTTTTCGGGGATAATCTGTTAATTTGTTTATGTATTTAATGTGTATTTAGTCTTGCATTTTGTATTGTACTATTATACAATTAAGCTTGATTTAATTTAGTAAAGGAGATTTTGTGTATGAAACAGCATGATTTCATGAGCCATGAATTGAAGCTGCCTGAACTTACCATACGCGGTATGATTTTAGGTTTACTCATTACGATTGTATTTACGGCTTCAAACGTGTATCTGGGATTAAAAGTAGGTCTTACATTCTCGTCCGCTATCCCGGCTGCAATTATTTCCATGGCTATTTTGCGCATGTTCAAGGATTCCAATATTCTGGAAAACAACCTTGTACAGACGCAGGCGTCGGCAGCAGGTACGCTTTCTGCTGTAATTTTCGTTATCCCGGGTCTGTTAATGATTGGTTACTGGCAGGGATTTCAGTTCTGGCAGACGCTTATGATTTGCGCTTGCGGCGGCTGTCTCGGCGTACTGTTCACTATTCCGCTCCGCCGTGCTATGGTAGTGAATACGGATTTGCCGTATCCGGAAGGCCGGGCAGCGGCTGAAATTCTGAAAGTCGGCAGCGCCAGCGCGGAAGGAAAATCCGGCGTTTCCGGTATCAGAGATATCGTCAGTGGCGGTATTATTGCGGCGCTTATCAATTTATTTTCCAGCGGGTTCGGTTATCTGTCTGGTTCCATGCTTTCATGGTTCAGCGTCGGCAAACAGGCCGTTACACTTTTACCGCTCGGTTTCTCGCCGGCACTTCTGGGTGCAGGTTACTTAATCGGTCTCGCCAGCGGTATCGCCATGCTCGTCGGTATGATTGCTGCATGGTGCGGTTTTGTACCATACCTGATGTCTATTGCCGATATTCCTGCCGGTACAGAACTTTCTGATGCAGCGCAGAGTATCTGGTCGGCTAAAGTCCGCTTTATGGGTGCAGGTACGATGGGTATCGCGGCTATCTGGACTTTACTTACATTGATGAAACCGATTATGGACGGTATCAAAATGTCGATTAAAGCTGTGTCCGACGGTGGCAAGGTTGATGACAATCTGCATCGCATGGATACGGATATGACGCCGAAAAGTATCGGCATTGTGTTCCTGTTAATCATCATCGGTCTGGTAACGGTATTCTATTCGTTCCTGTCTGACGGTCATTTATCTACCGGTACAATGTGGCTGTATATTATTGTAGGTATTTTGGTAGCTGTTGCAATGGGCTTCTTCGTAGCTGCGGCCTGCGGTTATATGGCCGGTCTTATCGGTACTTCCTCCAGCCCGATTTCCGGTATCGGTATTCTGGGCATTATCGTTTCTTCCCTCGTTGTGCTTGCGCTCGGCGATTATGCAGGCATCTTCACTTCGCCGGAAGGAACTTTATTTGCGACGGCTTTTGCCATTTTCATCACGAGCGTTATTACAAGTATTGCAGCTATTTCCAATGATAACTTGCAGGATTTAAAAACGGGTCTGCTCGTCGGTGCAACGCCTTGGAAACAGCAGGTGGCACTTTTAATTGGCTGTATCGCCGGTGCGGTGGCTATCGCTCCTGTATTAAATCTGCTCTATGAAGCGTACGGTTTCCCGGGTGCGTTCCCGCGTGAAGGCATGGACGAAAGCCAGGCGCTTTCCGCTCCGCAGGCAACGCTGATGACGACGATTGCCAGAGGTATTTTCAGCAGCAATATGGATTGGTCGTATATTTTCTACGGCGTTATCTTCGGTGTAATCATCATTATCGTCGATGTGCTCTTAAAGAAAAATACGAAAAAATACAGCTTGCCGCCGCTTGCTGTCGGCATGGGTATTTATCTCCCGCCTGAACTGGAAATGCCGCTCGTTTTCGGTGCAGTGCTTTCCTATGTAATTCATATTTATCTGCGTAAACGTGCAGCAGTGCGCAGTCCACGCGATATTGAAGGCGATGTGGAAAACTGCAACCGCCGCGGCGTGCTGTTTGCTTCCGGTCTGATTGTCGGTGAATCGCTCATGGGTGTTATCATGGCGGCTATCATCGTTATCTCCGTAACATCGGGCGGCGACGAATCACCGCTGCGCATGGTGGATGCAAGCTTCGGCAGTACGGCTGAATGGCTCGGTCTTGCGGTAAACATTCTGCTCATGGTAGAATTTGCCCGTCGTGTTATCACAGCTAAATTTAAATAAAATATAAATTAATAAAAAAGGTTCTATAATCCTGTTGGGGATTGTAGAACCTTTTCTTTTACTATACGAAATGGTTTTTTGTATAATGGGTACATAACTGCTTCTAAAAACATGATAATACGGGACACACAAACACTTTCCAACTGTCGCCAGTATAGGAAGGGCAACGAAAATATTATAGTATGAAAAATATTCACTGTCATTTTGGCAGTGTTTTTTTATTTTATTTGATATATATGATATAATCAGATGTAGACTTGGGAAAGGTTTTGAGTGATGAAGAAAGATTGCAGGAATATTATTTTACATCATCCGGTGTTTAAACGGTGTTGTGAGGAGATAGAGAAAGAAGAAAAAGACAGGATTTTCTGCCGGCATGATATGGCGCATCTTCTGGATGTAGCGCGTTTGATGATGATTTTGAATGTGAAGGAAAAATTGCACATAGATGAAGATATAATTTATGCAACGGCACTGCTGCATGATGTCGGCAGACATCTGCAGTACCGCTACGGTATCGGGCATGAAATATCGAGTGCGCTGATTGCGCCGGAGATTTTGCAAGACTGTAATTTCAGCAAAAAAGCGGAGCGGAAAATTTTAAGTGCGATATTGAAGCACAGGGATACGAAAACGCATAAGGAAAAGAATTTAAACGGGCTGTTGTATCGTGCTGATAAGATGAGTCGGGCGTGTTTTTGCTGTAAGGCGGAAAAGTGGTGCAACTGGCCGCGCAATAAGAAAAATTTAATTATGCAGTATTAGGAGAAAGATATGCAGATAGGAACAAAAAATTTTGATGTAGAAAATTGCACTTATATTATGGGGATTTTGAATGTGACGCCGGATTCGTTTTCGGACGGCGGCAGGTTCAATTCATTGGACAGAGCAATGCAGCATGCTCAGCAGATGATTGATGAAGGCGTGGATATAATTGATGTGGGCGGTGAGTCGACGCGTCCCGGTTATACGCTATTGAGCGATGAGGAAGAAATCAGCCGCATTGTGCCGGTTATCGAAAAATTGAAAGCGAATTTTGACGTGCCGGTGTCGCTTGATACGTACAAGGGAAAAGTGGCGCAGGCAGGTATTGCGGCGGGTGCTGATTTAATCAATGATATATGGGGTTTGAAGTACGACGATATTTTAGCGAAGGTCATTGCTGAAAATGATGTTGCCTGCTGTTTAATGCACAATCGCGATAATACGGATTACGAGGATTTTCTGGCTGGTGTAATTGATGATATGCGCGAGACGGTGGAAATTGCCCGCAGTGCCGGCATTAAAGATGAAAAAATTATACTGGACCCGGGTATCGGCTTCGGTAAAACGTATGAACAGAATTTAATCATGCTCAACAACCTTAATGTATTGGAAAAATTCGGCTATCCGCTGCTGCTCGGGGCTTCGCGTAAATCGGTCATCGGCAATGCGCTTAATCTGCCGGTCGGCGAGCGGCTGGAAGGAACGATTGCTACGTCGGCTCTGGCGGTGATGAGTGGTTATGCTTTTGTGCGTGTACATGACGTAAAGGAAAACAAACGCGCGGTGAAAATGGCACTGGCTGTGCGCAACAGCGGAAGGAGATATAATTTTTAATGGATATTATCAGAATTAATGAACTGGAAGTATATGCTTATCACGGCGTTTATGCCGACGAAAGGGAAAAGGGACAGTTTTTCTACGTTAACGCCGATTTGTACGTAGATACGCGCAAGGCAGGCATGACGGATGACCTCAACTATTCGGTTAATTACGGTACGGTATGTGAATTTATTGCCGATTTTATGAAGAACAATACGTACAATCTGATTGAAACGGCGGCGGAGCAGCTGGCGCAGGCGCTTTTGCTGGAGTTTAAGCCGGTGAAATCGCTTCTATTGGAAGTGCGCAAACCGTCAGCGCCGATTGCGTTGGAATTCGGCTCGGTTTCGGTGGAAATCGTGCGCGGCTGGCATGAGGCGTATATAGCTTTCGGCTCGAATATGGGCGACAGAGAAAAATATATTGATGACGCTTTGGCGGCTGTCGGTAAGTTGCCGCAGATAGAGATTGAGGCGATATCGGATAAAATCGTTACGGCTCCTTACGGCAATGTGGAGCAGGAGGATTTTCTCAACGGCGTGATTAAGGTGAAAACGCTGCTTCCGGCGGAGGAGCTGCTGCAAATTCTGCAGCAGATTGAACAGCATGCGGGCAGAAAGCGCGAAGTTCACTGGGGACCGCGTACACTCGATTTGGATATTCTGTTTTATGATGATGAGATAATAGCGACGGATAATCTCGTCGTGCCGCATCCGGATATGAAAAACCGCGAGTTCGTGCTGAAACCGCTCATGCAGATTGCACCGTACAAGGTTCATCCGGTGTATCATAAAACGATTAAGGATATGTATGATGAATTGAGATAAAATAAAAACGGCGTAGTATAAAAACTACGTCGTTTTTGCGTTACTTTATGAATTGTTTTATGGTCTGTTCGACAAGGTCGAGGTCAACTGTAGTGTTGTAACACGGTCCGTTGGGACGGATGTTCAGTACGCCTGCCGCCGGAAGCGGATAAACGTCCTGAATGCCGCTGGTGAGGTCGCGTTCGCAGGCGATGGCGAGCACCATTTTAGGATGAAGCTCTTTGGCGATTTTGCGGGCAAGCGTGCCGCCGGTAGCGACGCGGAAATGAAAGCCGAGCCGTTCGGACATGGTGATAAGCGGGCCGATGGTACAGCGGTTGCAGCGTTTGCAGTTATTTATATTGTGCGTGATTTTATGCGGGCAGGAAGCCAGCTGCAGACAGTGCGGCGAGATGACGAGCAGTTCGCCTGCTTTGACTTTGATTTTGCGGTGCGTGAGAATGTAATTGTTCAGAGCAATGAAAGAACGTTCGATTTCGCGGCGCGATATGCCGAAGATTTTTCCCCAGAAGACAATCAACGGAAATAAAGCGTTGATGAACTGAAAGATATATTTGTCGAGGAAGGAAAATACGGTGATATCGGCAAGGTTGAACAGCATATTGGCAATGAACAGACAGCTGACCGCCGCTGAAACGGCTGCTATGCCAAGCAGCAAATCGGCGACGACAGTCAGATTTAAGCTTATCAAGCGGGGATAGCAGAGCCAAAGCACGAGAAAGAGAAAAATCAGCACGCTTATGAGGCTCAAGGCGGCCAGTTGGATAAAAAGGCTTTTTTTCGTTGTTTTTAAAGTATCTGTGTTCATGCAGAGCACCTCTATATGAATAAAGCGAAAACAGCTGAACTATTTTCGCTAAATATTTTTAGATGAAACGGATATCGGCGGACAGTTCCTGACGATGACCGTTAATATAGGAAGCAGCCGGCATTTTCGCCTTATTCGGCGGCTGAATTTGCAGAAGTTCAATACAGCCGCTGCCGGTAGCGACGATAATGCTTTTTTTCGTAAGACCGACAATCTGTCCCGGTGCTTTATCGCCTGCAGCAGTATCGGATATTTTTGTCTGCCATATTTTAAATTTTTTGCCGTTCAAAGTAGTGTAGGCAATTGGCCAGGAATTCAAACCGCGCACGAGGTTATGAATTTCGAGGGCAGATTTATTCCAGTCAATACGGCAGTTGTCGTTATTGAGCATTTTAGCATAGCATGACAGGCTGTCGTCCTGTTTTTGGCGGGATACGGTGCCGTTTTCGATGGAACGGATGGTGTCAATCAGTAAATCAGCTCCCTGCACCATTAATTTGTCATGCAGCTCGGCCGTCGTCATGTCCGGTGTTATCGGTGTAGTCGCTTTTAAAATCATGTCGCCCGTATCAAGACCGGCGTCCATGTACATAGTAGTAACACCCGTTTCGCTGTCGCCGCCGATAATCGACCAGTGGATAGGAGCGGCACCGCGCCAGCGCGGCAGGAGCGAAGCGTGAACGTTGATACAGCCGAATTTTGGAATATCGAGAATTTCCTGCGATAAAATCTGACCGAATGCAACAACAATGATTAAATCAGGCTGCATTTGGCGCAGTTTTGCTGTAAATTCCGCCGTTTTTATTTTTTCCGGCTGGTAAACAGGCAGGTTATGTTCTTCAGCGTAGATTTTTACGGGCGATTTGGCGAGATGCTGACCGCGCCCTTTCGGTCTGTCGGGCTGGGTTATTACAGCCGTTACATTATAGTTTTGGTGCAGTTTATCAAGACAAGGCACAGCAAAATCAGGCGTGCCCATGAAAATTATATTGTTGATTTGCATTTTTTACCTCGATTATTTAGTGACTTTGCGCAGATTTTGAGCGATATCAATGAACAGGCGGCCGTGCAGATGGTCGATTTCATGCTGCAGGCAGCGAGCCAAAAGTCCTGTTGCCGTGATACGGTGATTTTTGCCCTGGCGGTTCAGGTATTTTACGCTGACTTTGGCGGCGCGTTCTACATCGCCGTAAATCTCCGGCACGCTCAGGCAGCCTTCGGAGTCGGTTTCTGCGCCTTCCATGCGGACGATTTCCGGATTGACGAGTTCGATAAGACCTTCGCCGACATCAATTACTACTACTTGAATAGACTCACCGACCTGCGGAGCGGCAAGACCGACGCCGTTGGCTTTATACATCGTTTCTGCCATATCGTCGAGCAAGGTGCGGATTTTTTTATCAATTCTTGCAACCGGCTGAGCCTGCTGTTTTAATACAACATCGCCGGCTTTTTTTATATCTAAAATAGCCATTAAAAAATACCTCCATGTAATTTAATAAATAAATTTTAGCATAAGTCGGTGTAAAATCAAAGATGATATTGGTTTTCTTTGTTTTTAAAGAAACCAATTAAAAAAACTACCGTTTGGCATAATATATGTTAAAGATAAGCATTTAATAATTTATTTATATATTATGCCAGGCAATTTTTCTTTGCTGGCACAAAGAAAAGTTGCCGAAAAAGAAAGTGCCTTAGTTCGTAGCCCACTAGAGATTTTCACTTTAAAAATAAAA
>JFBN01011831.1_pt1 | contig 28136 bp, 24 predicted proteins | sample 768741 | NCBI WGS metagenome assembly JFBN01 (sample SAMN01983846, study PRJNA193217) | chicken gut metagenome | biome: terrestrial biome; isolation source: ceca of Broiler chicken | host: Gallus gallus | place: United Kingdom: England | collected 2010-09-07
GGAATATCCCGAGCCTGCCGCCCTCCTCCGTTACATTCCTGGCCAGAACAGCCTTATCATCTCATAAAGAGCGTGTAAGACAACTATCGCCCGGCAATCTTACTCCCCGACAAGAGCTATCCACACCCGCTCGACACACCCGAAACCCAAACCGGGAAAGAGGTTCACAACCAAAAGATTCACCCGGCAGGCTCGCTCGTCTCATTATATTTTTTATCTTTGCCTATCTTAATCTTCAAAACAGAAGCTATGAGACGCCTGCCTATCCTTATACTCCTCGCCCTATGCTCCATTGCAGCCTTGATGCTCACCTCCTGCCACCAGGAGAAAAGCCGCATCTTGATTGGAGTGTCGCAATGCAGCGACGACGAGTGGCGCACGCAGATGAACAAGGAGATTGCCCGGGAGGCGCTCTTCTATCCGGGGGTAACCGTCGAGATACGGTCGGCCCACGACGACAACCAAAAGCAGATAGCCGATATAGAATACTTCATGGACGAAGGGGCCGACCTCATCGTGGTGGCTCCCAACGAAGCCGAGGCTATTGCGCCGGTCATAGAAAAAGCCTATGACCGGGGAATCCCGGTAGTACTGGTCGACCGCAAAATCGACTCGGACCACTACACCGCCTACATCGGAGCCGACAACTACGACATGGGACACCAGATAGGTACCTACATTGCCAATCGCCTGCACGGGAAAGGGAACATCGTGGAGCTCACCGGATTGAAGGGCTCTACCCCGGCTCGTGACCGCCACCGGGGACTCATCGACGCCCTGGCCGACGAACCCGGGATACGCATCGTGGCCACGGCCGATGCCGGCTGGTTCCAGCAATCGGCCGAGCGGGCGTTCGACTCCATTCTCGCCCGGCACCCCCTCATCGACCTGGTTTTTGCCCACAACGACCGCATGGCCTCGGGGGCTCACGAAGCGGCCGTGCGCGAAGGTCGTGCCGACGAGATGCTCTTCGTGGGGGTAGACGCCCTCTCGGGTAAAGGGCTGGGGGTAAACCTGGTGACCGACAGTATTCTCGACGCTACCTTCATCTATCCCACCGGGGGCGACCGGGTGGTGCAGGTAGCCATGAACATACTCGAAGGGCGCGACTATCCGCGCGAGACTCTACTCTCGACCGCCCTCGTCAATCGGAAGAACGCCCGCATCATGCAGATGCAGACGGCCCATATCAGCACCCTCGACGAGAAAATCGAGCGGCTCAACAGTCAGCTCGACGCCTTCCTGCTGCGCTATTCGGCCCAACGCATGTTCCTCTATGCCTGCATCGTGATTCTGGTACTGGTAGGCATTCTGCTCGTGATTATGGTAAGGGCCTTCTGGACCAAAAATCGCCTGAATGCCGAACTGTCGCGACAGAAACAGCAGCTCGAAGAGCAACGCGATCAGCTCATCACCCTGTCGCGACAGCTCGAAGATGCCACGCACGCCAAGCTGGCCTTCTTCACCAACGTGTCGCACGACTTTCGCACCCCGCTCACTCTCATTGCCGACCCGGTAGACCAGCTGAGCCAAAGCCACAACCTCGACAAGCACGAGCGGTTCCTGCTCAACATCATTCACAAAAACGTCACCGTACTGCTGAGGCTCGTCAACCAGGTGCTCGACTTCCGCAAATTTGAAGACGGTAAGCTGCAAATGCGGCTGAGCCAGTTTGACCTGCGGGCCTCGCTCGCCGAGTGGACCGACGCCTTCCGCACCCTCGCCTTCCGCAAACACATTCACTTTGGCATTCAGGCCGACGAGCAAACCGATTTTACCGTCACGGCCGATGCCGAAAAGTTGGAGCGCATCCTCTACAACCTGCTCTCCAACGCCTTCAAGTTTACCCCCGAGAACGGGACAATACGCGTCATGCTCTCCCGCTTCGACCGGGAGGGCGAACCCTTCCTGCGCCTGCAAGTGACCGACACCGGTGTGGGTATGCCCGCCGAGCATGTGCAGCATATCTTCGACAGCTTCTACCAGATCGATGTGCACCACGCCGGTTCGGGAATCGGACTGGCTCTGGTCAAGGCCTTTGTCGAGATGCACCACGGCACGATACATGTCGATACCACCGAGGGGCAAGGCACCTGCTTCACCATCGAGATACCGGCCCGGCAAACGGGAGCGCTCGACCCCGACACCACACGCAGCGCCGTGCTCACCAACCTGAAAGAGGGGGCCGTACTGGCAGCCGACCAGGAATCGTTGCAGACCTCGACACGGGAGTTGCCCCCCGAAGACAAAAAGAGTGTGCTCGTCATCGACGACAACCAGGACATTCGCGACTACGTGCGCGCTGTCTTGCAGGACGAATACCACGTGCTCGAAGCGGCCAACGGCCAGGAGGGTATCCAGATGGCCATGAAATATGTGCCCGATGCCATCATCTGCGACGTGATGATGCCCGTCATGGACGGCATGGAGTGCTGCCGCCGGTTGAAAGCCGAGATGCAGACCTCGCACATTCCCGTGATGATGCTCACGGCCTACGCCATGGACGAACAGAAGATAAAGGGTTATGAATGCGGGGCCGACTCGTATATCTCCAAACCGTTCAGTGCCCGACTGCTCACGGCCCGTCTGCACAACCTCATCGACAACCGCCGCCGCTTGCAGCACTTCTTTACCGACAACCTCAACACGCCCCTGCCTCAGGCCAAACCGGCCGTCAACGAGGTGGACAAAAGTTTCATGGAGAAGTTGCGCCACCTCATCGACGAGAACCTGTCGAATCCCAACCTCAGCGTCGAGGAGCTGGGCGAACAGATTGGATTGAGCCGCGTGCAGCTCTACCGCAAAACCAAGGCGCTCTGCGGCTACTCGCCCAACGAACTGCTGCGCATCGCCCGCCTCAAACGGGCCGCCTCGCTGCTGGCCTCGACCGAGAAGACCGTGGCCGAGATTACCTATGAGGTAGGGTTCAGTTCGCCCTCCTACTTCACCAAATGTTACAAGGAGTATTTCGGCGAGATTCCCACCGACTTTCTCAAACGGAAAAAGGGCGAGAGTTGACCCGTGCCCCGGGTTACTCCGCCCCTTGTGATGCTTCTGATTCAATGACACATCGACAACCCTGCCGATGTATCGCTGGGCGTACCCGATCCTGTTACAACACGTGCCAGTATTCGAGTGCCTTTTTCACCCCGTCGTCGTCGACCGAGGCGGTCACATAGTCGGCCTCAGCCTTGATAGGGTCGTTGGCATTGCCCATGGCCACTCCAATCCCGGCCACCTGCAACATACTCACATCGTTGCCGCCATCACCAAAGACCATGGTCGACTCAATCGGGAATCCGAAATGGCGAGCCACCGTCTTCAAACCCTCGCCCTTGTCGGCCCCCCGAGCCGTCACATCGGCAAAGGTCGGATACCAGCGGCTCGATTCGCACGCAGGTAACTGCGGCATAATTTCGGCCTCGACCTCGGCCGGAATAATAGGCGTCATCTGGGTAATGCGCTGTTTCAACAGCGCATCGAGCGTGATGGGACTCGACACCTGGTCCAAATCGAGCAGCCGGTGGAAGAACTCCTCCACCTCGCGGGTAGCGTTATAGAGCAGAGCATCGGTCTCACCCACCAAGATGCAGGAGAAACCGCGTTCGTCGGCAAAGCGCATCATCGTCCGCACATCGTCCATGGGTATGGCGTGGCAGGCAATCACCTCCCCGCCGATGACGATGCACCCCCCGTTGGTGGTCACGTAGCCGTCGATAAGATGGGCGATGTCGCCCAGGTTGTTGATATAGACCAGCGGGCGTCCCGTGGCGATGAAAATCTTTATCCCCTTCTCCTTGGCCGCCTCCAACGCCTCGATTGTGGAGCGGGGAATGCGGTGTGTATTGAAACTGACAAGCGTGCCGTCGACATCGAAAAACAGCGCTTTGATATCCCTTTTCTTTTCCATACTGCAAAGATACACCAAAGGCGGCACTCCCCGCGTCGATATAACCTTTTTTCACGTTGAAAACTGCGGGTAATCCCCCATGCCGAACACGAAAAAATCCGCCGGCCGTGGCCTGCGGATTTTCCCAAAAACAACATCAAATAACTTATATAACGAAGTAATCACTCCTCACGGTTATAAATAGAATCCTTCACATCGTTGATGTCGACAAACTTGTTGACGATGGCATAGATGGTCAACCCCGCCGGACTGTGTATCTGCAACTTGCCGGCAATGTTGCGCCGATGGGTGATGACCGTATGGGCCGACAGGCACAACTGTTCGGCAATCTGCTTGTTGGTCATGCCCTTGACGACACACACGATAATCTCTTTTTCACGCTCGGTGAGCGGCTCCTGCCGCCCGACCTTCTCCGAAGCGGCATGCACCAGCTTCTCAAACTTTTCGCGTATCTGCTCGGCGGTATCGTAGACCGAGATAACCTCGTCGTACATCTTCAACACCGAGGCGTCGACCAACGAGTTTTGCAACGCAATCGACTTCGGAGGTACCTCGTCGGCTCCTCGCTTCCCCGTCACGACCGGGACCACGCCCGCCAGACTGGGATTGACAATCAGCACGTCGGGTTTATGCCACGACAGCGAAGCGGTGAGCTGTTGCACATCGGCCACCTCGCTCACTTCGAGATTGAGGGTTGATATCTTTTTCAACACCGAGAGCAACCCCTTGCGGATAATCAACGAAGGCTCTGCTACAATTACTTTTACTACCGGCTTCATCGCGTCTCTTCTATTTTGTGTTCCAGCTCCTGAATGGCCGGGACAAACAGATAATCTTCTATGTAGTTGTGCGAGGCCAAATCCTGCTCACAGGTAAAGATGTCGAACAGCACGCTGTTCAACTCGTTGCTGCCCGATGCCGGATAATACTTGATGAGTATGTTTTTCAACTCGGTCAGCTTAGCCTCGACCTGGTCGTGCCGCTTGCGGAAGACGGCAATGCTGTATCCCGCGGGTCGTTCGCCCCGCAACAGGGCATTCACATAGGGGAACACCGTGGTCTCCTCGTAGCGCATGTGTTTCTGCACCTCGGCCACATACTCGTCGAAGAAGCGGAATATGGCTATGGCAATGTCTTTACCGCCGCAGTCGATAGCCCCCAGCAGATTGCGCCGGATAGCCGGCAGCCTGAAATGGAGGAAATAGTCGTGCGAGTTGTGCAGATAGCCCAGCAGGGCCCCTACCGAAATGTCGCCCCGGTACTCCTCGGCTTCGTCCTCGTTCAGCAGCAGGTTGACCACAGCCAGAAAGGTACCGGTGTGTACGCCGTTCTCCCGACACACCTCGCCGATACTCTTGTCGCCGAAACCCAGGGCGATGCCAAACCGGCTCATCACCAGCAACACCGGATAGTTGTCGCACACCAAATCGCTCATGCGGTCGTCTTGATTGTAGGCTCCCAGTTTATACATCTTCTCTTGTTCTTATTGGTTCATGTTTACACAAAGATAATCTCTTTGTTTCAAAATCACTACGGTTTCGACAATACAAAGGAACAGCTTTCCCTCCACCCGTACAATCCCCTTTTTCCATGAAATCAACGCCCCGCCCTACCTAATTGTTGCGATAACCGCGAAACGCCACCCGCCACACGGAGCCTGTCGCGACAAATTTTTCCCGGCCGGTAAACATTTTACCCGGGCTGTCTGTTATAGGAGAAAACCAATTATACAACGATATGAAAAAAATTGTTTTTACAGTTCTTGCTGCGGCGGCACTCATAGCCTGCCAGTCGAACAATAAACAGAATCAGATGGCCGACGAGAGCGAAGCCGTGGAAATCGTAGGTGCCGACTCGACCGGCATGGTGGACATCTTTGCCTACGAAGGCGTGGTTCCGTCGGAGTCGGGCAAAGGCGACAGCATCGACTATATGGTGATTATCACCCAGCAGATCGACACGGTAAACGGGGTGTACCAACTGACCCAGACCTATGTGACGGCCGACGGTAAAGCGGGCCAGCAAATGAAGAGCAAGGGCAAGAAGTTGTTCCAACGGGGTACACCTCAGGACAAGATGGCCAAGGTCTACAAACTGGTGCCCGACAGCGGCTCGAATCAGACCGTAAACCTGTGGGTCGAGAGCGATACCACCGTGGTGCTGCTCGACGACCAGATGAAAGCTCCGGCCAAACCTGACAATCACCGGCTCAAAGCGGTGAAACATCACCACAAACACCACCTGTAATTCGGCAATATTGTTTTAGGTTTATAGAGAGGAAGCGGGGAGGCCCGGTTGTTATCAACCGAACCTCCCCGCTTTTATTGATTCATTCAAAAGGGGCAGAACCGCAAGCAAGCGGTTCCGCATCTCCACACAAAGGTTTTATCGCACGGCTATCTTGTAGCGGGCCCCCTCTATGTCGACCACATAGATACCGGGCTCTACATCAACAACGGCCTCATTACCGCGGGTAGCATAAACTTTCTGCCCGCTCACGCTATACACGTCGATGGCATATTCCCGATCGGGAGCGGTCCGCACCACAATCTGCCCGTCGCCGGTAGCATAGGCCACATGCTTGTCGGCCAACTGCTCGGCCACACTCACCTGGGCACGCTCGTGAACCATGATGTGGTCGATATTGATGTTGGTCGTGCCATCGACAGCTTCGCCCACGAACGAGAGGCGCAAGGCCTTCTCACCCTTGTAGGCATCGAGCGGGATAATCTTCTGAACCCAACCCTCGGTTTCATTACCCGAAACGTAGAGCGGACCGGCAACGGTCTCAAAAGTACCATTGTTTCTCGATACCTCGACTACCAGATTGTCGCCGCTCTTCTCGCCCGTGGTCTGGTAGATATAGAATCCCAAGGCCGGTTCGGTGAGGTTGCTGATGTCGGTTTTAGGGCTGGTCAGACGGGTCTTTGTCCCGAGGCTGACATTGGTCGCCATGAATGAAGCCAGACCGCCGTCGCCGTCCTGCGACTCGGTGTCGGGCGAATAGGCTTGTGCACCTATGCCCCAACCGCCGTCAAGGCCTTCCAGTTTATCGGACATCCACTGGTAGGACATCATGCTGCCGGCAAACGATTCGGTGAAGGGTGCCGGATAGGGAGTACCGATGTAATAGAGCTCGGAATAGGTCCGTGCACCCTCACCCGAGAGGTTACGCGAAATGATGGTATAGGCAACAGTCGTCTGTCCATAATCGCACGAGATGGTGTTGTCGATAACCGAAGTCGACGTCACGTCATAGGCCACAACCGTTTCGTTGTTGCGCACTACGGTGTAATAGATGGGACAGTCGTACAGTTCGCCGCCATTCATGCCATCGGGTTTTTCCCACGAGATGATGCACGAGCAATTGATCAATTCGGTAATTTTGAGGTTCTTCACCACATCGGGACGGGCATAACCGGCTACCACCAGAATCGTGGCCGGGTCGCTCTTCTGTCCGTTGGCATAGGCATAAATCTCATAGGTGTTTTCGCCTTTTACGGCCCCATTGTCAACCCAACGGGTAACCAGCGACGAACCCACAGCCTCGGTCGTATAAACCGGCTCGGTCGAACCGTTGCGGTAAACCTCCATCTTGTCGACATGGCCCAGGGGTTCACCGGCAATCGTATAGACCGGAGCATAGAAATCGAGCTGTACCTGCAACGATTGGTCGCTGGCTGCGATGGCACTCACCCCGTAAGGTTCCATGGGCGTATTGGAGGGACGATAGTTGTAGACCGACAAGGTGTCGATTGCTACCTGCGACCCTGCAATCAGATTGTTGAAACAGATACCGATGCGGAAGGCTCCATCTTGAGGAGCAATAATATATCCCTCTACCTCGGAGCCCTCACCCGATTTAATGGTGTGAATATTGCCGATAGCCCCCAGCGTGGTGAGCTCATCGTCGTTGCTGCACAGAATCATCTGTATCTGAGTCGAATCGCCCTCGTTGAGAAGACGGGCGTTGAATGCCACTCTCACCTCATTGGCCGACAGCATCTCCAACGGCGGCAAATAGAGAATATCGGGAGCCTCGGAGACTACGCTCGACGAGCATACCAAGGCACCGTCCTCGATGCGCCACACTTGACTGTCGGCATTGCCATCTTCCGTATCGAAGCAAAAAAATCGCCACACACCCCGAAGCCTTCTGTAATTTCATTCCCCTTGGCGTCCCAGAAATAGGCTCGGGTAAGGCCACTCTCGACCAAAAATATTTCGTCGGAAACCTTCTCGGCCTCGATAATGATTTCGCCCTTGTCAAATTTAACCCGCTTGGAGATGGAGAGGAGCCGTTCAAAATCGGCCGCTCCTATCTGATAATTGTTCAAAAGCAGGGTCTTTTACTCTTCCCGAATCGTTTGCATCTTTCTGTTATATTAAAGGTATAACTTTTCTCTTTTGTACATATCCGATGGGAGGAGACGGAATTTACTCCGGTTACTCCCCCTCGGCCAACCGCTGCCGCACCACCTCGTACATCATGACCCCGGCGGCTACCGACACATTGAGCGACCCGATGTTTCCCACCTGCGGAATGGCCACCATCTCGTCGCACAACCGCAAGTTGTCGGGATCTACGCCGGTATCCTCGGCTCCCATGACCAATGCGACCGGCAACGTATAGTCGACACGCGTGTAGTTGAGAGCCGCCTTCTCCGAAGCGGCAACCACCCGGATACCACTGTCTTTGAGGTAGCGAATGGCACTGTGTATCGACCGTTCACGACAGACCGGGATATGCAGCAGAGCTCCGGCCGAGGTTTTCACGGCATCGGCGTTGACACTGACGCTGCCCCGCTCGGGCACCACGATGGCATCGACTCCCGTGCACTCGCAGGTACGGGCTATGGCTCCGAAGTTGCGCACATCGGTAATCCCGTCGAGCAACACGATAAAGGGAACCTTCCCCTCCTCGAAGAGCGTGGGGACAATATCGCCCAACCGCTGGTAGGCGACCGACGAGATGAAGGCGACCACTCCCTGGTGATTCTTGCGGGTGATACGGTTAAGACGCTCGACAGGCACCCGCTGTACCAGATACCCGCGGCCCTTGATCAGGTCGAAGAGCTCCTTGGCCAGGTCGCCTTGCAGCTCCTTACGTATCAAAATCTTATCTATCTCTTTCCCGGCTTCTATGGCCTCGATTACGGCCCGAATACCAAAAATCATCTCATTCTTTTCCATCGTTCAATTCGTTACGTTTCAATAATTCGCGGGCATTATCGAGAGCCGCAGCCGTGAGCGACGATCCGCTCAACATGCGGGCAATCTCCTCCACCCGCTGCTTGTCGGTGAGGCGTACCAAATGTGTGGCCGTAGCCGTATCGGTATCGCTCTTGTAGACGCGATAATGGGTCTGTCCCCAGGCGGCCACCTGAGGCAAGTGGGTTATGCTGATCACCTGCATGCACTGCGCCATCTCGCGCATGATGCGAGCCATCTTGTCGGCAATCTCGCCCGACACCCCGGTATCGACCTCGTCGAAGATTATGGTGGGCAAGGCCATGGCGTGAGCCACCAGCGCTTTGAGCGAAAGCATCAACCGCGAGATTTCACCACCCGAGGCAACCTCCGACACCGGTTGCAAAGGTTGGTTCTTGTTGGCCGAAAAGAGGAAGCGAATGGCATCGCCTCCCGTCTCGTCGAGCTGCGGCCGGGGGGCCACCTCTATCTCGAATTGCAGATGGGGCATACCCAACGGCTTGACCCGCTCGGTGAGGGTCTGCGAAATGCCGGCAGCCGACTGCCGACGCACCTCGGTCAATCGGTCGGCCAGGTCGCGCACCTGTTGCTCCTGCTCCTCGACCTGGCGTTTCAAGTCGGCCAGCTCCTCGTCGTAGTTTTCGATGCGGGCCAGCCGCTCGGCAAACGAATCGCGCAGGGCCAACAACTCCGCAGCATGGGATACCCGGTGCTTCTGCTGCAACGAATAGTAGGTGTCGAGCCGATTCTCGACCCAAGCCAACCGCTCGGGGTCGATATTGAGATTCTCCTGCGACCGGTCGACGGTCGTGGCTATATCTTTCAAGTCGATGTAATCCGATTCGAGGCGACCGATCCACTCGTCGACCTCGGGATAGAGACGCGAGAGCGATTTCATGCGCGAGAGCGCCGCATTCAGCAACGACACGACACCGGTCTCCTCGCCGTGCAGACAGGCTTGCAGCACGACCAATTCGTTCTTAATCTCCTCGGCGTGCTGCAACGTCTGCAACTCGCCTTCGAGTTCCTCCTGCTCGCCCTCTTTCAGCTGGGCTTCATCGAGTTGTCCCAACTGGTAACGCAGGTAGTCCTCCTCCTCGCGGCCCGTGCGGTTCTCCTCCTGCAAGCGGGCGAAGGCCTGCAACCGTTCGCGCCACCGATGGTAGTGCTCGCGGTAATCGACCAGCAACGCGGCATCGCCGGCCATCGTATCGACCACACGCAACTGGAAGCGCGAGTCGGCCAGCAAGAGATTCTGGTGCTGGGAGTGTATGTCGATAAGCTGCTCTCCCAGGGCTTTCAACTGGGCCACCGAAACAGGGGTATCGTTGATGAAGGCCCGCGACTTGCCCGAGGGGAGAATCTCGCGCCGCAAGATACACTCGCCTTCGTCGTAGTCGAGTTCGTTCTCGTCGAAGAAGTCGCGCAGATGATACGACGCAATGTCGAACACCCCTTCGATCACCGCCTTCTCGTCGCTGTGCCGCAACGATTTCAAGTCGGCCCGCTGACCGAGTATCAATGACAAAGCTCCCAAGATGATGGACTTGCCGGCACCGGTCTCGCCCGTAATGACCGAGAATCCGGGCTCGAAACCGATGTGAAGCTCGTCGATGAGCGTATAGTTGGAAACACTCAGTTTCTTAATCATAATGCGTCTCTCTCCTTATTCGGTCTGTTTAATCTTGTCAATAATGCTTCTGTCGGTGGGATACATGCCGCTCAATATATCATAGACCGTCTCTTTCTCGGAAGTCGGGGCCTTGGAATAGACATTCACCAGTTCGTCGAGTTTGGCGTCCCGGAACAGGGTGATTACCACCGACATGGGTGAGGCCTCGTAGACTTTTTGCAGTTGTTGCAGCGCCTCGGTAATCTTGGCCCGCCCCTTGTCGACACTCAGAGCCATCTCGTCGAGACCGCCGCGGTGATAGTCGTACCACAGCTGGCGGAAACCCGCGGTGCTCTGTTCGACAAAGGCAGACAGCAGGGCGTGACGGTTGCGGTTGTCCTCGAAGGCTTTCCAGCCGGCCTCCATCGACGACTGGCCCAGGTTGACCACCTGACGAGCCAACTCGTAGAAGGGGGTCCCGCCCATGGGCGAGAAGCTGTCGAAGTCGACCCCGAGTATCATATAGACATAGAAGTTGATGATGGCCGTGAGGTTGCTCTCGATGTTGGTTTCGGAGAAGACCAGCGGCTCGTACTCCTGATAGTTAAATTCGACCTGCGTGTCCTTGAAGTTGATGAGCGTGGTAGTGTAGGAGCTGTTGTAGACCGGGCGGCGCGACTGCACCTGCAACTCGCACACGAAACGGTTGTCGACATACTCCTTCACGGTGAAGAGCATCGAGCAGTCTATCCGCTCGACGGGCGAAATCTGTGCCGTAGACCACTTGCGGTCGTTGATATACTCGGTAATGGCCTCTTTGAGGGTGGTGAATACCTCCTTGTTGGTGCCCTGTATCTGGTCGCTGTTCACCTCGACACGACAATTCAGCTCCTGAGCAGCAGCCAGGCAGGGGAAAAGGAGGAGCAGCACATACAAGACATTTCGTTTCATATCATCTCTTCTTTGAATGGTTTCTTGTCCGAATGGTTCTCGCCTCGTCCTGAGTCATCGCCCTTCGTTCATGCACCGGGCCAGCAGGTCGACAATATCGGCAGCCACCTCGGTTTTGAGTTTGCAGGGAATCTCGACCGACTCGCCCTCCCGACCGATGACGGTCACCTTGTTGGTGTCGCAACGAAATCCGGCACCGGCATCGCGCAACGAGTTGAGCACGATAAAGTCGAGGTTTTTCTTCGCCATCTTCGAGCGGGCATTGCTCTCCTCGTCGTTGGTTTCGAGGGCAAAGCCCACCAAGTATTGCCCGGCACGCTTGCGTCGCCCCAGTTCGGCCGCAATATCGGGGTTGGGTTTGAGGCGCAACACACGCTCCTCGCCGCTCCGTTTGAGCTTTACGTCACTCACCGTCTCGGGGGCATAGTCGGCCACGGCGGCACACATGATGGCGGCATCGGCATGGTCATAAGCCTCGACGGCAGCCCGATACATCTCGGCTGCCGACTCGACATCGATGCGGCGAATCGAGGGGTGGCTCGTCTTCAAGGCCACCGGCCCGGCCACCAGCACCACTTCGGCACCGGCTTCGGCACAAGCCTCGGCCAGCGCAAAACCCATTTTGCCCGACGAGTAGTTGCCGATGAATCGCACCGGGTCTATCTTCTCATACGTGGGGCCCGCCGTCACGAGCACCGTTTTCCCGACCAACGACTGCTTCCGCTCAAAAAATCGGTCGAGCACGGCCACGATATTCTCGGGCTCTTCCATGCGCCCCTTCCCGGTGAGATGGCTGGCCAGCTCGCCGGTTGCCGGCTCGATAATGTGATTGCCGTAGGAGCGCAACAAATCGAGGTTGTGCCGGGTCGACGGGTGGGCATACATGTCGAGGTCCATGGCCGGAGCCACAAAGACCGGCGCCTTGCACGACAGGTAGGTGGTCACGAGCATGTTGTCGGCTATGCCGTGGGCCATCTTGCCGATGGTCGAGGCCGTGGCGGGAGCAATAATCATGGCATCGGCCCACAACCCCAGGTCGACGTGGCTGTGCCACTCGCCGGTATTGGCCGTGAAAAACTCGCTCACCACGGGCTTCCCGCTCAGCGACGAGAGGGTAACGGGGGTTATGAACTCTTTGCCCGCAGGGGTCATCACCACCTGCACTTCGGCGCCCTGCTTGATGAGCAACCGCAGCAGATAGGCGGCTTTGTAGGCAGCAATGCTGCCCGTAATACCCAATATGATATGTTTGCCTTTCAACATGTGCTTGAACCTTTCTTGTCGCACGGCCTCCCGTCAGAAGCGGCGGCGTGCGCGGGTGTATATCTCGGTTATGACATTCTTGGTATTCAGCGGGAAGTCGCCCTGCATCATCCAACTGTAATAGCTGGGTTCGAGCTGGAATATCTCCTCGACCGAACGACCCTTGTATTTGCCGAAGTTGAACACCGGCACATCGTGTTCGTTGAGAATGATGCGCCCGGCAAAATCGACGTTGCGGTTCTGGGTCGAGAACGATACCCACGAATCGATGTCGTTGGTGAGGTATTTCCCTTCATACTCATCTTTGGCAGCCTCGGTATAGCGGTCGAGTTGGGCCTTGAACACCTCGTAGGTAGCCCGGGTATCGGCCAGAGCCGAGTGGGCATCGACCAGCGGCGCGCCGCAATAGAACTTGTAGGCGGCTTTGAGGGTACGGGGCTCCATGATGTGGTAGATGGTCTGCACATCGACAAACTTGCGCTTCGAGATGTCGAGATTGACCCCGGCGCGCAACAACTCCTCGATGAGGAACGGCACATCGAAACGGTTGGAATTGAATCCGGCAATATCGCACCCCTCGAACACCTTGGCGATGTTGCGGGCCACGTCCTTGAAGAGGGGCTTGTCGGCCACCATCTCGTCGGTAATGTGGTGCACGGCCGTCGATGCGGGGGGTATGGGCATACCGGGATTGACAAAGATATCTTTCTCCTCCACCTCGCCGTTGGGGAAGACCTTGACATAGGCCAGTTCGATAATGCGGTCGGTGGTGATATTGGTACCCGTTGTCTCCAAGTCGAAGAAAACGAGTGGGTTCTTCAAATTCAACTGCATGGTTGGTTATTCAATGGATTGAATGATTAAAAATCGCTGAGCATCATGGGCATCAACAGCATGAGCAGGTCTTCATTCTCCTTGTTTTCCAGCGGCACGATGATACCGGCGCGTGTAGGATCGGAGAGCTCGACAACTACCTCGGTAGATTGAATGTTGTTGAGGATCTCGATCAGGAACGAAGCCTTGAAACCTATCGTGAGGTCGTCGCCCGTGTAGTTGCAAGCCACCTTCTCCTCAGCCGAGATGGAGTAGTCCTTGTTTTCGGTCGAGACGAGCAGCTCTCCGTTTTTCAGTTGCAGCTTGGCCAACCCCAGGGCAGCATCGGCAAAGACCGATACCCGACGCAGCACGTTCACAAACAAAGCACGGTCGATAATCAGGCGATTGGTATTGTTGGTGGGAATCACCGAATTGTAGTTGGGATAGTGCCCCTCGATGAGTCGGCAGTTGAGCACGAAGTCGGAGAGTTTGAAGCAGGCGTTCTTCGAGTCGAACGAGAGCTCTACGTTGCCATTCTCCTTGGGAAGAATCGACTTCAACAGATTGGCCGGCTTCTTGGGCAAGATGAACGAGGCACGCACCCCGGGAGCCACTGCCTGGTTCTTGAAGCGTACCAGCTTGTGCGTATCGGAAGCCACAAACGAGATGCTATCCTCGAAAATGTCGAGATAGATACCGTTCATGACGGGACGCAACTCGTCTTCGGCCGTAGCAAACAGCGTGCAGCCGATGCCGTTGAGCAGCTGCTGGGCATCAAGCGAAAGGTTGACAGCCGAGGGATCCATGGGCATCTTGGTGGGATACTCGTCGCCATTCACCCCGATGAAGTTGTAACGTCCGTTCTGGAAATGAAGGAAGATTTCGAGATTGTTGTCATCGATTTCGAAAGTCAACGGTTGGTCGGGCAACTCTTTGAGCGGTTCGAGCAGTATTTTGGCATTCACGGCAAAAACCCCTTCGCCATGCGCTTCCATCACATCGATGGCCGTAGTCATGGTGGTCTCCTGATCCGATGCCGTCATCGAGAGGCGCGTACCTTCAAGACGGAACAGGAAATTGTCGAGAATAGCCATCGAGTTTTTCGAGTTGATAACCCGGCTGATAGTCTGCAAATGGGATAGCAACAAAGTGCTGGATACAATAAATTTCATAGATATGTCTTTTTGTTTATTTGTTTCTTAACTCATCTCTTCCCACAGGCGGGAAACTCCCGCAGGACCGAGATTCCGGGCAATCGCCACCGCGGCCTGCCCCCTATCTCTTTAACGAACAAATGTAGTGAAAATTTTTGGCCCGACCGCCTAATTCGCAAGAATATATGAATAAGTTATCAACATCGCCCGACAAACGCAACTCATTTAAATGCCATCGCCTCTTGTATTTACGTTCTTCTTTTGCTACATTTGTAAAACATGGAGGCCAAAAGGGTGAATCCCAGACATATCAGCTACCTTTGTATTGCCTTGTGCATCATCTTCGCAGGCGGCTATGCCCTGCGACAAAACTACCTACTCAACCAGGCTTATCAAAATGCGGTCCCCTACGACTACATTCCTGCGGGAGAAATACACACGATTCTCGTGACTACCCCAACATTCCCCTGCGACTCGACGGTCATCCTGCCCTACGGGCAGCAAGCCCGCATGCTGGCAGGTCTTTGGGAGGAGGTTCGGTCGGTCGCCGGGCTGCCTCGTGTCGACACCCTTGTCTTCTCATTCACTACAACCGGCGAACCGGCCTTGTGGTACCACACTTCAAAAGCGGAGCAAAAACGGCTGACCCGCCAACTGCCCCGACTGCTCTCCAACAACTACCGCCCGGTAAGCGAACGCGTCGGCCGCATGACCGTGCGACACTACGCCCTGCACAACGGGAATTTCCTGCACACTTTCATGGCTCCGGGCGTGATAGCCTTCTCGTTCGAGTCGGCCCTGTTCCGCGAAGCCCTGCAAACGGTCGACGTACTTAGCCGACGGGAACAGTTTACCAAAACCCTCCACTCGCTCGATCCCCAAGCGCCCGCCCGACTGCTACAACAAGTCAACGACCTGGGCTACCGCAGCTCGGGCCGCTGGAAGGGCATGAGCCTCAGAGCAGTTTCTACACAAGCCGCCCCTGCCGATTCGGCTACCCTTCGGCCGTAAGAATTCACCAGCCCCACATGTTTCAAAAGCAGCCAAGCATCGGGGGTAAAAAAAACAAAAGGGTCGGCAACCTTGACGGCTACAGACCCCTTTTTTCGTGTCCGAGATGAGATTCGAACTCACACGAGCCAACGCCCACTACCCCCTCAAAGTAGCGTGTCTACCAATTCCACCACCCGGACATACGGCATCTCTTCGTTTTTCTCTTGGTGCCCAGAACAGGACTCGAACCTGCATGCCTCTCGACACACGCACCTGAAACGTGCGCGTCTACCAATTCCGCCACCTGGGCATAATTGTCATCGATAGAGATACCGATGGAGCGAAAAACGGGACTCGAACCCGCGACCCCAACCTTGGCAAGGTTGTGCTCTACCAACTGAGCTATTTTCGCATTTCAAGATTTCAACCTTTTCTTATCGGAACACTTTCCGATGTCTGAGCGAAAAACGGGACTCGAACCCGCGACCCCAACCTTGGCAAGGTTGTGCTCTACCAACTGAGCTATTTTCGCAATTGCGAGTGCAAAGATAAACGGACTTTTCGGTTTATGCAAGCGCTTCGCCGTTTTTTTCACCAAACATTTTTCAAAAAATTGATTATCGTTTGATAAATAGCACATTATTATTCGCAAGAATTTTTGCCGATGAGCGAATAAAATTCACGGCGCCACTCTTCCTGCTCAAATTTACCGGTACAATCATAGGTCACGGTAACGGCTCCCTGCTTTTCGACCCCCCGCATCTGCATGCACAGGTGACGGGCCTCGACCATGACAATGACCCCCTCGGTCGATAGAGCCTCGGCCAGACTGTGACATATCTGCGCCGTGAGACGTTCCTGCACCTGAAACCGACGGGCAAAGACGTCGACCACACGGGCTACCTTGCTGAGCCCGACAATGCCTTTAGAGGGGATATACCCCACATGCACCTTCCCGAAGAAAGGCAACAGATGGTGCTCGCAAAACGAATAGAATTCAATATCGCGCACGATGACGATGCGCGAACCGGTATGCTCGAATATAGCCGACGAGATAACATCGCGTGCCGACTGCCGGTAGCCCCTGGTGAGTTTCATCATCGCCTTGGCCGCCCGCTCGGGAGTTTTGAGTAACCCCTCACGATTGGGATCGTCGCCCAATAAAGAGATAATAGCCCGATAGTGCTCGGCCAGCGCCTTGCAAACCCGTTGTTGTTCCTCCGGGCTCATGACAACCTGTTCCTCCATGCGTTCAAATTATTCGGTAAATCCCTGATGTATCTGTATGTGTATCTTGTCACGTACGACACGCATCTCCCGGGCCATCTGAGGAAACTCTCTTTTCAGTTCCCGCAAGGCATTGCCGGCCTCTTCGTAGGAGCGGAAATCGCCTACCCTCAGGCGCCAGAAAGGCGAGGTGAAGGTAACATAGGTCTCCATCTCGGGAAAGGCCTCCTTGATAAGCCCCTCTTTATAGAGGGCGTTGTTCTTGGCCGTGCGATAGTTGTTGTCGGAGAATACCTGTATGCGGAATCCCGACGACTGGGCATAGCCTTTGTTGCCGTCGTACTTGATTACGCCTTCGGCCCGACTGACCCGCTTGGCCAGCTCGGCAGGCTGCACCACTTTCACTTTGCCGCCCGTCTCGGGCCGTTCGAGATACTGGACAATCGACGTATCGGAAACGGCAACCTGCGCCTGTACCCGACCGACTGTCGTCCCTGCCCAAACCAGGGCTACGATAAAAAGAAGAGAATTGCGCGTCATAATCTACATCTTTTCAAAAACAATGAGGCTGCAAAAATAAGAATTTATCCCCACTTTTGCAGCCTCTGTGAAAATCTATTTTATCAGAATGCGGTAATAATGCCCATGAACGAGTCGGCTTTCAGGGCAGCACCACCGATAAGACCACCGTCTACATCGGGTTTGGCGAAGAGCTCGGGAGCGTTGCTGGGTTTGCAGCTACCGCCGTAGAGAATCGAGGTGTTCTCGGCAACTTCCTTGCCATACTTGTCGGCAATGGTTTTGCGGATAAAGGCGTGAATCTCTTCGGCTTGGTCGGCCGTAGCGGTTTTACCGGTACCGATAGCCCAAACGGGTTCGTAGGCCAGAATGATTTTACCGAAATCTTCGGCCGAGAGGTTGAACAGCGACTCTTCTACCTGAGCCTTTACCACCTCGAAGTGTTTGCCGGCTTCGCGCTCTTCGAGAACCTCGCCGATGCAGAAGATAGGAGTCAGACCGTTGGCAAGAGCCAGGAGGACTTTCTCTTTCAAGATTTCGGGAGTCTCGTGATAGTAGGCACGACGCTCCGAGTGACCCAGGATTACATATTGAGCACCTGTCGAAGCGACCATCTTGGCCGAAACTTCACCCGTGAAGGCACCTTCGGTCTTGTCGGCGCAGTTCTCGGCACCTACCCCGATGCGTTTGGTATCGATGGCGTTTACAACCGATACCAGGTGAGTAAACGGAGTGGCGATGATGACATCGCATTTGGTAGTTACACCAGCCAAAGCAGCATCAATTTCTTTGGCCAAAGCTACGCCCTCTTGGACGGTAGTGTTCATTTTCCAGTTTCCTGCAACAATGTTTTTTCTCATAACAAATCTTTTTTATGGGTTAAAAAATTATTTGATTATTTCTCTTTCTTCTGGTTTCTCTTGGGACTCGGCACGGTCGTCGGCAGGAGGCTCCGGCGCCTCGGGTTCCGGCTCCAATGCGGCACCCGGCTGCGCCTCTTCCGGACGGGAATCCCCAGCCTCTCCGGTCGATTCGGGGTCCTGAGAGGCATCGTCACCCCCGCTCTCCCCGACCGCCGCAAGCGCATCGCGCTCGGCCCGACGACGGCGAATACGGTTGAGCCTCCACAACTTGACCCGACCAATAATCATCGCAATCGTCTTCTCGGTCAGCAGCAATACCAGCATGGGGAGGAGATAGGCCACGATGATAAACCCGATGCGACGATGCGGCCGATAGACTTCGGGCCGCCCGTAATCGAGCTGGTCGAGGGGCTGAGTGAGTTGCGTTTCGTCGGGCAGTTGCGACGGAGCGGTCTTGCGCAGAATCGTTCCGCCCTTCAACAACAACACACAGGGATTTCCCCTCGCAATGGTGCGTATGGTGGTCTTGTCCATAAAATAGAAGGGATACTCGGCCCCGGTATTTTCAAGCCAAACCTCGGCCCCTTTCGGCGAAGAGGCCGTCACGCAAGCGAATCCGTACCCCCGCTCTACACAATAGTCATAGAGTTCGTTTATACGATCGACCTCACTGTCGTCGGCCTTTTCGAGGTCGGGCGAAAGCAGCAAGATGTAGTAACTTTCGTCGGTAATAATCTCGTCGGTCACATCGACGGCCCCGCGATAGATGGTAAACTCGTCGATAGCGGGGGCCTGGGTCTGCGGGGCTTCCGTCTCCTTCTCATAACGATCGACAAAGCTCCACCCTTCCTCTTCCGGCGGCAGGTTGTCCAAGGTAAACTCTTGTTGCTTACCGTCCTTCTCGTAGATGAAGACAAACTCGCGCTGGGGCTCACCGGCGGCAAGAGCTTCGGGTATATTCACCCCGATTTTATAGGGCCGGAAGTCGAGATAGGGCTGGTAATTGATGCCTATGTAACAGAAGAAGAGTACAAAAACCAGCGAATAGAGCCCCGTGAGCCACTGTACCTCCTTGTTGTACAGACCCCGCAACCGCTTACTGGTATAGAGCAGGAAGACCGTGAGGCCCAACAGCACCACATTTTTGAAGAAGGTGGCCCAGTTGCTCAAATGGACGGCGTCGCCGAAACAGCCGCAATCGGATATGGGATTGGCTATGGCCAGATAGAGCGTGAGGGGGGTCATCACACAAAGGAAGAGGAAGACAAGCCGAGGTGTGGACTTGCGATACGACCCGAACAGCAGGTGGACGCCCAACAGAAATTCGACCACGGCGAGTGCCACGGCAAAGAGTGTGGTAAACGACGAGAGGAATTCGAGATGGAAGGCGGCGAAATAGTCTTCAAACTTATAGGCTGTACCATACGGGTCGATGGCTTTTACAAAGCCCGAAAAGACGAACGTCCCCCCTACGACCAGGCGGGAGAGAAAAACCAGCCAGCGCATCAATCGCGCGTTGCATTTCCCGTTAGTCGTCCTGCTCTCCATACTCAATCTTTATGAGGCCAAACAGCGAGTAGTTAATCATGTCCATGTAGTTGGCATCGATACCCTCCGAGACGAGAGTCTTGCCTTCGTTGTCTTCGATTTGCTTGGTACGGCACACCTTGGTAAGAATCAGGTCGGTATAGGAGCTTATGCGCATGCTGCGCCAAGCCTCGTCGTAGTCGTGATTCTTGGCATACATGAGGGTCTTGGTCTCGGTCATGTATTTGTCGTAAAGCGCCAAGGCCTCGTCGTTGCTGATGTCCTCGCTATCGGCATAGCCGAAGTGCAGTTGGATAAGGCCGATGATACCGTAGTTGACGATACCGATAAATTCGGAACGAATACCCTCGTCGATTTTGCTTTCGCCCTTCGTCTCGATGCTTCTGATACGCTTTGCCTTGATAAATATCTGATCGGTAAGCGACTGCGGACGCAAGATGCGCCACGAAGCCCCATAGTCCTTCAACTTCTTGGCGAAGAGGTCCCGACAAATGGATATTACATGCTCAAATTGTGCTACAGTATCTGCCATGACTAATCAATTTTTCCAACGATTCTCACCAGGCCTGCGGGCAGCGGCATGCACACACGGCCTTCGCGCCCAACCCCGGACCCGGGTTTCTGCTGCAAAGGTACAATTTTATTCCCAAAAATTACAGCCAAATCGCTATGGATATTTGGCCAGGCTGCAAGTGCCCGCCCGGTCAAAATCCGAAGAAGAGCTCGAACATCTCTGCAGCCTCCTCATCGGCTTCCTCGATCTGGTCTACATATTTTTTGGCAATCGTCTTGGACAAATTGTTTGCCCGGGTATTGGCGGCACATTTCTTGAACCACTCTTTGGCTTCGGTGGTTTTCTCGTCGGCATAGAGAAGCAACCCCAAATGACACTGCGCCAGCGCGTCGCCATTGTTGGCCCGCGATCGCAGCTCGCCAGCGGTGGCGGCGGCATAGTCAAAGCCCGAGCGATATTGTTGCAACCACTTGCGGGAGCAGAGAGCCGAAGCCGTGAGATACCCGCCTTTGTCGTAATACTTGACGGCTATCTGGTAATCCTTGATTACTCCCACCCCTGTCTCGTAACAGGTTCCCAGTTTGAAGCAGGCCTCTCGCTCTCCCTGTTCAGCCGCCTCGGTATACCAATGAGCCGCCGTCGTGACGTTGCGGTCGACGCCTACCCCATCATGATAGCAATCGCCCAATTTCAGCGAGGCTTTGCCATATCCCTGTTTTGCGGCTTGACGCCACCAGTACACGGCTTGCTCGTAGTTCCCATCGTCAAAATACTGCTGCCCCAGCACATACTGCGACACATCGATTCCCGACTGGGCATTGGCCAACGTCGAGGGGTCGACATGCGAGCCCGACGATGACGAAGAAGTGGATGCCGTCGAGGCCGACGTTGTGGAACTGCCGTCGGCCGACAGGCCCAGCTTGGACAGCCGCTGGCGGGCATCCTCATTGCCGCTCGCAGCCGCCTTGCGATAGTAACTGATGGCCAGCGACCGGTTGGAGGCAACCCCCTCCCCATTTTCGTAACACCAGCCCAGGTTGTAGCAGGCCGAAGGGAACTCCTGGTCGGCAGCCTTCTTGTACCACAAAACCGCCTTTTCGTAACTCCGCTCGACACCCCGTCCGTAGTAGTAGCACTCGCCCAGGTTGTTCTGCGAGAAGCGGTTGCCCTGGTCGGCGCTGCGACGATACCAGTACGCCGCCTCGCCAAAATCTCGTGCGGTGCCGTAAGCATTTTCATAGAAGTAGCCTACCCACGACTGGGCATAGGCATTGCCTTGCTCGGCCGCTTTCTTGGCCCAATAAAAAGCCTTGCTGTCATCTTTCGGTGCCCCTTCTTTACCTTCCCAGTATCGCATGGCCAAATCATACTGAGCATCGGAGTCCCCACTTTCGGCGCGCTGCTGCAATTCGCTCAGCGTCTCGCCCCACACAGCTGTCGTGCTGCCGAGAAACAACAGCACGAAGCACAAAAACACATGTTTCATAATCCCTTTTTTTCAACTATTCTAAAATAATAAAACGCATGCTTTAAAAAGGAAAGCCCGGCATCTTCTCCAAGAACCGGGCTATATAAGGGGTCGTATCAAAGGATGCGATGAAACTCCGAAAGACAGGATTTGAGGGCCTCCGCTCCTTTGTAATCCACCGTGCAAAGCATACCTCGAAAGGTTGTGGCCCGCCATTGGAACGGAAAGCGTGTCTCGGTATTTCATAATTTTTGATGAGTTTCCCAATCTACTCTGATACGACCGGGCTTTCTCTTTCTCTTTGATACAAAGCTATACAATTCTGCGGAGAAAACAAAATATTTCAACAAAAAAAATTTAGGGATTCCTGTACGGGAATCCCTAAATTCTATCATAAAAGAAGATTAAGTCTCTCTCTTATTTTACTTTCTCGACGATAGCCTTGAAAGCTTCGGGGTTGTTCATAGCCAGGTCGGCCAGAACCTTGCGGTTGATTTCGATGCCGGCTTTGTGAAGGGCGCCCATCAGTTTCGAATAGGACATGCCTTCGAGGCGAGCGGCTGCATTGATACGTTGAATCCACAATGCACGGAAATTGCGCTTATTGTTTTTGCGGTCACGGTAGGCATAGGTCAAACCTTTTTCCCAAGTATTCTTGGCAACGGTCCATACGTTTTTGCGCGAACCATAATAACCGCGGGTAAGTTTAAGAATTTTTTTTCTTTTTGCTCTTGAAGCAACGTGATTTACTGATCTTGGCATAGTTTTTCTTGTTTTGAATGTTAGCGCTACCGTTCAAGGTAAACTTCAAGCTAAAAACATTCGGTTAATAAATTTTGAAACTACTCTTTTGTGTTTGTGAGAAAACTCAAAACCCCGACAGGTCTTATTTCATACCCAGCAATGCTTTCACATTGTTCACATCGACCGTTTTCAGCGTGGTCATGTGGGTGAGGTTTCTTTTTTGCTTCTTGGTCTTCTTCGTCAGAATGTGGCTTTTGTAAGCATGTTTTCTCTTGATTTTTCCTGTTCCGGTAAGGGCGAACCTCTTTTTGGCACCGGAATTAGTTTTAATCTTTGGCATTTTACTAAATTTTAATTTTATAATTGAATGAATAGTTTGTGCTATCTCTTCTTATTTTTTCTTGGGGCTGATCATGATAATCATGCGCTTGCCTTCAAGCACAGGCATCATCTCGACCTTACCGTAGTCCTCCAAGTCGTTGGCAAATCGCAACAACAGCACCTCACCCTGCTCCTTGAACAGAATCGAGCGGCCCTTGAAGAAGACGTAGGCTTTCACCTTGGCCCCTTCGTTGAGGAAGCCGATGGCGTGCTTCAACTTGAAGTTGTAGTCGTGATCGTCGGTTTGCGGTCCGAAACGAATCTCCTTGACCACAATCTTGGTCGACTTGGCCTTCTGCTCCTTCTGCCGTTTCTTTTGCTGATAGAGGAATTTCTGATAATCCAGAATCTTGCACACCGGCGGCACTGCATTGGGTGAAATCTCGATCAAATCGAGACCTTGCTCGTCGGCCATGTGCATCGCTTCCTGTATGGTATATACACCCTGCTCTACATTATCGCCGACCAAACGCACCTCTTTGGAGCGGATACGTTCGTTGACACGATATTGATCTTTGATGTCATTCTTTTTTGCAGGCATAGACCGGTTAGGTCTACCGGGCTGCGGTTGTGGTTGCGGTTTTTTCTCCATTCAGATTACCATTCTTTGAGTAATTCTTCTACTTCTGCATTTAAATTTGCGGCAAAGGTAGCAATTTTCATCGAACCTTTATCACCTTCGCCCTGTTTTCTTACAGAAACTTCACCATTTTCGGCCTCTTTTTCACCGACAATCAGCAAATAAGGAATCCGTTTCATCTCGTTGTCGCGAATCTTGCGGCCTATCTTTTCGTTGCGATCATCGACGATGGCACGAATATCTTTCTCGGCCAACTGGCTGGCTACCTGTTGTGCATAGTCGTTGAACTTGGCGCTGATGGGCAGAATAGCTACCTGGTCGGGGGTGAGCCACAAGGGGAACTTGCCACCGGTGTGTTCGATGAGCACGGCCACGAAACGCTCCATTGAACCGAACGGTGCACGGTGAATCATGACAGGACGGTGTTTCTGGTTGTCGCTACCCGTGTATTCGAGTTCGAAACGCTCGGGCAGGTTGTAGTCTACCTGAATCGTACCCAACTGCCAGCGGCGGCCCAGAGCATCTTTGACCATGAAGTCGAGTTTGGGACCGTAGAAGGCGGCTTCGCCATATTCTACACGGGCTTTCAAGCCTTTCTCCTCGCAAGCCTCGACAATGGCACGCTCGGCCTTCTCCCAGTTCTCGTCGCTACCGATGTATTTCTCGCGGTGAACGGGGTCGCGCAGCGAAATCTGAGCTTCGAAATCATTAAATTTCAGAGCCTTGAAGATGATGAAAATAATATCCATCACTTTGAGGAACTCTTCTTTCAACTGGTCGGGACGGCAGAAGATGTGAGCATCGTCCTGCGTGAAACAACGTACACGGGTCAAACCGTGCAGCTCACCACTCTGCTCGTAACGGTACACCGTACCGAACTCGGCAAAACGCAAAGGCAGGTCTTTGTACGAACGGGGCGATACTTTATAGATTTCGCAGTGGTGCGGGCAGTTCATCGGTTTGAGCAGATACTCTTCGCCCTCTTCGGGGGTGTGAATCGGCTGGAACGAATCCTTACCGTATTTGGCATAGTGACCCGATGTTACATAGAGCATCTTGTTACCAATATGGGGGGTGATTACCTGCAAGTAGCCGAAACGTTTCTGTACCTTGCGCAGCATGGCTTCGAGACGGTCGCGCAACTGGGTACCACGGGGCAACCACAACGGCAGACCGGGACCTACGTTGGGCGAGAAGGCAAAGAGTTCCATCTCCTTGCCAATCTTGCGGTGGTCGCGTTTCTTGGCCTCTTCGAGCAATACGAGGTATTCGTCGAGCATCTTCTTTTTGGGGAAGGAGATACCGTAAACACGTACCAACTGTTTGCGCTTTTCGTCGCCACGCCAGTAGGCACCGGCCAACGAGGTAATCTTCACAGCCTTGATAAGCCCGGTGTTGGGCAAGTGCGGGCCGCGGCACAAGTCGGTAAACGCACCTTGTGTATAGGTAGTGATGGTTCCGTCTTCCAGTTCGCTGATAAGTTCGACCTTATACTCCTCACCCCGCTTGCCAAACATGTCGAGGGCATCGGCTTTCGAGATTTCTTTCCGCACGATGGGGTCTTTGTGACCGGCCAGTTCGAGCATCTTGGCCTCGATGGTGGGGAAATCGGCGGCGGTAATGGTAGCGTCGCCCGGGTCTACATCGTAGTAGAATCCGTTTTCAACGGCCGGACCGATACCGAATTTGATACCGGGATAGAGCTCCTGCAAGGCCTCGGCCAACAAGTGTGCCGAAGAGTGCCAAAAGGCGTGCTTGCCTTCGGGGTCGTCCCATTTGAACAGTTTGATAGCCGCATCTTCATTCACAGGGCGGGTGAGGTCCCACTCTTGACCGTTGACGGTGGCGGCGAGGACTTCCTGTGCCAACCGGGGGCTGATGCTCTCGGCGATTTGCAAAGGGGTAATGCCAGACTCAAATTCCTTTACCGAATTATCGGGAAATGTAATCTTAATCATTGTTTCTATCCTTTATATCTTTATATCTTTCAGTTTGACTTGTACACATTGAAGCTACGGCGCCTGTCGCGCCGTTTTTTCCAAGGCACAAAAGTAATAATTATTTCATTACGAACAGGAATAATTACAAAAATCTTTTAATCGCTCAGCCGTTTCAGCAAATTATAGGCAGCCACGACACCCAACTCGCCGGCTTTACTCAGGTCGGCGGTGCCCGCAGCGGTGTTTCCCTGTTTCAGATAGACTAGCCCACGGTTGTAGTACGCATCGCCGAAATCGGGTCGAAGCTCAACGGCTTTGGTATAGTCGGCAATGGCGCCCCGATAGTCCTGTTGCGAACAGCGCAAATTGCCCCGGTTGTAGTAGGCATAGATAAAACGGGGAGCATCTTCGATGACCTTTTCATAGTCACGCAGCACCATTTCATACTCCATTTTCAGATTCTCGCTGCCCAACGAAGCGATACCCATCGCGGCAAAGTCGTTGGAGTCGGTTTTACGCTTGGCCTGGAAGTCGAGGTCCTGCGACGAGGCGGTCGACAACTCATACTCGATTTGCTTGGCCCGCACCACCGCCCGCAGGAAATAGGCCATCGTGAAGTTGTTGCTGGTCATCACCGCCTTGTTCAGGTCGTCGAGAGCGCTGGCAAAATCCTGCACAAGCATGAAATCGATGGCCCGCCCGAAATAGGCCAAGGGATTGGAGGGGTTGATCTCTATCAACCGGGAGTAGTCGTTAATCGAGGCAAAGTGGTAGTTCACCTGGTCGGAGAGCAGGGCGGCCTCCGAGTTGGTCAGCAGCAGCTTCTTGGCGAATACATGAGTGTCGTTGAGCTCTTCCAGCTCCTTGACGTAGTAGATATTCTGACGCACGGCATCGGGACGCTCGTAATAGGTGAGCACATACATGGGCTGTATCGACACCTGCACGTTCTGGTCCTGCACGCGGCCTCTGATTTTGTTTTCATACTCGGGTTTATACTCGGTGTGGGCGTCGGCCACAAGTATCTGGTTGAACTTGTTGATGTTCTTGTCCGACTCGGAGCGCTCGTCGGCCGTCTGCCCCGACGACTTGCCGGTCGTGCCGGCCGCAGCCGTAGCCTCGTCGATGGGGTCGTACTTGGTCTTCTTCTGCAAATCGAGCGCCAGCATGAAATCCTTTTCGCCCCCCTTCATGTCGCCCATCTTGCGTTTGGCTTCGGAGCGGGCAAAGAAACCGGCGGCAAAGTCGGGGTACTGTTCCAGCACCACGTTGAAATCGGCAATCGCCTTGCCGTAACTGCCTATCATGTCGTAGAGCAAGGCCCGGTTGTAGATGGCGAAGTAGTTGTCGGGCTCGGCCTTAATCACCGCCGAGAAGTCCGATATGGCCTTGTTACGCTCACCCACCTGCATGCGCAGCAAACCACGGTTATAATAGGTCATCGTATTGCCGGGGTCGAGTTGCAAGATGTGGTCATAGTCGGCCATCGCCCCTTGCAGGTCGTCCTGGTGGTATTTGATACGGGCCCGGTTGAAATAGTACGACACCTCCTTGGGGTCGAGCCGCAGGGCCTCGTTCATATCGGCCAGCGCCGAGTCGTAGTCGGCATCGTGCAAGACCTTGATAATGGCGCGCTGGGCATAGGCCCCCGACATGTACTTGTCAATCGAGATAGCCTTGTCGATGTCGGCCAACGCCTTGATGGTATCGCCCGTCTCCAAATAGAATTGCGAACGGCTCATATAGCCGTTGTAGTAGTTGGGGTGCAGAGCTATGAGTTTTCCGAAACTCTTCTCGGCCTCGTCGTATTTTTTCAACTGTACCTCGGCTATGGCCTTGTTATTTAAAAAGGTACGATCCTCGGGGGCATAGCGAAGACCGGCCGTGTAATCGTCGATAGCCCCTTGATAATCGCCGAGGGTCTGCCGGGCGATACCCCTCACCTGATAGGCATTCACGATAAAGGGGTTACGCTCGATACAGAGGCTGCAATCCTCCTCGGCTCCCTTGAAATCGTCGAGGCTCAGCTTGGCCACGGCCCGATAGAAATAGGGTTCGGCCATGTAGGGTTTCACCTTGATGACCTGGTTGAAATATTGCATCGACAGGATATAATCTTCAAAATAGAGTGCGTTACGCCCGATGTTCATCACCCGGTCGGTGTTGATTTGAGCCACCGACAAGAGAGAGGTAAACGAAAGCAACAGCAATATGATACAGGACTTGTGTATAAGTTTCATGAAAAGCACGACATGATTATCAGACAAATGTAAGCAATTAATAAGAAACCATCACAAGCCTGTGAAAATTTTATAAGTTTTTTCTTTTCAGAGCCGCTTCCTGAACATTTTTTACGATCGGCTGTCTTATATAAAAGCCCGAAAAACTTTTCGATCTTTGAGCAAGACAGAATGCGGCCTGGTATAGCCAAACTTGAAAACC
>JFBN01307033.1_pt1 | contig 28135 bp, 23 predicted proteins | sample 768741 | NCBI WGS metagenome assembly JFBN01 (sample SAMN01983846, study PRJNA193217) | chicken gut metagenome | biome: terrestrial biome; isolation source: ceca of Broiler chicken | host: Gallus gallus | place: United Kingdom: England | collected 2010-09-07
CCTCAGAGGTGTAGGTGCCGCTGATCTCACCGCAGCCGCTCCCCGCCGCCCCGCTGTCCGCCGGGAAAGTTCAGTTTTTTGACGTTTTTTCGTGCTTTCTGTTTCCACCTCGTCCCTGTTCCGCCCCCAGCGGAGGGAGTCCTCTCCTGTCAATGTGTAATTTGCACAAATTTTACATTTGTATTTGTGCACTTTAACTATGTTTGATTGCCTTCCTGGGCAAAACCCGCCGGTTTGACAATCCAGGCGGGGTTTTCTACAATCAGAGGCAAGGGGAATTCACAATTCTCAAACAAAACGCAAACAGGCCGAAAACATTTTCCGGCCAGAATAGATCCAGTATCCGGCAGTGGGTCCTGCCCGCCGGAGAGGGAGGTTTTCATGGTACACATTCTCGTGGTGGAGGATGACGCCCGGCTGAACCAGGCGGTCTGCACCTATCTGAACGACAGCGGCTTTGCGGCCACCGGCTGCCTGACGGCGGCCGCGGCCTATGAGGCGATGTACAACACCCTCTATGACCTGATCGTCTCGGACATCATGATGCCCGGGGAGGACGGCTTCACCTTTGCGGAGAACGTCCGCCGGGTCAACGGGACGGTGCCCATCCTGTTCATGTCCGCCCGGGACGACCTGACCGCCAAGCAGAAGGGATTCCAGCTGGGCATCGACGACTACATGGTCAAGCCCATCGAGCTGGCCGAGCTGCTGCTGCGGGCGCGGGCCTTGCTGCGCCGGGCCCACATCGAGATGGAGCGCCGGCTGACGGTGGGCAGCCTGACGCTGGACGCCGACGCCGTCACCGCCGTGTCGGGCGGAGAGGAGATCCCAGTGACCACCCGGGAGTTCAACATTTTATACAAGCTGCTGTCCTACCCCAACAAGACCTTCACCCGGGCCCAACTGATGGACGAGTTCTGGGGGGTGGAGTCGGAGACCAGCCTGCGGGCGGTGGACGTCTACATCACCAAACTTCGGGACAAGTTTTCCCGCTGCGACGGCTTTGAGATCCGGACGGTGCGGGGCCTGGGCTACAAGGCGGTGCTGAAATGAAACGCCAGAACCGTTTTGCCGACGACCGGGTCAAGAAAGAGCTGTTTCCCCTGCCCACCTTTCTGCTGTTTTTCGGGGTGTTTGCCCTGCTGACCACCCTGCAGATGATGATGATCGGTCAGGTCATCGACTACCGCAGCCTGCCCGCCGCCAGCTTTGCGGGGGTGGTGGGGTTCTGGGCGGCGGCCTCGGCGGCGGCCACCCTGGCCACCGGGCTCATCATCCGCCACCATTACCAGAAACCCATCGAGGAATTTTCCGAGGCTGCCCGCCGGGTGGCGGCGGGGGATTTTTCGGTCTACCTGCCGCCCCGGCACACCATCGACAAGCGCACCCATCTGGACGTGCTGTTTATGGACTTCAACAAGATGGTGGAGGAGCTGGGCAGCATCGAGACGCTGAAAACCGACTTTTTCTCCAACGTCTCCCATGAGATCAAGACCCCCCTGGCCGTCATCCAGACCAACGCCGAGCTGCTGCAGACGCCCTCCCTCACCGAGACCCGCCGCCGGGAATGCACCGACGCCATCCTGCAGGCCACCCGGCGTCTGTCCAGCCTCATCACCAACATGCTCAAACTCAACAAGCTGGAAAAGCAGGTCATCCAGCCGGTGCCCGGCAGCTACGACCTCTGCGCCCAGCTGTGCGCCTGTGCCCTGCAGTTCGAGGACCAGTGGGAGCGCAAACACATCGAGTTTGACGCCGACCTGGAGGACCGGGCCATCGTCTGTGCCGACGAGGGCCTGCTGGAACTGGTGTGGACCAACCTGCTGTCCAACGCCCTCAAGTTCACCCCCGAGGGCGGGCGGATCACCCTGCGGCAGCGCTCCGGCCCCGACGGCATCACCGTCACCCTGTCGGACACAGGCTGCGGCATGGACGCCGCCACCATGGCACGCATTTTCGACAAATTCTATCAGGGGGACACCTCCCACGCCACCGAGGGCAACGGCCTGGGCCTGGCGCTGGTGCGGCGGGTGCTGGAACTGTCGGACGGCACCGTCTCGGTGACCAGCACCCCCGGCAAGGGCAGCACCTTTACCGTCCGGCTGCCCCTCCCCCAGGAGGAGATGCAAACATGATGTCACAGCCAAACCATCCCTACATTGCCTGGGAATACAAGGAGATCCCCGCCGACAGCAAGGACACTTCCCTCCTGCTGGACTGCTACGAATGCTTCGGCTGGCAGCAGGATGAAAACCGACTGCCCCGCCCCGGGCGGCGGCCCGCCGCCCTCTCCCTCAAGCGGGACCGGCGGCTGGTCAACCGGATGGAGCTGACCCGTCTGCAGCGCAACTTTGAATCCTGCCTGCAGGAGATCACCCAGCTGGAACACACCCGGGCCCGGGCCGGGGTGCTTCCGGCGCTGCTTGTGGCCCTTGCGGGCACCGCCTTCATGGCGGGGGCGGTGTTTGCCGTCACCGCCGACCCGCCCCGGTATCTGCTGACCATCCTGCTGGCCCTGCCCGCCTTTGCCGGGTGGATTCTGCCGTTTTTTCTCCGCCGCGCCCTGCAGCAGCGGTCCGCCCGCCGCGTCCAGCCCCTGATCGAGGCCAAATATGAGGAGATCTGGCAGCTGTGTGAGAAAGGCCACGCCCTGCTGTGACTCCCGGCAACAGAAAACCCGCCCCGTACCCGGAACGGTACAGGGCGGGCTTTTTTGTTTTTGTCCGGAGCGGTCAGCGGCGCCGCCTGCGCCGCCATGCCAGCCCTGCCCCCAGGGCCGAGGCCGCGCAGACCGCCGCCCACAGGGCGGGGGCGGACGGGTCCCCGGTGGCCGGCAGCGTGCCGGGGACAGGGGACGGCTGGGGCGTACTGCCGGAGGACGGGCTTCCCACCGCCGTCACGCTCTGGGGCGCGGGTGTGGGAGAGGCAGTGGGCACCGGAAGGGTGCAGTGGTTGATGAACAGGATGGTGGTTCCTCCCGCCGGCAGGGTGACGGTGAGGGTGTCGGTAGGTTCCGGCGTGCCGCCGTTGAGGGCCACCGAGGTGTCGTAGGCGGTCTCGGGGGTCTCGGTGACGGTGAGGACGGTGCCGGGGTCCAGCCCCTCGATGACGATGCTCTGGCCGTCCCGCAGGGTGGTGTCTGCCCGTCCCTCGGCGTCAAAGTACAGCCCGCCGTAGTCCCCGGTGAGGGGAGCGCCGTCCTCCGCCGTCATCTTCAGGGTGAAGGAGAAGTCCTTCTCCCTGTCCCCCAGCGCCCCGGTCACCGACTTTTGGATGGTGACCCGGTTGGGGTCATCCCGCAGCCGGACAATGGTGCTGCGGGAAAAGATGTTGGTCAGGTCCTGGTTGCCCAGGTTGATCTTGAGGTCCTGGTCGGTGCCCGCCGCATAGTTCTGGGTGATGCCCAGCCGGGACCACCCGGCGTTGAACTGATAGTACACCGCGCCGCCGGGGACGGCGGGGCCGTATTCCAGGATCTGGTTGTTGCTGTAATAGGACAGGTCCAGGGGCGGCTGGCCGGAGGCCGTCCACACCGCCGGGTCATCCCCGGTGCCGGGGGTGTAGCTATTTGCCGTATAGAGGGAAGCCTTGATGTCGGTGAGGGTGGCGTTGATGTCGTCGGGCACGGCAAACTGCAGCATGCTGCGCACCACCTTGCCCACCCCGCGCAGCACCGACACATCGTCGGTGGGGGTGCCCGCGTCGGCATAGACGCCGGTGTCGTCGGCCACCACCTCCACCAGCTGGTCGGAGGGGGCATAGCCGTCGGGGGCGGTGAGCTCCTTGAGATAGTAGGTTCCCGCCGGCAGCACGTCCCGGGTGCTGGGGAAGGTCCCCGACCCGTTCAGGGTGATGATGTCCCCGTTTTCCTGGCGCTGGTCCCGGGTGGTGACGGTATCGTAGGGCTGGGCCCCGGGATTGACCTGGCCGTCGGTGACGTCGCTGGCCTGATAGAGGGCAAAGGTGGCCCCGGTGAGGGTGTCGTTGTCATCCGCCCCTACTTTCTGGACAAAGAAATAATTCTTGATGTCGGGTACGAACAGCCGCACCGAAAATTCCCGGGCGAAGTTTCCGTCCTGGCCCTCAGCGTCGGCGTTCAGGCGGACGGTGTTGGCGGCGTCCGCGCCCGCCAGGTTGGGGGCCGAGGTGCGGTAGAAGGCCACGGTATACTGGGCGTTGTCGGGGGTGAGTCTGCCGTTGGTGGCCAGCACATAGTGGTAGGTGAGGATATCCCCGGGGAGGTTGTCGATGGTGACCTTGTAGGCACCGCTGCTGTCCAGGGTAAAGAGGTAGGGGTTGGCCCGGGCCGCCTGGATGGCAGCCTCGGTGCCGGTGGAGGAGGAGACGGTCCACCCGGTGATGGGGTCGCCCGACACCGGGTACCAGTCGCTGTGGGTGCTGCTGCCGTCGCCGGAGGCGTCCTGGCGCTTGAGCACCACCGCAAAGTAGGTGCCGGAATCCGCCTGGTAGGTGGTGCCGTCGATGCCTTCGGGTTCCTCGGGCAGGGTGACGGTAGTCACCGGGCTGGCGTAGGCGCCGGTATCCCAGGGATTGGCGGACAGCAGGGTGGCGAGGTTGGGGTAGTCCTCGGGGAAATAGAGGTCGATGGTGCCGGGGGCGCGGTAGCCCTCGGGGATCTGGCTCTCCACCAGCACGAACTTGCCGGTCTTGCCGGTGCCGCCGTACTCGTTTTTCAGGTTGTTGAGGCTGAGCAGGGTACCGTCCGGGTTCTGAAAGACGAAATACCCGTTGGGCCCGGTGGTACCGGTGGCGATGAGGTTCTGGGGATCGTAGGAGTAGTCGTCGTTGGCGTAGTAGAGGCGGAACTCGGCTCCCGGCACCGGGTCGCCGATCTGGTCGATCTTGATGAGGTCGCTCTGGGGAATGGAGACGAGGTTGAACTTGAGCTGCATGTTGGAGTCCACGTTGCCCCGCTCCAGGTAGAAGAACTTGAGGGTGTGGTAGGTATCGTCGGCAAAGGTGTCGGAGCCGGGGTTTGTCCAGGTCTGGCCCGCGGCCTCGAACTTCTGCCGGATGGTCCCGGCGGGGCTGCCGTTGATCTGGACCTGTCCGGTCTGGAAGTTGATGTTCAGGGAGGCCGCATCGTGGATGCCGCCCAGATCCCCCACCAAAACATTGTCGATGAAGACCCAGACGTCGTCGTCACCGGTGAACTCATAGGTGACGGGGGTGCTGCCCGGGGTGCCGTCCACCGTGCCGTAGGGCTGCTGGACAAAGCGGGTGGTCATGGTGACGCCGAAGTAATGGTTGATGGCCGGATTGGTGGAGGTCAGGTCCTTGACCTGGCTGAACTGGTTGAAGGGGAAAAACTGTCCCCTGGGGGACTGTCCTCCCGGATTGACGCCGGGGGCGTTGTAGAGGATAAAGGAGTTGGTGGCCTGGTCGTACTGGGCAAAGTTCTGGGCGCTGTTGTAATAGTAGTAGCCCTGGTCGTCGATCTGCAAAAGATCCCGCACCCCGGGATAGGAGGCCTTGCCGGCGCTGGGCTGGTTGGGGTCAAAGAGATAGCTGAGGGACTCCCCGTCCTCGGACAGGACCGGGTAGCCGTTCTGCAGCAGGTCCCGGACGATGCCGGGGCGGGGCTGGGCACTGCCGGTGTAGCGGTTGATGATATTGGGCTGGTTCTGGGATACTCTGGAGAACCGCAGCAGATGTCCCTGGTTGATGCCCTGGTCCATGTCCGGCGGATCGGTGTTGTCCGGCGCGTACTGACTGGTGATCCAGTAGTCGAACAGGTTGATGGTGGTGCCCACCGGGGAGACGGCATCGGTGAGGATCTCGTCCGCCAGGGGAGCAGCCTGCACCCGCAGGGGCGGCACGGCGTTCTGCGCGGGCTGCGGCGCCGGGTCCCTCTCCCCCGCCCCGCTCTCCGCCGTTTCCGCCGTCCGGGCTGTCTCTCCGGTCTGCCCGGTCCCGGCGGCCTGGGGCGAAGGTATGTACCGGCCCGCCGGGGCAAATACCAGGGCGGCGGCCAGTGCCAGCGCCCCCATCCGTTTTTTCCATTGTTCTGTTTCGGTATTCGTGATTGCTCTCCACCTTCCCGTGATACTGGGCGGGCCTGCGGGGACAGGCCCTCTCCTACGGGTAGTATAGCGGAGAGCAGGCAAGCATTCTGGCAGGTTTTGTCGCGGCGTTCCGGGTTTGGGCAGAAAAAAGCAGGCCGCCCGGCGGGACGTGCCTGCCGGGCGGTCTGCTTTCAAAGGGGGGCTATCGAAGAGGAGAAAATCACTTCAGAACGATGGCCTGGGTCAGATGACGGGGAGAGTCCGCGTCGATGTTCTTGGCCAGGGAGATGTAGTAGCCCAGGAACTGGCCGATGAAGCCCATGAGGGCGGCCGCCTGCAGCTCGGTGTAGCCGGTCTCGGTCCGGATGGTGTAGTCCATGTCGGCCATCTTGTCCACGTTGGGGCCGATGGCTGCGGTCACGCCGCCGAAGCTCTTCATCTGGCTCATGAGGGAGGCGTCGGTCTCCTCGGTGTGCTCGTTGGACAACAGCACCAGCAGGGTGTTCTCGTCCACCAGGCTCATGGGACCGTGGCGGTACTCCATGCTGTAATAGGCCTCACTGTTGGAGATGCCCATCTCCTTCATCTTGTTCATGCACTCGTTGCCGATGCCGTAGTAGGCACCCTGGCCCAGGGTGATGAAGAGGTTGAGGTTGGGATGCTCGGCGATGATCTGCTTGGCCAGGGCATCGCTCTGCTCCAGCAGCTTCTGGGCCTGGGCAGCGTAGTCCTTCATGGCGGCGATCTCGTCCTTCTTGCCCGCGGCGTAGAAGGCCAGGATCTGCGCCAGGAAGACCATGGCGGTGAAGCTGCGGGTCATGATGACGCTGTCCTCCGGGGTGTTGGGGGCCAGGATGAAATGCTCGTTGTACTTGCTGCTGTCGGGGTCGCAGGTGATGGCCAGGCTGGAAACGCCGGGCAGGGTGTGCACCTTGTCGATGGCCATGCGGACCTCGGTGGTGTAGCTCTTGCGGGTGATGGGCAGAACCAGCGTCCGCTTGCCCTTGATGTAGGTCTCGGGGAAGAAGAGCAGCTCGCTGCAGGGCACGGCGATGGCCGGGGTGGCGTTGGAAGCCTGCCACAGGTAGGCGGAGGTCTGGGCCAGGTAGAGGGAGGTGCCGCAGCCGGTGAAGATCAGCTGGTCGTAGGGCTGGGCAAAGACTTCGTCCAGGGTCTTTTCGATGTCGGGCAGGGTGTCCAGGATGGCCTGGAAGGATGCGGGCTGCCCGTAGATTTCCTTGTAAGTGATCGAGCTGTTTTCCTTCATGAGAAATTCCTCCTTAAAATTCAGCCGGTAATGACAAGATAGCATCCCACCACGGCCATGAAGCCGCAGACGACCTTTTTCAGGCCGTCGGCGCTCAGGCGGTCAAAGAGCCTGAGGCCGCAGAAGGTGCCCGCCGCCAGTCCCACCAGCGCCAGGGCGCTCCAGGAGAGGATCTGGCCGGTGACATGGCCCATGGCCACGTGGGCGGCAAAAATGTAGATGGTGGAAAAGACAAAGTAGGTCTGCAGGGTGGCGGCGTACTCCTCCTTGGAGCGGGTGGCCGCCAGATAGTAGGCCACCATGGGCGGGCCGCCGATGCTCATGAGCCCGCCGCACAGTCCGCTGACGGTGCCTGCCGCCAGCCCGGTCCAGAGATTGGCCCGGATGACCAGCTTGCTGCTGAAAAAGATGAAGTAGAGGCTGAGCACCACCAGGGTGACGCCCAGAATGCGGCGCAGCAGGGTCTCGGCGCTGCCGCTCTGGAACCAGATGCCCGCCAGGCTGAACACCCCGTTTGCCACCAGCGGCCACCACAGCAGCTTCCAGTGGATGTGGCGGCGGTACTTGACGGCGATCCAGAGCACCATGGCCAGGGCGGAGAGCACCTCCACGATGGCGGCGGACTGGAAGGGAATGAACAGCGGCAGGATGGACATGACCACAATGGCGTAGCCGAATCCGCTGGCCGACTGGATGAAACTGCCCACAAAAGCTGCCAGCAGGATGTACAGCGCCGTCATGGGGATCAGGCCTTGCCGGCGGAACCGGACAGCTCGATGATCTTTTTCACGTCCTCGGCCAGGGCGTCGCTGGCGTACTGGCTCAGCTTCCAGCTGTGGCCCTGATGGTCCAGCTTTTCCAGGGCTTCCTGGTAGTGCTGGACATATTTATAGCGGATCTCAGTGCCGAAGTTGATCTTGGCCACACCCAGTTTGATGGCATCCTTGACGATGCTCTCCTCCATGCCGGTGCAGCCGTGGAGCACCAGGGGGATGTCGGTGAACTTGCGGACGTTTTCCAGCACATCCAGATGGATGTCCGGCTTGCCCTTGTAGTAGCCGTGGGCGTTGCCGATGCCGATGGCCAGGGTGTCCGGCTGGCAGAGGGAGAGGAACTCCTTCACCTGCTCGGGGTCGGCGATGTTCTTGTTTTCCTGCACCACGCCGTTGTCCAGGCGCTGCAGCTCGCCGATCTCAGCCTCCACCGGCACGCCGAAGCACTTTGCCACCTTGATGACCTCGTTGGTCATGGCGGCGTTCTCGGCGATGGGATGGGTGGAGCCGTCGATCATGACGCTGGTGAAGCCCAGTTTCAGCGCCTCCATGCAGATGTCAAAGTCAGCGCCGTGGTCCAGATGGATGGACACCGGCACATCCACCTTGTTTGCGCACCACTTGGCGACCTCCACAAAGAAGTCGTTGCCCGAGTAGGCGCCGGTGGAGACGTAGTGGGCCAGGATCATGGGGCTGCGCATCTCCTGGGCCGCCTTGCAGCAGGCGCGGATGATGTCGTAGTTGCCGCCCTGGGTGTTGATGGCCGGGATGGCGTAGCCTTCCCTGGCCGCCTTTTTCATGTTTTCCAGATTGGTGGTCAGCACAAATATTTCCCCTTTCTGTATTTCAGCGGCGGATCAGCCCTTGACAGCGCCCGCCACAAGGCCTTTGACCATGTACTTTTGGAAGAAGAAGAACAGCAGGATCATGGGCAGCATGGCAACCACCGAGATGGTGTTGACCAGCGACCAGTCGTAGCTCAGCTCGCCCAGATACCGCAGCGCGATGCCGGTGGACAGGGTGCGCAGCTCGTCGCTCTGGATCAGGGTGGCGCAGTGGAGGTAGTCGTCCCAGGTCATCAGGAAGGAGTAGATGCCCACGCTGAGCAGGCCGGGTTTGACCAGGGGCAGGACCACGCGGCTGAGCACCTGGGGCCGGGTGCAGCCGTCGATGATGGCGGCCTCCTCAATGTCCCGGGGAATGCTGTCAAAGAAGGAGCTCATCAGCATGGTGGTGAAGGGCACCATGGTGCCCAGCAGGGCCAGGGTCAGGCCGGTGCGGGTGTTGAGCAGATGGACCTTGCCCATCAGGCCGTAGAGACTGATCATACGGCTGACCACCGGGAACATCTGGCTGGCGTACAGGATGGCGGCCACCAGGCTGTTCCACTTGTAGTGGAAGCGGGACAGCACATAGCCGCCCAGCACGGCCAGAAGGGTGGTCAGGATGGCCGTGGCGCCGGAGACAATCAGGTTGTTTTTGTAGTAGACAAAGAACTCCGCATTTTCGGTGAACAGGCTGATGTAGGCCTGGACGGTGGGATTTTCTGCAATAAAGGTCGGCGGATAGGCGTATGCCTCCATGTTGGTCTTGAAGCTGGTCAGCACCACCCAGTACAGCGGGAAGAGCAGCATGAGAAGGATGACCACCAGCACGAAGTACCGGACGAACGCCGAAAGCCGTTTGGCTGCTTTAACACTTTTCATGGGCGCATTCCTCCTCAGGATGTCTCGTTGTCGCCCATCAGCTTATTATAAACGACAACGACAACGATCATCAACAGCATCCAGACCGTCGTGACGGCGGCGCCGGAGCCCAGGTTGTTGGAGACGAAAGCTTCGCGGTAGCTCAGGACGGCCAGGGTGGTGGTGGAGTTGTTGGGTCCGCCGCCGGTCATGGTCCAGATCAGGGGGAACTGCTTGAAGTTCTCGATGATGGCCATGCTCAGAACCACCTTGATGACGCTCTTCATGTAGGGCAGGGTGATGCGGAAGAAGCACACCCGGGCGTTGGCGCCGTCCATGGTAGCGGCTTCCTGGATCTCGCCGGGGACGTTCTGGAGTCCCGCCAGCAGAAGCAGGGTGGACAGGGGCACCTGTTTCCACAGGGCGGCGATGGCGATGCCCAGCAGGGCGGTGGACGGGCTGTTGAGCATGGCCAGGTCGGTCACCTGGCCGAAGGTCAGCACGCTGACGATGTAGCGCATCAGGCCGTACTGGGGCTGGAAGATCCACATCCAGATCAGGGCCGAGATGACGGTGGGCACACACCAGGGGGTCATCATGATGGAGCGGAAGAACCGGGCGCACTTGATGTTGGAGTTGAGCACCAGCGCCAGGGCCATGCCCAGGATGAACTGTGCCACCACCACGATCACGCAGAAAATGAAGGTCTGCAGGATGGCGGGACCCAGCTTGGAGTTGGTGAACAGTTTGATGTAGTTTTCAAAATTGTTCCAGGTACCGGGATTGCCGGAGATGATGTTTTTCATCTTGTAATCCAGGAAACTCTGGATGACCGAGTCGACCACCGGGACCAGAATGAAGATCGTGGTGACCAGGATCGTCGGCAGGATCAGCAGCAGCGAAAAGATCGTGTCGCCCTGACGCTGGGTCAGAGTGGTGCGCCTGCGCACCTTGTTTGCGGCAGTGGTTGCCATCTTGTTGCCCCCCATCTTACTGTAAAAGCGGATTTGTCTGTGTCTGCCTGCCGAAAATCAAACGCCGGACCGGCTGCGCGGCCCGGCGTTCGGGACATTTCGATCCGTCCGGAGCCGTGGAGGCTCCGGTGCGGCAGAGGGTTACAGGGTTACGGTCAGCCGATGATGTTGTTGGCTGCGGTGCGGAACTCTTCGATCGCGGTATCCACGTCGGTACCGGTGACGGTCACGGCCTGGGCCAGGGTGCACAGTTCCAGGTTGAGGTCGTTCATGGCAGGCACGGAGGGCGCTGCGACGGCCTTGTCGATGGAGCTGGTGGAGCCCTGGAGCACCGGGTTGTCGGGCATGGACATGGTCTTGAGGGTGGGATAGGCGGGAACGATGTTGTTGAGGTAATCGCCCAGCACTTCGTCGCTCATGAGGTATTCGGTCAGCTTGGCGCAGGCAGCGCGGTTGGCGTCGCCGTTGTCGCAGTAGAACAGGGTCTGGGTGGACAGCAGGGAAGCGCCGTCGCCGGAGCCGCCGGCCAGGGGATTGGCGGAGGCGGTCACGCTGATGATGTCGGGGTTGATGTTCTCCACGCCGGAGATGCCCCAGCTCTGGTCATAGTACATGGCCAGCTGGCCCAGTGCGAACAGGTTGCGCAGGTCCTTCAGCTTGCAGTTTTCGGGAGAGTAGCCCTTCTCGTCCAGGAGCTTGAGCATCTCGAAGGTCTGCTTGAAGCCGTCGTTGTCGATGCTGAGCTGGCCGTCGGCGGTCAGGACCTCGCCGCCGAAGTTGTAGACCATGGAGTTGATGGCCGAGCCGGAGATGGCCACCGATGCAGTGGTCTGGGCGAAGGGGTAGATGGTGTTGCCGTCCTCGGTGGTCATGCCGCTGATCTTCTCGCAGGCAGCCAGCAGCTCGTCATAGGTGGTGGGGACCGACTCCACGCCGGCCTTCTCCAGAATGTCGGTGTTGTAGTAGAGGATGAACGGGGACATGTACATGGGCAGGGTGTAGATCTCGCCGTCCACCGTGCTGGCCTCCAGGGAATTCTCATAGAACTGATCCAGGTAGTCCTGGCTGAGCACGTCGGTGACCGGGATGACCAGGCCGGAATCCACCAGGCTGGAAGTCCAGGTGCCTTCACCGAAGATCATGTCCACCTTGTCGCCGCCGCCCGCCATGGTGGTGACGGTGCTGACGATGTCGGCGTAGGGTGCGGTGACCCACTCAATGGTGATGTCGGGGTTCTCCGCCTCAAAGCCGCTCTTGACGCCCTCCCAGAACTCGGTGTAGGCATCCTCCAGCAGGGCGTAGTTGGCAAACTTGATGGTCACCTTTTCGCCGGTGCCCGTCTCGCCGGTGCCGGTGCCGGCCGCCTGGGACGACGATCCGGAACTGCCTGTGCCACCGCCGCAGGCGGTGAGGCTGAACGCCATGACGGCCGCCACAGCGGCTGCGGTGAGTTTCAACTGCTTCTTCATGTGTAGTCCTCCTTTGTCGTGATTGTTTATCCGAGCTCCCTTTTGCCAGGGAGACAATCCAGAAGGTGTTTACTCGTGTGTACTCATCCTCAAAAAGCAGCCGCCGTTTTGGGGAATATGCTTTGGATCCTCAACAATCAAAAAAGCGGCGGTTCGGCAGTGTACATACGTGTGTATCATCGAGATAAGAAATACCCGCGTGACATCCCGGCCGCACCATTGGGGCTCTCGCGCCTGTATCACAAAACAGCGGACACAAATTTCGAGATGTACACACGAGTTTTGATCTCGTTGTCTTAATTATACCGGGTGCTGCCCCATCCGTCAACAGCTTTTCCCATTTTTGGAGCAACTCACAAATCGGAGCGGCCGGTTTGGTCAAATCCACGGGAAATTCCGGCCCTTTCCCTCCCCTTCCCCCCTTTTCCTCCGCCGCGGGAAGAAAACGCAGCTGCGCTGTTTTTCCTGCGCATACAAAACCACCCGGCCGGTCTGTACGGGCCGTCCGGGTGGTTGCGTTCTGTTTTGCCGCGGGAGGTTCAGGCGCTCTCCCGGCGGATGAGGCGGGTGTGGAATTCCTGGGGGGCGGGGACCTCGCCGCCGTTGAGCATCTGGTCCAGCATGGCCACCGCCGCCTTGCCGATGGGATCGCGCTGGATCTCGATGCTGGTCATGGTGGGGCGCATGTACTGGCTCAGGCTGGAATTGTCAAAGCCCACCACCGCAATGTCCTGGGGCACCCGCAGGCCGATGTCCATGACCGCCTGCATGGCGATGCAGGCCACCTTGTCGCTGCGGCCCAGGATGGCGTCCACCGGGTTGCTGCGGCAGTATTCGGCCACTGCATGGGCGGTCTGGGCGGGGTCGATGCAGCCGGTGATCACGTGGGTGGGCAGGCCCCGGGCTTCCATCTCGTCAAAGTATCCGTGGAGGCGGTAGTCGCTGCGGTCGCTGAAATGCCCCCGGCCGGAAAAGCGGTCCACATAGATAATATGCTTGCGCCCCTGCTCGGCCAGGTAGTTCACCCCGTCCCGGGCGCCGCCATACAGGCCGGTCTGGATGACAGCGGTGCCGGTCAGGTCCTTGTAATCCCGGTTCTGCAGCACCACCACCGCAATGCCCACATCCACAAAGCGGTGGATATAGGCTTCGGGGATGCTGAGGGAGCTGACGATGATGCCGTCGCACTGGCGGCTGATGATCTGCTCCACAAAATCGTCGTCGTTGCGGTTGGAGATCAGGCTGATGAGATACCCCTTGTCATAGGCATAGTGGTCCATCACGGCGATCAGCTGGCTGAAATGCTCGGTGCTGATGTTGTCGGCAATAAAGACGATGTGGTTGGTCTTTTTGCCCTTGAGGGCCCGGGCGATGCTGTTGGGGTGGTAGTTGAGCTCCTTCACCGCCTGCAGGACCCGCTCCCGCTTGTTCTTGTCCACATAGCGGTTGTTGTTCAATACATAAGAGACGATCGTTTCACTCACGCCGGCCCGCTGGGCGACGTCCTTTCTGGTAACCATCCCTCTTGTCATTTTGTCTGCTCCTTCGCATTTTTTGGCGCTTTTCTAGAATTAGTATATCACACTTTTTCGCCGCCGGGCAACCAATTTGCCCGCAGCGCCCTGCGCTCTGCCCGGCTTTGGCGTTTTGCCGAATCTTTTTGTCCTTTTTTGTCGGGGCATCCAAATCTGTGCCGTTTGCCTCCCTTCCCTTTGACAGAGGGTCCTGCACAGTCTATAATTGAAGCAATCAGATTGTACACACGTGTTTATCACAATGTCTTTTTCCTCACATGGTCTGAAAAGGAGTGAATTTCCATGGTAAAAGCCAAACTGAATGTGGGTTTTGTTGCCACCCTGTCCGGCCGCTGGCCCCGGGAGCGTCCCCAGAAGCTGCAGACGCTGTACGGTGACTGGGCGGAGCGGGAGCTGACCGGCGTCAATGTCTGCCGCTATCCTGAGATCGTCACCAACACCGACGAGGCTGCCGCCTGTGCGGACTGGCTGCGGGCGCACCAGGCGGACGTGGTGCTGCTGGTGATCGGCGCCTTCACCGGCGACGACGTCAGCTGCAAGCTGTCCCAGGAGCTGGGCAAGCCCATCCTGCTGTGGGCCACCCACGAGGCTCCCTTTGTCCGTCAGGAGCGGCTGTGGGCCAACGCCATGTGCAGCGCCATGATGAACAACGCTGCCGTCAAGCGCATCGGCGGCGAGTGCTACCCCGTCTACGGCGACCTGGACGAGCCGGAAGTCACCAGCCGGATCAAGACGATGATCACCGCCCTCTCCGCCAAAAAGAAGCTGGCCAACACCAGCCTGGGCCTGTTGGGCTACCGTCCCACCGCCTTCTACAACTGTGCCTTTGATGAGCTGGCCATCCGCCGGCTGTTCGGCATCCGCATGGAGGGCACCGAGCTCAAGCTGGTCTTTGACCGCATGGCCCGGCTGGACGCCGGGGCGGTCCATGCCGACATGGACAAGGTCCGGGCGCAGTTCGGCCTGGACAAGCTTCCCCGCCTGCCCGACGAGGACCGCAACCTGTCGGAGGAAAACCTGGAAAACCACAGCCGCACCTACCTGGCGCTGAAAGAGCTGATCCCCGAGTTCGGCTATGACTACTGCACCATCAAGTGCTGGCCGGAGATGGGCGCCGTCAAGTGCCAGCCCTGCGGCGTGCTCAGCCGCCTGGCCGACGACGGCATCAGCGTCATCTGCGAGGGCGACGTGGACGCCGGCATCGGCACCATCATCGCCCGGGAGATGACCGGCCAGCCCACCTTTGTGGCCGACATGATCAACATGGACAGGCAGGCCAACACCCTGACCTTCTGGCACTGCGGCAACGCCCCCCTCAGCCTCTACGACATGTCCGACGGCCTGGAACTGCGCAACCATCCCCTCATCGGCAACGGCAGCGCCTTCTGGGGCGTGCTCAAGCCGGGCAAGGTCACGGTGGTCCGTGCCAGCGTCATTGACGGCCAGTATCACCTGGTGGTGTTGCGGGGCGAGGCCGTGCCCACCAAGCGCAACACCCGGGGCACCATGGTCAACGTCCGGGTCGCCCGCCCGGTGGAGGAGGTCACCCGGGACATCTTCGACAAGGGCATCGCCCACCATTACAGCCTGGTCTGGGCGGACATCGGGGACGCGGTGGTCCAGCTGGGCCGCCTGCTGCACATTCCCGTCATCGAACTGTAAAGGAGGAACTTTCCCATGGCCAATGCTCTCATTGTCCACGGCGGCGCTCCCACCGCCGTCATCAACGCCTCGCTCTACGGTGCGGTGACCGAGGCCCGCAAACATCCCGAGATCGACCATTTCTATGCCGCCATCGGCGGTTCCGGAGCGGTGCTCAAGGAGCATTTCCTCGACCTGTTCACCGCCTCGGAGGAGGAGCTGGAACTGCTGCTCCACACCCCCGGCAGCGCCATCGGCACCAGCCGCGACCCGCTGGAGACCGAGGACTACGACCAGATGGCCCGGGTCATTGCCCGGCACAACATCCGGTACGTCTTTTTCACCGGCGGCAACGGCAGCATGGACACCTGCGGCAAGGTGTATCAGGCCTGCTGCCGGGCGGGGGTGGACGTGAAGGTGGTGGGCATCCCCAAGACCATCGACAACGACATTTCGGTCACCGACCACGCCCCCGGCTTCGCCAGTGCGGCGCGGTATATTGCCGAGACCACCGCCGAGATCAGCCAGGATGTGCGCGGCCTGCCCATCCACGTCTGCGTCATCGAGGCCATGGGCCGCAACGCAGGCTGGATCGCCGCCGCCTCGGCCCTGGCACGCAGCGGGGACGGGGACGGCCCCGACCTGATCTACCTGCCCGAGGTCCCCTTTGACGAGGACGCCTTCCTGGCGGAGGTCGCCCGCCTCCACCGGGAGAAAGGCGGCGTGGTGGTGGTCGCCAGCGAAGGCCTGCGCAAGGCCGACGGCGAGCCCATCGTGGAGCCCATCTTCCAGGTGGGCCGGGCGGTGTATTACGGCGACGTGTCCGCCCATCTGGCCAATCTGGTCATCCGCAAACTGGGCATCAAGGCCCGCAGCGAGAAGCCCGGCATTGCCGGGCGCGCCAGCGCGGCCTATCAGTCCCGCATCGACCGGGAGGAGGCCGTGGAGGCGGGCAGCACCGCCGTCCGCGCCGCCGTGGAGGGCAAAAACGGCGTCATGGTAGGCTTCCGCCGCCTGCCGGGTGCGGAATACCGCACCGAGACCATCCTGATCCCCATTGAGGAGGTCATGCTCCACGAGCGCACCATGCCCAAAGAGTTCATTGCCGACAACGGCCACGACGTCACTCGGGCTTTCATCGACTGGTGCCGTCCCCTGCTGGGCGAGCCGGTGCGCAAGTATGTGACCTTCAAGAACCGTCCCCTGTCCGCAGACTGATTCCTCCTATTTCCATCTCAATATACACAAAAAGCCGGGCGGCTCCTTTCCCTCACGGGGGGAGGAGCCGCCCGGCTTTGTCCTTGTGTCGGGCTGTGCGGTGCTCAGACGCGGTAGACGATCTCGCCGCCCACCACGGTGGCGGCGACTTTCAGCTCGTCGTCCAGCAGCACAAAGTCGCCGTCGCAGCCGGGTTCCAGCCGTCCCTTGCCCGGCAGGCCGATGAGATCGGCGGGGTTTTCGGTGAGCATGGGGATGAGCTGTTCCAGAGAACAGGAGGTGAATTTCGTCAGGTTGCGCAGGGCCACGTCCATGGTCAGGGTGCTGCCCGCCCGGCCGCCGCCGTTGGCCAGCTGGGCGTCGCCGTTGACCACCACCACGTCGTTGACCCCCAGCTTGTAGTTGCCGTCGGGCAGGCCGGCGGCCTGGATGCTGTCGGTGATGGCCACCACCCGGTCCAGACCCTTGCACTGCAAGAGCATCTCCACCGTGCCGGGGTGGAGGTGACGGCCGTCGCAGATGGCTTCGCAGTAGACATCGGGGCTGGCCAGCACGGCGCCCATGATGGCGGGCTGGTGCTGATGGAACAGCCGCATGCCGTTGAAGGTGTGGGTGCAGGCCTTGGCCCCGTTGGCGATGGCCTCCTTGGCGGTGGCATAGTCCGCCCCCGAATGCCCGATGGCGATGGCAAATTCCCCGGAAAATTCCCGGATGATGTCCTGCACACCCTCCACCTCGGGGGCGACGGTCATGTAGCGGATGGCCCCGCCCGCCTCCTGCTGGCAGCGGCGCACCCAGGCGGCGTCCCCCTTGCGCAGCAGGGATTCGGGCATGGCGCCCTTGTAGTCGGGGGAGAGGAAGGGCCCCTCCAGATGGATGCCCAGCACCCGGGCGCCGCCGGTGGGCTGGTGCATGGCCTGGGTGATGCGGGAGATGGCCAGGGAGGTCTGCGCCTCGGTGTCGGTGAGGACGCTGGTCAGGAAGCCGGTGGTGCCGTGGCTGGCAAAGAATCTCGCCAGGGTGCGGATATCCTCCGGGGTGGCGGCGTTGACGTCCACGTTGCAGCCGCCGTGGGTGTGAATGTCCAGAAATCCCGGCAGACACTTTTTGCCCCCGGCGTCCAGCACCGGGGCCTCCGCGCTCAGGTCGGGGCAGACCGCCTCCACTTTTCCGTCGCGGATGAGCAGGTCCGCCGGTTCAAACCGGTGGTCACGGTATACCTGTGCGTTTTTGAGCAGCAGATTCACAGCAGATTCCTCCTTACAGGCCGGGCGTTTTCCGGCAGCGGCAGCAATGTCTGCCCGGGCGGGCAGTCCTTATACACACCAGTGTATATCGGATATTTTTCCCTGTCAATCGGGAAAACCGCCAAAAAACGCTGCTTTTTTTGCACGCACCTCCCGCCGGGCGGCCGGAGGCAAAATTACAGGAACTTTACCAAAATATGACCGTTGCAGGATGGCGCCCGGCCGTCCCGCCGCAGTATGATAGAAAGCAGGTACACGAATGGCGGCGGCAGAGGGGCATGGTCTTTCTGCCGTCCGCCAAGGATGCGGAGGCGTTTATGGAACATCGACACACAGAACCGGCCCCCGGGCGAAAGAAGGCGGCATGATGCGCGTCACCATTGCCGGCGGCGTGGGGGAACATGGCCGCAACTGCTTTCTGGTGGAGAGCCGGGAGCTCTCCTTTCTGGTGGACTGCGGCGTCATGGCGGGGGCGGCCATGCCCTGGCCCCGCCTGACCGATGACCAGATCCGTCCCCTGCGCTATGTCTTTCTCACCCACTCCCACGCCGACCACGCCGGCGCCCTGGGCTGGCTGGCAGAGCACGGCTTTTCGGGGCAGATCGTGGCCTCGGGCGCCACGCTGCTGCAGCTGGGGGAGCTGCCCGCCCCGGCGCTGACCCTGGAGGACTTTCCCTCCGGCAACGGCGTCGCCCTCTACTGGGGGCGGGCCGGTCACTGTGCAGGCAGCGTGTGGTATTCCTTTGCCCTCACCGACGGGCTGCTGTTTTTCAGCGGTGACTACATGGAGGAAAGCCTCATCTACAACGTGGACCCGGTGCGGGACACGGTGGCCGACCTGGCGGTCATCGACAGCGCCTACGGGCCCGAGGCCCGCCCCCCCATTGCCATGCGCCGGGAGTTTGTGGAGGCCGTCCGCCCCTTTGCCGAGGCGGGGCAGCCGGTGCTCTTTCCGGTGCCCAGGTACGGCCGCGGGCCCGAGATCCTCTATCTGCTGGCCCGGCGCTGGCCGGCCGCTCCCCTCTACGGCGACGAGACCTTCCGCCGCCAGCTGAATGCCCTGGCCGCCGACCCCTGCTGGGTGCAGCCGGCGGCCCGCAGCTTTCTCCGGTCGGTGACGGTGCAGCCCCTGCCCGACGTCCCGCCCCGGGAGGGCTTTGCCTTTGTCAGCGATCCCCGGCTGGAAGCGCCGGAGACCGAGGCCCTGGCCCGGCAGGTGGCCGGGCAGGGCGGGGTGCTGCTCACCGGGGCGGCGGAGGAGGGCTCCCCCGCTGCCGCCCTTCTCCGGGAAGGCCTTGCCCGGTTTGCCCGCATCCCGGTGCACGGCACCAGCCGGGAATACCTGTTCCTGCGGCGGCACAACCGGTTCGGCCGCTCTCTCCCCTACCATTCCGAGGCCTGGCCCTGCCGGGACCGCACCATCCTGCTCTGACCGGGGGCGCGGTTTTTCCGGCGGTCTCATTCCTCCATACAGCAGACGGCGCACACCGCCCATTGGGGCAGTGTGCGCCATCTGTTTTATGATGGAAGAAAAGTCGGGCCGTCCGGATTACTCCTCCCCGGAGCAGCAGGTGTGGCAGGTCACCGGGGTTTCCTCACAGGGGATGCCCTGACGATGGTAGTAATCCTCCAGCGCCTTCTGGATGGCCTCCTCGGCCAGCACCGAGCAGTGGATCTTGTGGGCAGGCAGACCGTCCAGGGCCTCGGTAACTGCCTGGTTGGTCAGCTCCCGGGCCTGGGAGAGGGGCTTGCCCTTGATGAGCTCGGTGGCCATGGAGCTGGAGGCAATGGCACTGCCGCAGCCGAAAGTCTCAAACTTCACGTCGGTGATGATGTCGTTGTCGATCTTGAGATAGATCTTCATGATGTCGCCGCACTTGGCGTTGCCCACCTCGCCCACGCCGTCGGCGTTCTCGATGACGCCCACATTGCGGGGATGGCGGAAATGGTCCATGACCTTATCGCTGTAAAGAGCCATACTCGTTACCTCACTGAATGACAAAGGGTGTGACGCCGCTGACCAGGTCGCGCCAGACGGGGGACATGCCCCGCAGGTAGTCCACGACCTGGGCCACAGCGGCGACGGCGGCGTCGATCTCCTCGGGGGTGGTCTCCTCCGAGAGGGTGAGCCGCAGCGAACCGTGGGCGATCTCATGGGGGCGGCCGATGGCCAGCAGCACGTGGCTGGGGTCCAGGGAACCGGAGGTGCAGGCGGACCCGGAGGAGGCGCTGACCCCCTTGTCGTCCAGCAACAGCAGCATGGACTCGCCCTCGATGCCCTCAAAGCAGAAGCTCACATTGCCGGGCAGGCGGTTTTCCCGGTCACCGTTGAGCACCCCGTGGGGGATGCGGGAGAGGCCGTCGATGAGCCGGTCCCGCAATGCGGTGATGCGGGCCTGGTTTTCCTCCATGTGGGCGCAGGCCTCGTCCAGGGCCGCCGCCATGCCCACCACGCCGGGCACGTTCTCGGTGCCCGCACGGCGGCCCCGCTCCTGGGCGCCGCCCTCGATCAGGCTGGTGAGCAGGATGCCCTTGCGGGCGTAGAGGGCGCCCACCCCCTTGGGCCCGTGGAATTTGTGGGCCGACAGGGAGAGCATGTCGATGTTTTCCGCCCGCACGTCGATGGGCAGATGTCCCGCCGCCTGCACCGCGTCGGTGTGGAAAAGGACGCCCTTTTCCCGGCAGAGCGCCCCGATCCCGGCCACCGGCTGAATGGTGCCGATCTCGTTGTTGGCGTACATGGCGGTGACCAGGCAGGTATCGGGGCGGATGGCCGCGGCCACGTCCTCCGCCCGGACGATGCCGTTCTCCGGCACCGGGACGAGGGTGACCTCATACCCTTCCTTTTCCAGACGCTGGAGGGTGTGGAGCACGGCGTGGTGCTCGATGGTGGTGGAGACGATGTGCCGTTTGTTCTTGCGGGCGCCCAGGGCAGCCGCCGAACGGATGGCCTGGTTGTCGGCCTCGCTGCCCCCCGAGGTGAAGGTGATCTCGGCAGGGTCGCAGTTCAGGTGCCCGGCGATGGATGCCCGGGCGGCGTTCAGGGCCTCGTTGGCCCGCTGGCCGAAGGAGTACAGGCTGGAAGGATTGCCGTACGCCTCCCGGAAATAGGGCAGCATGGCGGTCAGGGCGGCGTCACTCAGCCGGGTGGTCGCCGCGTTGTCCAGATAGATGTGCATGGTATGCTCCTTTGCCCGCCGGAGCGGACGCTTGTGTCAGATTACTCGGCAAAGAGTGCCGTGGAGAGGTAGCGGTCGCCGGTGTCGGGCAGCAGCACCACAATGGTCTTGCCCTCGTTCTCGGGGCGTTTGGCCAGCTGGGCGGCGGCCCACACCGCGGCGCCGGAGGAGATGCCCACCAGGACGCCCTCCCGCCGTCCGATGAGACGGCCGGTCTCCAGGGCGTCGGCGTCGGACACGGGGATGACCTCATCGTACACCCCGGTATCCAGCACGGCGGGGACAAAGCCCGCGCCGATGCCCTGGATCTTGTGGGGGCCCGGCTTGCCGCCGGACAGCACCGGGGAGGAGGCGGGTTCCGCCGCCACCACCCGGACGTCCGGGTTGCGGGATTTCAGGTAGCCGCCCACGCCGGTGATGGTGCCGCCGGTGCCCACCCCCGCCACAAAGATGTCCACCTGGCCGTCGGTATCCTCGTAGATCTCGGGGCCGGTGTGTTCCCGGTGGGCCTTGGGGTTGGCGGGGTTGGCGAACTGCCCCGGCAGAAAGCTGTCCGGCGTGGCGGCGGCCAGTTCCTCCGCCTTGGCGATGGCGCCTTTCATGCCCAGGGCGCCCTCGGTCAGCACCAGCTCGGCGCCGTAGGCCTGCATGAGGCGGCGGCGCTCCACCGACATGGTGTCGGGCATGACCAGAATCACCCGGTAGCCCCGGGCCGTGCCCACCGAGGCCAGCCCGATGCCGGTGTTGCCCGAGGTGGGCTCGATGATGACCGCCCCCGGCTTGAGGCGGCCGGTGCGCTCGGCCTCGTCCAGCATGGACTTGGCGATGCGGTCCTTCACCGAACCGGCGGGGTTGAAGTATTCCAGCTTGGCCAGCAGGCGGGCCTTGAGCTGCCAGTCCTGTTCCAGATGGGTCAGCTCCAGAAGCGGGGTCCTGCCGATCAGCTGGTCTGCGGATGTATAGATCTTGCTCATGGGGATCGTCCTCCTCCTGCGGCGGGGCAGTTGCCGCCCTGCGCCGCGATCCGGCCGTTGCCGTGTTGTTGTTTTTTATCATACCCCAGGCAGGAGGCAGGTCCGCCGTCCCCGTGTTCCGGGACGCCCACCCTCCGCACGCCTTTGGGCGGAGGGAATGCCTGCCGTTTAATTCCTACCATTTAGGTTGGATTTATTATATTCCTACCAGAACAGTATGTCAACACCAAATTGCCATTTTCCCCCGCCTTTTTTCTCTCCCCGCAGTAAATTGGAAAGGGCCCCCTCCCGCGCCGCCTTTTCGCTCTCCTCCCCGCCAGACCGCCTCTCCCGCCCCTCACATGGCTCCGGAGACCCGCCTGCCGGTCCTGCTGCAGACCGCCGGGTGCCGCTGTAATGCCGCGCCCGGAATTCTCACCTATGATTGGCGGGCATACCATGGTCCTGTCCCGCTCCCCCCGTCCGGGTTGATACAAGTCTGACAAAAAGCGGAGAAACAATGGGGAAAAAGAGAACACTTCCCATCCGCCGGGAAACCCTCCTCGTGTTCGGCAAAGGAGATGCACCGTGAAAAAACTTCAGCCATCCAAAACGGCTCTTCCGCTTTTTCTTGCCGTTGCCGGGGCAGGAGGCTTTTTTCTGTTTCTCAACCTGCTCACCCCCATGACGGCGGATGACTACTTCTATGCCTGCCGTCTGGGCTACGCCCCGGACGGCTCCCTGATGCCGGTCCGCCGCCTGCAGGGCATTGCCGACATTCTGTTTTCCCAGAAATGCGTCTATCTGGCACACAGCGGCCGCATCCCGGTGCTGGCCACCGTCCAGTGGTTCACCCTGCTGCCGGAGCCGGTCTTTGATTTGTGCAACACGCTGGTTTTTCTGCTTCTTCTCTGGCAGATTGCACAGCTGGCCGGGCCCCGGACCGCCTCCCGCCGGGCACTGACCCTGCTGGGGGCTGCCCTGCTGCTCTGGCAGTGTACCCCGGCGTTCGGGCAGGACCTTCTCTGGCACACCGGCGCCGTCAACTATCTCTGGACCATGGCGGCCTCCCTGGCTTTTCTGTGCCTCTGCCTGCAGCCGGTGCCCGGCCGGGGTCCGGGGCTTCTGTTTGCCCTCGGCCTTGTGTCCGGCTGGAGCATGGAAAATCAGTCCGCCGCCCTCTGCTGCCTGTGTGTCCTCTGCCTGATTTCTCAGTGGCGGCAGGCGCAGTGCCTCCCCCGCGGGACGGCGGCGGGCACAGCCGGGCAGCTGCTGGGCTTTGCCCTGCTGATGCTGGCGCCCGGCAACTACCGCCGCAGCGCCGGTTACGGACAGAGCGGCCTGATCCCGGCAGAACTTCTGTCCCGCCTGGCCCGGTACACCCGGGCGCTCTGGGCGGAGTGCGGCGGGCTGATCCTGTGCGTTCTCCTGCTGACCCTGATTCTGCTGGTACTGCACCGCCGCAGCGCCGCCCTCCCCCTCCTGCTGCTGGCCGGTGCGGCCCTCTGCCATTTTTCCATGGTCCTCTCCCCCGCTTATCCCCTGCGCAGTATGTTCGGCACGGAAGTTTTCCTGATCTGCACCCTGCTTGCCTGCCTCAACCGCCTGGACGCCCGTGCCCTTCTGCCCCTGCTGTGCTGCCTGCTGGGGCTGGCTGCGGCAGCCGCGCTGCCCTCTGCCCTGACCGACCTGGCACAGTTGCATACCCTGACCGTGGCCCGGGGGCGGTATATCCTGGAACAGCGGGCGCAGGGCAACCGCGTCCTCACCGTTCCCATTGCAGAGCCCGCCGCCACACGCTTCCATCCCCTGTGGGGCGACGGTCTCTCCGACCTGATGCAGGACCCCACCAACGAGCGCAACCGCGCCCTGGCGCTGTATTATGACGTGGACCTCATCCGGGGTGACCCGGACCTCTGAATGCGCTTTGCCCGGATGCCGCCGTCCGGGCAAGCCCCCCCTCTTGCCGCCTTCCTCCCGCGATGCTTTTTGGATACAACCTCCTGTTATGCTGTTTGCAGCCGGTCCCGCCATTCTTTTCCATCTTTCAGGAGGTGTATCTTGATGAAATTCTGTCCCAGACCATCGTCGGCAATCGCACTGCCCTGTTTGTGTCTTGCCGTTCTGTTCAGCGCCTGCACCGCCCCCGGGGATTCCGGTGCCGATGCTGCCGGTGTTTCATCCGGCGGCACCACATCCCGGGAAGCGGCCTCTTCCGCAGATCCGGCAGTGCCCGTGGCCACAGGGTTTGTCAACCTGACCCGGGACCAGTATTCCGTTCTCGGCTGCGGCAGCGAACAGGGATATTATGAGATCTGTTATGACGACTCCAACCAGGCGAACATTTACTATATCGACTACGCCACCCGGCAGGAGGTCTATCTGTGCGCCGCGCCCAACTGCAGTCATGACCGGGAAGGCTGCACCTCCTGGATCGACCCGGAAGAGGGCAGCTATTTTCCGCTGGTGAGCGGGGAGCATCTGCTGCTGGTCCACATCACCTACGGGTTCGAGGCGCCCCAGCGGGCGATCCCTCACATCGACACGGCCAATCTGGACGGCAGCGACCGCCGCACACTGGTGAGCTTTGCCGCCAATGAGCGGCTGAAAACGGTGTTTGCCGCCAACGGCAGCCAGCTGGTCTGCGCCCTTGACGAGGTCAACCCCGACGATCTGGAGGACACCAACGCCACCCTCAAACTGGTCCTCATTGATCTGGAGACGGGGGCGCGGACGGATTTTTATGAGCAGCCCGTGGAGATCGGCGGGACGGAGCCCACCTTCCTGGGGGTGACGGACAATGGCTACTGCGTCTTGCGGGAGCAGTTCACCGCCAAGTCGGAGGCGGACTTTCCCGGTCAGGAATGGTCGGATGTCGTGGAGGAGATCCAGCGCTCCACCCAGTACACCTGCACCATGATCCCGGTGGGCAGCGCCCAGCCGGCGGGGACCTTCTCGTACAGCGGCCGGGTCTATGACCTGTTGTGCGGTGACGGCCTGTATTATCTGGACTGCGACACCCGCAAGGTGACCCGGATCTCCCTGCCCGACGCAACGTCGGCGGAGCTGGCCACCCTTCCCGACGTGGGCGCCCAATCGGCTTACCTGGACGGCAAGCTGGGGGACTGGTTTCTGCTGTCCCAGCGGTATTATGAGACAAGATCGGACGTTTCCTACCCTGTGGCCAATGACTGCTGCTATGCCGTCAACGTGCAGACGGGGGAGCTGCGGGAGCTGACCATCCGTCAGGAGGTGGGCGCCGACCGCCGCATGGCCACCATGCTGGGGCAGACCGCCGCCGATGTGCTGCTCATCACCGACAGCGACGTGCCGGAGACTGCCGCCCACTACGGGTATCGCTACTCCCTGATCTCCCGGGAGGATTACCTCAGCTCCAACGCCGATGCCCTGCGTCCCGTCTCCTTTCTTTTCTGACCGGCGGGATATGCCGCCTTCCCGCCCGATGCCGTACCGGGCGGGAAGTTTCCTGCCCAAACGGTGCCTTCTCCGTTTTCCGGCATCGCAGCCATAGGCGCCACCCGCCGGGCGTATGGTTTTTTCGGAATACAAAAAACAGGGGCAACGCTGCACACACAGCATTGCTCCTGGTTTCGTTTTTTGCAGTTTTTCTTGCAGGAAGACAGCCGGAGGACTCAGCTCCTGTCGCACCGCACCGTAATGCGTGCCTGACCGTCATAGTTGCAGGTAAACAGGGTCAGATCGTACGCGCCGGAGGTCATCTCCTCCACCGCCGTGGCCGACAGAATGTCCATCACCTTCACTTCATAGTGATAGGTCTCGCCGTCCATGTCGGTAAAGTCCACCGTATCCCCGGGCTGCAGCCGGTCGATGGGTCCGAAATGGCGGATATAGTTGTGGCCGGCGATCACCAGGTCATTGGTTTTGGGCGCGCCGGAATAGCGGCAGGGCGCAACTTTCAGACTGTCGTAATTCCAGTCGGCGATCACCGGCAGTTCCAGGCCCAGGCCGGGGATGGACAGATACCCGATGTAGGAATGCCCGTCGATCTCCACCGCCGTCATCTCGTTGGGGGCGGCGGGGTCCTGCCCGGCGTCCGGCTCCTCCTGTTCGATCTCTGACACAATCTGCGGCAGCACCGCATCCACCGATGCCGCCGCCTGTGCCGCCTCCCATTGGTTGGCGAGAAAGAGGGCCAGCGCGGCAACAACCAGAACGGCCCCCACGATCATGCTTCCTGTACCGAGTTTACTTCTCATTCCGGTCCTTTCTCCCGAAGCGGAGGAACCACCCGAAGGAGAAGAAGATCAACCCCAGCACCACCAGCACCGGGATGGGCCAGTTCAGCTGGCCCGTCTGCGGCAGCGTACCCGTCTGGGGCACGGTGCTGGGCTGCGCCTCCACCACCGTGGTCTGTGTATCGGAGGACGGCGGATCCGTCGGGGCCACCTTCAGCGGCTCCACTTTGGGGGTCGCGTCCACATCGTAGAGGTAGGTTTCCTTTTCCAGGTAGGGCACTGTCACCAGGAAAGGCTCCGCGCACTGATACCCGGCAGCGGGCTGCTCCTGTTTCACCAGATACAGCCCCAGGGCCAGACCGTCAAGCGCCGCCTTTCCGTCGCTGCCGATGGTGCCGGTCTTGTCGGCCGCGATGCTGTTTTTGGCGGCATACTCCGACAGTGCCTTGGCCACTTCCGGTTCACCCAGGGTTTCCTCGGTCCAGGTGACGTTGCTGCCGGCAAATTTTTCGGCAAGGACAAAGGTATAGTTTCCGTCGTCCTCATGGATGTCTCCCACCCGATAGACCGACAGGGTCCCCCCGGAAACCGGCTGATTGTTGTACAGCATGGTTACACGGATCGTTCCGGTTTTGCTTTCGTCCGGCACATCCACCGCGGCGTGTGCAGACAGGCAAATGCTCTTTTCCTATCTCAGCGAAAAGAAGCAGCAGACCACTATCCAGACTTTGTTGAAACTGAGCCGCCTTCCTACAAAGGTGCCTAAAACCTTTGAGAACTTTGATTTCTCACTGCTCAAGGGGAAAGATGTGGAACGCCTAAAGGTTTTGGCCTCCTTGAACGCCATCTACTCTCACCGCAACCTGGCCTTTATTGGACCAGCAGGCACAGGTAAAACACATTTGGCTCAGGCCTTCGGCTACGCCTGCTGCCAGCACGGGTTAAAAACCTATTTCATTAAGGCATCTGAACTCCGGGACCGATTCACAGCAGCCAGGCGTTCCGGAAAGACCGATTCTTGCCTTAACGGTCTTGTGCGCCCCTCTTGCCTGATTATTGACGAGATTGGCCACTGTGCCTTTGACAAAGAGAATACCCGGCTGTTTTTCGACCTGATTGACCGGCGATACAACAAAGAAGGCAGTTTCAATATGATCTTCACCAGCAACAAGAACCCGGCTCTCTGGCGCGAGGATTTTGAGGAAGACGCTACCTTGCTGTGTACGCTGGACCGCATCTTTGACGATGCTACTGTGTTTAAGCTGCGTGGTGAAAGTTTCCGGGGAAAGAAACTGGAGACCGTTTCTTTGCAAACAGGCAAGATACCTGCGGTTGAGCCGGTAGTGGCGCAGGAGTAACCAATTTATGAGTGCTGGGTTGTTGGCACTCTTTTTATTTATTCTGCTGGCTCCGACTTTTCCGACAAAAATTGGTTAAATACTCCCGACAAAATATGGTCGCGATCTCCCGACGCCAACAAGATGGCAGAGCACTATGGCACCGCTATTCTTCCAGCCCGTCCCCGCAGCCCCAAAGACAAAGCCTTTGTAGAGGGATCCGTTGGCGTGGTCTCTACCTGGATCCTGGCTGCTCTGCGCAACCGCAAGTTTCTTTCCCTCACGGAACTGAATCAGGCAATCCGTGAGAAGCTGGAAGCCTTTAACCATAAGCCTTTCCAGAAACGGGAGGGTAGCCGGGCGTCCTGCTTTGAGGACGAGAAGCTGTTTCTGCTGCCTCTTCCTGCTACGCCGTTTGAGCTGGCTGTTTGGAAGGTCGCCACTGTCCAGTACAATTACCATATCAGTGTGGAGCGCATGAACTACTCCGTGCCGTATGAGTATATCAAGCAGCAAGTGAATGTGCGCCTTACCCGGACTACAGTAGAAATCTTCTTCTCTGGTACCCGAATTGCCTCTCACCTGCGTCTCCATGGCCGTCCCAATCAGTACAG
>JFBN01306645.1_pt1 | contig 27976 bp, 24 predicted proteins | sample 768741 | NCBI WGS metagenome assembly JFBN01 (sample SAMN01983846, study PRJNA193217) | chicken gut metagenome | biome: terrestrial biome; isolation source: ceca of Broiler chicken | host: Gallus gallus | place: United Kingdom: England | collected 2010-09-07
ATATAAAATTATCAGTGGATGATAAAGCTAAAATTTATTTAGCTAAAAAAGCCTATAATAAAGAATTTGGAGTAAGGCTTTTAAAACGCATAATTTCTGAGGAGATAGGAGAAAAAATCAGTGATGAAATTTTATTTGGAAAGCTTAAAAAAGGCGGTATAGCTAAAATCAAACTTGGTAAAAATGGAAAGCTCGAATTTATATTCTAAATTACTCAATGCACCTAAAAATGCTCCTGTATTTTTAAGTCAAAATTTAGAAGCTGATTTTATTGTAAAAGCTTATACTTTTGGTCTATTCCCATGGACAAGTAAACCTGTAACTTGGTGGTGTCCAGATCCTAGATGCATTTTAATTCCAAATCAAATTCACATCCAAAAAAATATGAAAAAATTTATTAATCTCTATCAAATTAAACTTGATTATGATTTTTTAAAATTAATTACATTATGTCGCGATACACGCTCTCAAAGCTGGATAGATGATGAATTTATTACCACTTATTATAAGTTATTTACCCAAGGCTATGCGCATAGCCTTGAACTTTATGAAAATAATGAACTTATAGGTGGAATTTATGGTTTAATTTTAGGCAAGGTTTTCTTTGGTGAAAGCATGGTAAGCATTAAAAAAAATGCATCTAAAGTTGCCATGATTAAACTTTGTGATTTATTAAAACCTTATGATTTTATCATAGATTGTCAAGTTTATAACCAACATTTAGAATTTATGGGTGCTCATAATATTTCTAGGAAAGAATTTTTAAATATTTTAAAAGAAAAATGCAATCAAGAAAGTGGTTTTAAAAATTTTAAAGATTTAATTACTTAAAAATAAGCGTGAAAATCACGCTTATGACATCGCTTTAGCAACTTCAGCAGAGCTTTCACGAATTTTCTCCATACACTCTCTTGCTTCTTTTGCAAGTTCAACACTCTGATTAACATCCTCTAAACCGCTTTTAATACTCTCAACCACTTGTGATGTAACATTACGAATAGAATTAATCGTAGTGGTAATTTCATTAACCGAATGCCCTGTTCTTTCAGCTAAATTTCTTACTTCATCAGCAACAACAGCAAAGCCTCTACCATGTTCACCAGCACGTGCTGCCTCAATAGCAGCATTTAAAGCAAGCAGATTAGTTTGATCAGCGATATCACTAATAGTCTGAATAATAGATTTAATTTCATCTGATTGTTGATTTAATGAGGAAACAAGATTTGAACTTTGAGACATCATATCAGCAATATTCTGAACATTTGAAACAGTGTTTTCAATTACACGATCTCCATCTTGAGTAAGATTATCATTTTTTTCTGCAAGTTCGCTTATGAGGCAAAGTTTTTCTTGATCTTTTTTAACTTGTTCGCTTATATCTGTAGCAAATTTAATAACCTTGTAAATTTTTCCATCATCATTTTTAACCGGATTATAACTTGCTTCAAGGTATACTTTTTTATTATTTCTTCCGTATCTTATATATTTACCTGATTGAAATTTGCCCTCTCTTAAATCTTCCCAAAATTGAACATAGTCCTTAGAGTGTCTATAATTAGAATCACAGAACATGCTATGATGCTTTCCTTTAATCTCATCAATATTAAAATCCATAGTTCTTAAAAAATTTTCATTAGCCGTAATAATAGTCCCATCAGGTTTAAATTCAATAATAGCCATAGAACGATTAGCGGCAGCAATAGTATTTCTAAGATCAAGCATTTCATAATGTCTTTGAGTTATATCATTGGCAAATTTAATAATTTTATAAACATGACCATTATTATCACTAATTGGAAGATAATTTGCTTCTAAATAAACATCTATCCCTCCCTTAGCTATACGTCTAAAAAGACCACTTCTAGCTTTTCCATCTCTTAAATCTTTCCAAAAATCACTATATGCTGAAGAATTAACAACTTCAGGCAAACAAAACATACTATGATGCTTACCCTTGATCTCTGAAAGAGAGTATTTCATAGTTGTTAAAAAATTTTGATTTGCCTCTAAAATAACGCCATCGGTAGTAAATTCAATTACCGCCATGGTATTCCCAATAGATCTTAAAATATCTCCTAAACCATTACACTTTTTTTCAAGTTGTTCAATTATTTCAGTATTATTTTTCTTAGCACCAAACATAAAACTCACCTTTTTAATAATAAATTATTTTAAAATTATATCATATTTATATAGTATTTATTTACTTAAAATTATATTAATTTATAAGTTAAATATATCCTTTAAACCTACAATAATCATCTTAAACCCCATAGCAGCAATAAATACTTGTGCTATACGAGAAAAAACATGTAAAATCAATTTTCCAACTATTTTTTCTATAGTAGCTGCAAAATGAAAAAGTATAAACATAAAAATAAAAGCTATCATTACTCCGCCAAGAGCAACATCAAGCCCACCATCTTCGGCTATAACGATAACACTAGCTAAAGTTCCAGGCCCAACAAGCATAGGAAATGCCATAGGTATTAAACTCTGTCTTAAAATTTCCTTATCATCCATATCCTGATAAGAACTAAAATCCTTAGTTGCAATTTTTGTTGAAAAAAGTAAATTTTTAATAGCCATTATAATAAGAACCAAACCACCAGAAACCCTTAAATCATCTAATGAAACCCTAAAAATATAGTTCATAAACAAAGGTCCTGATAATAAAAATACCAAAACTATAGTAAAAGCTGTATAGAGAATAGTTCTAAAAAGTTTTTTTCGAAGCATTAAAGGCAATCCATCACTCATAGCCAAAAATTGAGTTAAATTACCAAAAGGATTTAATATGGCAAGTAAAGTAATTGCAGCAAAAAACATCAAATAAAGCTCAGAACCCATACTAGAAAACACTATCAATCCTTAGTTTTTACAAATTCCAAAGAAATAGAATTTACACAATGTCTTACATTTTTAGCAGAAAATCCTTCTCCTTCAAAAACATGACCTAAATGTCCATTGCAGTTTGCACATACAATCTCGGTTCTAATCCCATCTTTATCAGGAATTCTTTTGATAGCCCCTTTTATTTCATCATCAAAGCTAGGCCATCCACAACCTGATTTAAATTTATCTTCGGATTTATAAAGCGAAGCTCCACATTGCTTGCATTGATAGATTCCTTTTTCATAAAAATCATTATATTTCCCACTAAAAGGAGCTTCTGTTCCTTTATTTAAAATTACTTTTTTTTCTTCTTCATTTAACTCTTTCATGTTCTACCCTTGTAAAATAATTTTTATATTATATAATTAAAATTTCAATTTTAAATGATAAATTTTTATAATTTTCAAGAAAGTTTTAAATGCAAAAAGAATTTTTTCAAGAACTTCAAGATATTTTATATGAAAAAAATATAACTATAAAATTTCACTCTTTTCAAAATTTTTATGAAGACTTTAAAAGCCGCAAATTTATTTTTAATCACGAGCATCAAAGCATTTTCAAAAAAAATACATCGCAACAAATTACCTTGCTTCATCCTACGCGTATAAGAAGGCCTAAATTTCTCAATTCAACTCATGCGCTTGCTAAAATAATTCATTCAGTCGCTCATATAGAATTTAATGCAATTAACCTGGCTTTAGATGCGAGTTATCGCTTTAAAAATCTACCTTTGCAATTTTATTACGATTGGCTGGAGGTAGCAGATGAGGAAATTAAACATTTCAAACTTTTAAATTCAGCACTTGAAGAACTTGGTTATAAATATGGAGATTTTCCAGTGCATGATAATTTAGAATCTGCTCTAGAAGCTACAAAAGACTCTTTAAGCTTTAGAATGGGAATAGTTCATAGAGGTTTAGAAGCTAAAGGGCTTGATGCCAACCCCTTTGTTGTTCAAAAACTTCAAAGTTCCAATCATTCCATTAAAAATCTTTTAATGGAATATCTTGAAATTATACTTAATGATGAAATAAAACACGTTAAAAAAGGAGATACTTGGTGGAAATTTGCAAATCAAAACAGGTATGATTTTATTGAGCTTTGCAAAACATTTAAACAATTCTCTCTTGCAGGAAAAAAACTTAACATTCAAGCAAGAATCAAAGCTGGCTTCACTCAAAAAGAATGCGAAGTCATTGAAAAATTTTACTCTTGATTTCTTATCTTAAATTTTGAAACAATAATGGTATATAAAACCCGAATAATTCCATAAAGCACATACAAGCTTGCTAAAATTACTAAACTTTCAAGAGGGCAAAGATATAAAAATGAAAATATTATAATTAAAATAATCAAAACTTTTAAAACACTAGAACGATTAAAATCAAGCTTTTTAAAGCTAGGATAGCGTATATTACTTACCATTAAAAGCCCTAAAATTGCTTGAAGCACCAAAAAAACTACGCCATAAGGCTTTAAAAAATCATAACTGATAAACGCATAAGTCCATATAGCACTTACAACTGCTGCAGTAGGTATAGGAAGACCTATAAAAACAGAAGGTTCATAAGTGCCTGTGGTAACATTAAATCTCGCCAAACGAATAGCTCCAAAAACCACAAAAAAAGCTGTAATCAAAGATCCAAGTTTTCCAAAATCATAACCTATAGCCATATAAAAAAGAACTGCTGGAGCAACTCCAAAAGCTACTAGATCAGCTAAAGAATCAAATTCTACTCCAAATTTGGAAGTAGAATTTGTAAGTCTTGCAACACGGCCATCAAGCCCATCGCAAATCAAAGATAAAATAATATAAATCAAAGCTGTATAATAATTTCCATGTATTGAAGCTATAATAGAAATAACCCCTAAAAAAGCTGAAGCAGCTGTAAAAAGATTGGGTAAAATATAAATTAATTGCGGTCTGTTATTCATTATTTTTCCTTACGCAAAATAGCCTAGCAATGAACCTGCTTTAATTTCATCATTTAAGCCTATATGAATTCTAGTATCTTTTGGTAAAAGTAAACTTATAGAGCCATTAATTAAAAAACCCATTCTATCTCCTGCTTTTAAATCATGAGAAATATTATCAAGCTTTAATTTTCTATCAAAAGAACCTGCATAGATTCGCAAGGCTATCATTTTACTCTCTTTAACTTTTGCCAAAATAAAAGCTCTTTCATTCATCATTTTTACAGATTTTAATTCACTGCACAAAAAAAGCCCATGTCGTAAACGAACATCTATTATAGACATTGCAAAAGGTGTATTAAAATTTCCAGCATCATAAAGAGCATTTTTAATAGTAATTTCAACACATTCACCCAAATCTTTATGATGAATATTTTCTATTTTAGTAACCCTACCATCTATAGGTGCAAAAATAGCTTTTTCATCACTACAAACAAGTTCTCTTTTGGGTGTTCTAAAAAGAAAAATACAAATTACAATTAATGTTAATAGTAAAATGGAAAAAGAATAAAAAATCCATACAAAAATAAAAATCAAGCTTAAAATAATAAGACTTAAATATCCATCTTTTGCAATAAAATCTTTCATTCTTCTACTTTAACTTCAGTTTTAACTTCTTCGAGTTCTTGTAAACGAGTTGGTAGACTATTTTGATCCTCAAACTCTTTAATAATCTCGCGCACTTTATTACCTTCAATAGTTTCTTCTTCATAAAGGGCTGCAACCATAGTCTCAATCGCTCCCTTATAAGTATTTAAAGTATCTTTAACATCTTTATAGCGTTCATCCAAGGTTTTCTTTACATAATCATCTAAAGATTCTGCCATCTTTTCAGAATAATCTTTGATAGTTTGTCCACCACTTAAGAAAGTATTTCTTTGTTTTTCAAGTACCATAAGTCCTGCAATTTCACTCATACCATACATAGAAATCATAGCTTTTATGATATCGGTTGCTCTTTCTAAATCATTACTTGCACCCGTTGAAATTTCACCTATAAACACTTCTTCAGCTGCACGACCACCCAAAAGTACATCTACTTCAGCGATAAGTTCATGTTTTTGCATTAAAAATTTATTTTCCTCAGGAGTATTTAAAGTATAACCTAAAGCCGCAAGACCACGCGGAATCACAGAAACCTTACTTACACGTTTTGCGCCTTTGGTAGTTTCAGCAATCAAAGCATGACCGCATTCATGATAAGTAACAATTTTCTTTTCTTTTTCATTAATACGACGTGATTTCTTCTCAAGCCCTGCTATAGCTCTTTCAACAGCTTCAACTAAATCATTTTGTTCTACATATTTTTTAGAATCCCTACCCGCTAAAAGCGCTGCTTCATTAATAATATTTGCAAGATCAGCTCCTGCAAGCCCTGCAGTTAAGCGTGCTATATCTTCTACTTTAACTTTTGGGGAGATTTTGACATCTTTCATGTGCACTTTTAAAATATCACACCTACCTTTAAAATCAGGTTTATCAACTAAAACTTGTCTATCAAACCTTCCTGGTCTTAAAAGCGCTGCATCTAAAACTTCTGGGCGATTTGTTGCTGCTAAAACAATGACTGGGGAACTTTCTGTCCCAAAGCCATCCATTTCAGCCAAAAGCTGATTTAAAGTTTGCTCTCTTTCATCGTTTCCACCCATCATGCCACTTGCTGCACGACTTTTACCAATAGCATCTATTTCATCTATAAAAACAATAGCAGGAGCTTCTTTTTTTGCATTTTCAAATAAATCTCTCACACGAGAAGCACCTACACCCACAAACATTTCTATAAAAGACGAACCTGAAACACTAAAAAATGGCACATCAGCTTCACCTGCAACTGCTTTTGCAAGCAAAGTTTTTCCTGTACCTGGAGGCCCAACAAGTAAAAGCCCTTTTGGAATTTTAGCTCCCAATTTAATATATCTTTCAGGATACTTTAAAAAATCTACAATTTCTTTTACTTCTTCTTTAGCTTCTTCAACACCAGCTACATCGCTAAATTTTACTTTAGGTTTTTCTGAATTTACAAGCTTCTTAGAACTTCCTATACCCAATATAGAACTTCCCATATTTTTTTGCATACGACTTGCCAAAAACATCCAAATACCAAAGAAAATAAATACTGGCAAAACCCATGAAAAAAGTATATCCGTAAACCAATTTGTTTCAGAATACGCACCATAAGCGATATTTTTACTATCTAGTAAACTCACAAGCTCAGGATCATTAACTTTTTTTGCTGTATAAACAGTATTGTGAGAGCTTGAAATCGCTTTGATTGTTGTTTGTCCTATACTAACTTGATTGATTTGTCCACTTTCAATAAGCTTTTTTAACTCAGAATAAGGGACATTTTTATTTACTTCATTGCCATTCAATGCCCCGCCAAAAGAACCATTGCCATCAAAAAATCCCTTAAAAATAATTATCATTACAATTGCAAAAATCGCAAAAATAAAAATGGGATTTTTGTTAAAAAAATTATTACCCTGCGGATTACCCTTATTATTTGGGGTATTATTATTCATTACTTATCCTTTTTTATTATTTTTATATACAAAACTACACCACTCATTGATTTGCATTTCATCAATGAGTTCCAAATCTTGAAATTTTTCTTTAATTCTTGTTGAATATTTATCTAAAATTCCTGACAAAATAAGTATAGCATTATCTTCTAAATGGTTTTTAATATCTTTTTCTAAAATTAAAATCACATCTGCAATGATATTTGCAACAATTAGATTATATAAACCATTTGCTTTATCTATAGATCCACACCAAGCCTTGTGAAAATCGACACCATTTAATCTTGCATTTTCTAAAGAACTATCAATAGCCAACTCATCAGTATCACAAATTTCAACATTACAGCCAAACTTTGCCATAATAATACCCAAAATTCCACTACCACAACCAAGATCTAAAGCTCTTAATTTATTTTTAGAAAATTTTTGTAAAAATTTTACACAAGAATATGTGCTTTCGTGATGTCCTGAGCCAAAGGCTAAGGCTGGATTAATCTTTATATTTATACAATTCTTCTTTTCTTCTTGCCAAGTTGTATGGATGTAAACATTATCCACTAAGATAGGTTTTATGCCTTTTTTATATTCTTGTATCCAGTCCTTGTTTTCTTTCTCTACAAGACTTAAATTAGAAATAATTTTATGGTTTAAATTGAAAGTAGTTGTAAGTTTTTGAGCAAATATTTCAAGTGCCCATGAAAACTCTTCTAAACTCTCATGGGATCTAATGTAAACACCATTATCTTTCTCTTCTATGGCTTCTATACCTAAATCAAAAGCAAAATCAAGAAATAAATTTTTATACTGCTCTTCTACGATAAAGAACAATTCATAATATTTTTTTTGCATTTAGAATTTTAAAAATCAGCCTTTACTCAGCTGCACCTTCTCCACTTCCTGTTCCTAAAACATCTTCAAGTTTTTCCTTTAAAACTTGTGGAGTAAAAGGTTTTACAATATAGTTATTTACGCCAGCTTTTAAAGCAGTAATCACTTCAGCTTTTCCGCCCTCAGTTGTAACCATGATGATAGGCATATCTTCATATTTTTTCTCTGCTCTTACTTTTTTTACCAACTCCAAGCCATTCATTTCTGGCATATTCCAATCTGTAATTAAAACTTTTACATCTTCATTTTTAGTTAATAAATCCCAAGCTTCAACGCCATGCTCAGCTTCTAAAACATCATCGTGTCCAAGTCTTGTTAGGGTATTTTTAATAATCCTTCTCATAGTAGAACTGTCATCAACAACTAACAATTTCACAATTTCGTCCTTTCAAAGTTTTTATAGTTTTATTTTACCCTTTTTAGCCTTATTAATCAAGCTAAAAAATTTTAAAAAACAGCATTATATCATCTTTTGCTTAAATTTTTACTCAAATATTATTATTTTTATACTTAACCGTAAATAAATATACACTTAAACCTAAAAGAAGCAAGCTCACTCCACCGATAAGATAAATCGCATAAATCATCTGAGAAAGATCACCAATAGCAAGTTTAAATACCAACATCAAAGCTTCTATAGCTAAAGCAATGATAATAGAACCCAAAAATCTCACCATAGTTTTTTGAATTCCACCTTCTTCTTTTTTCGTCCTTCCTAATACTTCTTGTTCGATCAAAGTTTTTGCCAAATCAAAAATAGCTAAAGCTAAAGTTATAGCGATGGTACTTTCAAACATATGTTCTATACCTATAGCTTGATTATCAAAAAGACTAAAAAAACCTTTTTGAAATAAAAAACAAGTAATCACAAATAAAACCAGTGCGAAGCAAAAATATACCAAACGACTAAACTGAGTAAAAACAAATTCAAATTTTCCTGCTTGAATAATCTTTAAAATATCTTCAAGCTTGATATCAATACAAACAACAAAAAGCAAGTTATTTTTATCATCGTAAATTGGCATAGAAGCTGTCACGCAAAGCTCATTATTTAAAACCGAAGGATAAGGATCGCTCAAAACACATCGTCTTAATTTTACAGCTCTATAAAAATAAGAACGAGTACTTCTATCCTCACCCTGCCCTATTTCATGAGCTTTATTTAAGGAAATCGCATTTTCTATTTGCATGCCTGAAATATCTAAAATATACAAAGCATCAAAAACAACAACTTCATGAGCTATTTTATCCAAAGCTGTTTTAATCGTTTCAAGGTGAATATCAGGAAGTTTATTGGGCAGATTTCTTGTTAAAATATAACTCATATAAGCTCTAGCACGATAGCGATTATCTTCAAATCTTTGTATATCTTTTATATACATTATACACCTTCTTTATTGTGTTTAAATTCAGGTACAATCTTTAATAAAGCCTCTGAAATATCTTCACATATTTGTAAATTTTCTATCTCTTTATTAAGCCAATCAAGATCAACCTTCTCATTCTTTGCTACAAAAATACTCTCATATTGCGTTTTAGCATCATTTTCATCAATCAAAAGCTCTTCATAAAGCTTCTCACCTTTTCTTAAGCCTGTGATTTTAATTTCTAAATCATTGCGATTAGAAAGTAAAAGCATTTTTTTAGCTAAATCTATGATTTTCACAGGCTTACCCATATCCAAAACAAAAAGTTCTCCCCCTTTTGCGATAGCTCCAGCTTGTAAAACAAGTTGCACTGCCTCAGCCACAAGCATAAAATAACGCACTATATCAGGGTGCGTTAAAGTTAAAGGCTCATTATTGGCAATTTGTGCTTTAAATTTCGGTATCACACTACCACTAGAACCTAAAACATTACCAAAACGCACACAAGCAACTTCAAAATTTTCATCACTCATACTTAAAGTATAAAGCTCACAAACTCTTTTAGTGCAACCCATAATATTTGTTGGTCGCACTGCTTTATCTGTACTTATCATCACAAATTTAGCTACTTTATTTTCTTTAGCACTGTCGCATAAAATTTTAGTTCCTAAAATATTATTGATTACTGCTGAATGTGGATTTTGTTCGCAAAGAGGCACATGTTTATAAGCGGCTGCATGTAAAATAAGCTCAGGTTTATAAGTTTTTAATACCTCATCTAAACTTTGCTTATCTAAAACACTCAGTAAAATAGGAGTAATTTTTTCTTTATATAAATTTAAATCATCATTGATCTTATAAAGATTATACTCACTATGATCAACCATAATAAGATGCTTAGCACCAAATTTAATACATTGCTTACAAAGTTCACTGCCTATAGTTCCACCTGCTCCACTTACCAAAACTACCTTGTCTTTTAAAAAAGCCGCCACAGCACTATCATCTAAATCTTTTGGTTTTCTAGCAAGCAAGTCTTCTATACTGATATCTCTTGCTTCGTTTCTTGTAAAAGAAAATATTTTTACATCGCAAATACCATAAGCTACAAGTTCTTCAAAAAGTTTTTTAAGCTCTTCTTGTTCAAGTCTTAAAGCAATAATGGCAGTTTTTACCCCTTGTTCTACATAAGATTTTATTTTTTCTTTTTCTTCTACAATAAATTTATCACAATAAGTCCCTATAAGCTCTTTTCTCGCATCAACTACGCCTACAGGAAAAAGCCCTAAAGAACCTTCTTTTGCACCTTTTAACAAATGCAAAGCCTTAGAAGTTGCCCCTACTACAATACAAGGAGTTTCTTCTTCTTTCATTCTAGAAGGTTTAAAATCCACAAGCATTCTTTTGCTAATTCTTAAAGTACCTATAAACATATAAGAAAGAACAAAATCTATCACAATAGCACTTCTTGGAAAAGGATTAAAAAAATCACTAAAAAAATAAAAAATAAGAAAAAAACAAAACTCAGCTAAAAGCAAAGCGATAAAAATCTTTCTTGCTTCATTGAGAGAAAAAAATCTCCAAGCTACTTTATAAATTCTAAAAACAAACAAAAATGAAAGTTTTAAAACAAGCAAAATAATAGCAGAAACCATCATGCCATGATAAAAAATACTCGGAATATCTCCACTAAATCTCAAAGAAAAAGCCAGATAAACGCTAAGTAAAATTAAAACAATATCTGAAGTTAAAAAAAATGCTAATCTTTTGCTTTTATAAAAAATCATTTTAAGCCTTTATGCTCTTTAAGATCAGTTTTGAAATTTCATAAACATCATCTTTACTCATCGCCGTGCCACTTGGCAAACAAATTCCTTTTTGGAAAAATAACTCACTATTGCCATTAAGATAAGCCTTAGCTCCTTTAAATACTTCTTGAGCGTGCATAGCTTTCCATAATGGTCTTGTTTCTATTTGTTCATTTTTCAAATCTTCTATGAGTTTTGAAATTTTTGGATGCAAAGTAATATTTTTTTGACTGATATTTATATCTTTTTGACAAGAATTAAGTTCATTTTTATCAAAATCAATCAAAGCTGTACTTAACCAGCGATTGCTTCTTGAATTTTCTAATTCATCTAAAAAGCTAAAACACTCTCCTAAAAATTCTTTATACCACTCATAAATTTCTCTTTTTTTAAGCACTCTTTGTTCTAAAACCTCCATTTGCGCTACGCCAATAGCTCCTAAAACATTGCTTAAGCGGTAATTATAACCATAATCTAAATGTTCATAATGCAAACAATTTTCCCTAGCTTGAGTGCTATAAAATCTTGCTTTTTCAATCTTTTCTTTATTTTTTCCTATAAGCATACCTCCACCTGAAGTGGTGATAATTTTATTGCCATTATAAGAATAAGCTCCAAATTCTCCAAAAGTTCCTAAAGCTTTATTCTTATAAAAACTTCCTAAAGCTTCAGCAGCATCTTCGATTAAAACAATTTCATTTTCTTTGCAAATTTCAACAATTTCATCCATTTTAGCCGCATTGCCATAAAGATGAGTTAAAATCAATGCTTTTGGTTTTTTTTCACATTCTTTAATAGCAAGCTTTAATAAATCTACATCGATATTATAAGTTTCATCACAATCTATAAATACAGGTTTTGCTTTAAGATAACAAATAGGTGCTACTGAAGCGATAAAAGTAAAAGAAGAAGCCAAAACAATATCATCTTGTTTTACCCCTGCCACCCTTAAAGCTAAATGCAAAGCCGCTGTGGCTGAATTTAAAGCTAAGGCATTTTCACTTTTACTGTAAGCCTTGACACTTTGTTCAAAGCGATTTACAAATTCACCCAAAGGTGCTATATAATTGCTTTTGAAAACTTCTTCTATGTATTTTAATTCATTACCACCCATATGCGGAGGAGAAAGAAAAAATCTCATGATTTATCCTTTGTGTAAAACAAAATTTTTATAAATTGACTCTATTTTACCTAAAAAAATTTACAAAGATTCAAATATTTAAATTCTTTTTATAGTCAAAGCTTGTTTTCATACCAATTTTTAAGCTTTTCTAAGTCTTCTTTTTTATAAATACCTTCAAAGCATTTAAGGGGTATTTTATTTTTTGTTTTGATAACAAAACAAACTTCAACTTGATTTAAAAATTTCATTTTTTCTATTTTAACAATTTCCAAATCTTCTCGTTTTATAAAATACATATAAAAAAGATTAAATTTACTAACTATATAAATTCCATTTTCACAAACTATTGCTAAATTTATAACATATATCAACAATAATAACATACCTGTTATCACAGAAGAAACTGATACTTGCAAACTCCAAAGTGTTTTTAAATTTTCATTTTCTAATTCAAAGAAAAAAAGAAGTTGATAAAAACCTTCAAAATTATACCAAATTCCTATTAATCCACCCAAAAAAGCAGCAATACCTGTATATTTTATAATCCTACTATTTTTAGAATTTACATTTGCTTTAAGACTAAAAAGTTTTTTGTGTTTTAAAGAATTTTTCAAAGAAAATATGTAGCATATTAGACATATGGTTAGTAAATTAATGACAATCCACCCCAAAGGCGAAGGATTTACTATATAGTGAACAACAAGATTGTTATTAAAATGCAATTTACATCCTTTTTGCAGGTATTCCTATAAAAACACCTTTTTCATCTTGATTTTTAACTAAAGTTGCTCCACCACCTAAAATACTATCATCTGCTAAGCTTAAATTAGGCAAAACACAAGAATTAATCCCTAAAAAACAATTTTTACCAATTTTTACATTACCTGCGCATTTAGCCCCTACACTCACATGAGAAAATTCCCCTATCACACATTCATGTTCAATCACACTTGAAGTATTCAAAATCACGCCTTTTTCTATTTTGGCTTTAGCATTAATTACCACGTAAGGCATGATTAAAATTCCTGCATTTTCTTCTATACTTGCACTAGGACTTATAAGCGCGCTTTTATGGATAAGATTAACGATTTTAAAGCCATTTTCTAAAATTTTTTGATAAATCTTTTTTCGAATTTCATTGTTTCCTATGGCTATAAAAATATCATATTTTGGCAAGGTGCTTTCAAATTTCATTCCTTTAAAATCATCTAAAAAAACACATTCTTTATAGCCCATATTTTTAGCCACATCTTCACAAACAAGCCCATGACCACTAGCACCATAAATATAAATTTTTTCAGTTCTTGCCATTAAATTTCTCCGTTGTAACATGTCCTTCTTTGCTTACCCCACTTCGTTTTAAAACCTTTAAGGCTGTTAAAAACATGATTTTTAAATCAAGTAAAAAAGAAATATTTTTCACATAATACACATCAAGTTCAAATTTTTTCTGCCAAGAAATAGCATTTCTACCATTTACCTGCGCCCATCCTGTTATACCTGGACGCACTTTATGACGCAATTTTTGCTCTTTATTGTAAAGAGGCAAATACTCAACCAAAAGAGGCCTAGGTCCCACAAAACTCATATCCCCTTTTAAAACATTAAAAAGTTGCAAAAGCTCATCCAAACTTAAGCTTCTAACGATTTTTCCAAAAGCTTTTAAGCGAAGCTCATCGCTTAATAACTCACCCTTTTCATCTCTTTCATCGCTCATGGTTTTAAATTTATAAATTTTAAAAATTTTTTCATCTAACCCGGGGCGATTTTGGGTAAAAATCACACTTCCTTGAGTGATTTTTAAAAGTAAAGCAGTGATTAAAATCACCGGAGAAAAAAGTACTAAAAGCACTAAAGCTAAAATAAAATCAAAAATTCTTTTAAAAACTTTTTCATACATTCTTAATTACCCTATCATAAAGTTTTAAATAACGCTGTGCGATATTATTTTCATCGTATTGTAAAGCATCTTGGGCGGCATTTTTAGCTAAATTTAATCTTAATTTTTCATCTTCTAATAAAAGTGAAATTTTTTCGCTTAAATCCTTAGCATTTTTTGTTTTTGCCCAAAGTCCATCATAAGCATTAAAAATAGCCTCTACACAACCTTCACAATCGCTCACCACTATAGCCTTACCACAAGCTTTTGCCTCCAAAACACTTACAGGAAAGCCTTCTTTATAGCTTGGCAAAACAAAAATATCACAATTTTGCAAAAGTTCTACGATATCACTTCTAGCACCCAAATAATGCACTGCGCCAGAGTTTAAAAACTCCAAACTCGCACAAGAAGGATTTTCATCTCTTCCACCAACTAAAACAAAATTTGCTTTGTCTTTTAGCATAGTAGCACTTTCATAAAATTCTTTTACACCTTTATGCCATAAAGCTCTTGCTATCATAAGTACAATGGGTTTTTTATCTATGTTTAAATTTTTCCAAAAAAGCTCTTTTTTTTCCGATTCTACATAAATAGGAAAAAATTTTTTTAAATTGATCCCTACAGATTTTATCACGCAAATTTTATTTTCTTTAAGTCCTAAATTCCGCATAAACTCAGCATTACTTTCATTGACAAAAATAAATTGGTGTGCAAATTTAAAATTTAATTTATAAAGACTATTAATAACAAAACGCACTAAATTTGCCTTAAAACCTTGATCTATATAAAAAGATCCCAAGCCTTCTACTAAGGCAAAACGATAAGGAATTTTTGCCCATTTTGCTGCTAAAATTCCAAAAGTATTGCTTTTGTGTGCCGCACTTTGAATAAGATCAAGATTTAAATTTTTCAAAACCTTAGCAAGATAAAAAAAATTCTTTAAAACCACAAAAGGATTTAAACTAGCTCTTGAAAGCTCATAAACAATTACTTTTAAGTCAAGATCTCTAAGTTTTTGCGTGTATTCATCTTGTGGCACTACAACAAAAACTTCATCTTTTCTATCTTTTAATGCTTTTATAATAGGCATTCTAAAATGATAAATACTTGCTCCTGCATGTGATAAAAATCCTATTCTCATTTTCAACCCTTAAATTTTAAGTTTAAAAACCTTAGCATCTCTAGAATTAATCACCAAGTCAAATAAATTCTTATCATAATTTCCTAAAAAAAACATTTGTACATAAGCACTATTAAACATGGTTTTATCCATTAAAATAAATTGTGCATAAGGAATAGCACTATCCTTTAAATAAAAAATATAAAACTGAGCCTTATCATCGATTGGAGTGATTTTGTATTCACCTTGTTTAATAGAATTAATCTCTACGATACTATTTACAGAAACCACATTATCACCTATTTTAAAACTTCTAAAATCATCGTTTAAAACCACTCCGTTGCTAAGATAAATTTCTCCATTTTTAACATCAAGTGGATAAGCTGTGCTAAAGGTAAAAGGTTTATCCAAAACTCCTGTATCTAAATTAATAAAAGAAAAACTAGCCACCGTAGAAAAAATCAAAGACATTCTAGCGGGCATATAAAGATAAATATCACGAGTTTTTGGCGTATCGATTTTAAAATCAGGTTTTGATAATGAAGCTAGAAACAAATCCACATTGCTTTGATTATAATCTTTCATCATGGCTTGCAAAATGTCTGTTTTTAAAATATCATTTTGCGGAGCATAAAAGCTTTTTTCTGTATATTCTACACTAAGTCTTGCCATATTAGCTGCAGCTTGTTCATCTTTGCTTAAAGCAAAAGAAGGGAAAAAATTATCCTTACCTAAATGCTTTCCACCATCTACTAAAGTTTTCACATCGCTATAATAACGCACAGGATAACCATAATCCCACCAAGTTACCACATAATCTTCTCTATTGGCTATATTTTTTAATTGATTTAATAATGATGCTTCATTTTGAGAAAAAACTGTTGGCGCTTTATAGTTGTAAATATGGATAAATACTGGAGTTAAAGTCAAAACAGTTGTAAAAACAATACAAATATTTGAAGTTAATTGGCTATATTTTTTAACCAATATAGCCTTAAACTCGCTCAATAAAAAACCAAATCCTAAAGCCATTACAGGTACAGAATAAATGGTAAATCTAAGCCCCCCTTTTAAGGCTAAAAACCCAAGCACCAATATAGGTAAAGCTATAATCATACTTTTATGTTTTCTCAAAAGCCATACAAAACCAAACAAAGAAAACAAAAAAACAATTTCACTACCACTAATTCTTCGCATAAATTCGCTAAGATCTACATTTTCAACTTCTTGTATGGTTTGATTGACATTAAAATACATAAAACCCTGTGTTAAATTCGCACTTTCATCACTTCTAAAAATATAAAATTTAAGCTGATAAAGTATAGGATCAACCCCACCACTTAAAATCAAAAATATCAAGGTTACACTACCTAAAATTCCTATAATCATAAAATTTAAGCGTTTTTGCTCTAAAGCAAATAAAGCAAAAAGTATTACTATAATGGCACTTTGATAAAACCATGCTATATTTGAAAGAGTAAGAGAAGACAAAATCACAGCTATATAAAAAATCTTTTCTTTTCTATGAAAAATAAGTGTATAAATTAAAAAAAGTCCAATTAAAGCTACATTTAAAGTATAACTTGAAGGATACCACCAAAGATAAATTCCTATAAATAACGGCAAGGCAATCAATGAAAAAAAGTCTTTTTTTAAAATCATTCTTACCATAAAAAATAAAATAAACATAGGTAAAACAATTACCAGCATATCCGTATCATAATACCCACTCATAGTGCGATTATAATAACTGTTTGCTATACTTGCTAAAAGAGCAGCTACAAAGCCCATTAAAGGACGTTTGTATTCATTAGCTAGTAAAATAATAGGAATCACCACCAAAGAAGATAAAAAAGTACTCATATATAAAATGATACTTTCAAAAGAAAAAGGTGTGACTTTATAAAGCCAATAAGTAAGCGTAGATAAAGAAGATCCATAATAACTCAAATCATTAGGCTGATGAAAACCTGCTATCATATCTCTTGCACCCTCAGCAAAAGCATAACCATCGTTTGAAATGATCATTAATTGATTATTGAAAAAATACTCATTAAACTCACTTGCCCACCAAATCCAGTAAAATCTACACAATACACTAAAAACATAGGCTAATACAATCATCGCAAACAAAACTAAATAAGGGTTTTTTAAATACTCTTTTTTCAACATCTTTTATCCTAATAAATATTTCAAAGCATCGCGTGCAATTTTTACTTTATCAAAGGCCTTAGCCCTAGTTTTAGCCTTATTTTTATACGCTTTTCTTAATTTATCATCTTCAAGCATAGTCTTTAAACCCTGAAACATAGAGTTTTCATTATCTACTTCTACTAAAAGTCCAAATTCATCATCGCCAAAAAGCTCTCTTGCGCCACTTTTATGATCAGTGCAAACCACCGCACAAGAACAAGCTAAGCTTTCAATTAAAACATTTGAAAAGCCTTCAAATACAGAAGCAAAAGCAAAAAATTCGCATTTAGCCATGTATTTATAAGGATTATTATCAAATCCTAAAAGCAAAACCTTTTCTTCTAAATTTAACTCTTTAATCAAAGCTAAAAGCTCATCTTTAAGCACACCTTCACCTAAAATCACAAGCTTTAAATCTGTTTTCAATCTCGCATAAGCACGAATTAATAAAGCATGATTTTTACCTTTATCAAGCCTGCCTACACTTAAAATAAATTTATCTTTTAAAGCTATATCTTCAAGAGCTTTTTGCTCTATGTTTTCTAAATCGATGGCATTGTATAAAATTTCACATTTTTTTGGATTTATACTAAAATTTTGCACTAAATCTTCTAAATTTCCTTTAGAATTAGGCAGGATTAAATCAGCTCTTGGATAAAGCAAAGAAATTAAAAATTTATTTGCCAAAGAATTAAAATTATTTTTCGCATACATCACACTTGGCGTAGTGCATTCATTGATCACAAGGCGAGTTTTGTTTCCAAACATTCTTGCCATTAAAGCTATATAATTAGGTCGATTTAAAAAAACAAATTCTGTATCAATACCCAAATTTCTGCAAAGTTTTTTATATTTTAAAGCCAAAAAAGGTAGTTTTAAAAATTTCAAAATAGGATTTTCACTAGGTTTTGAACATTCCAAAAAATGAATTTGACACTCTGGAATTTCATAAGAAATTTTATCATTCATCAAGATCAAATGCACTTCAAATTTCAAACTTAAAATAGGCAATAAAGTCGCCACAACTCTTTCAGCACCACCACTTCCTAAAGAATAAATAAAAATGCCTAATTTTTGCATAAAGCCACCCGAATTTTTGATAATTTTTCAATCATATTATTTGGAATTATACTTAAAATGAGTAATATCAAAGCAGGAGCGTTGATTTTTATACTCAGGCTTTTAAACAAACACTTATAAAGAGCTTTATAATTTTTTGCAAGTTTTGCATAATAAGCTGCCATTTTATAATAACTCGCACAAGTTTTTTTACAATCTTTATCCTTACTCATTCTAAGTTCATTTTCTAAAATTTTAGCAAGCTCTAAATATCCCAAATATACCCTATGAGCATTTTTACTCGCCCCCAAAGTCACGCTATCTTGCCTAAAAATCCTATAAATCCTAAAAGCCTTATGGATATAAAAACTTTTTTCCTTGTATAAATTTACCCAAAGCGTGGCTTCATTGCCATAAAATTCTTCATTAAAACGCTGGTTCTCAAGTAGAGATTTTTTAAAAACAGAAAAAAACTCTCCGCTAAATTTAGCCATTAAAAAATCTTTTTTAGAAATTTCACTATCTTTTTCCAAGCCCTTGCCGCTAAATTCCTTGCTTAAATTTCCTTCTTTTTCTATCAAACAATTTCCAAAAACATGAGCATAACCCTCATTTGCTTTTTGCATCAAGGTGCTTAAAGCCCCAGATAAAAGTTCATCATCATCATCTAAAAAAGTTACAAACTCGCCACTTGCTTGATCTAAGCCATTATTTTTATTGCCATTTGGGCCTTGTTTGTAATTTTGATTTAAAAAATACTTAATGCGATCATCATCTTTTTGTAAATTTTGCACCACACTTTTAGTATCATCGCTAGAATTATCATCGCTTACAATAATTTCTAAATCTTTAAAATCTTGATTTTGTATGCTTTTAATAGCCTTTTCTAGTAAAACTTGACGATTAAAAGTTGGTACTATAACAGAAAGTTTAGGCATTTTTAACCTCAGCTATAAGCTTAAGCCATTCTTCTTTGATATGAGAAATTTCAAAGTCTTTACACCTTTGTTTGGCATTATTTACAAGTTCTTTTCTAAAATTTTCATTATTTAAAACAAGTTCAAGTTTTTTAGCAAGTGCTATTTCATCATCACAACCTATCAAAAGCCCATCATGATTATCTTTGATTAAATCCTTAGCACCATTATAATAAGAACTTGAAATTCTACAAACCTCAAAATACAAACTTTCAATTAAAACCGTTGGCAAACCCTCTACAAAAGAACAAAGACAAAGCACTTTTGCTTTTTCATAAAGAGTCTTGACATTTTCAACTCGTCCTAAAAAATCAACTTTTATTCCTAAAGATTTTACCTTGTATTCAAGTTCTTGCCTTAACTCTCCATCTCCTGCTATAACAAATTTATAATTTTCTTGCAAATTTTTATCCAAATGCGCTATAGCTTTTAAAAACATTGCAGGGTTTTTGTTGTGATCTAAACGCCCTATAAAAAGAACCAAATTTTCCTTTTCAAAACTAGAATCAAAAGGAATTTCATCGCTAAAATGACAAGGGTTTAATAAAAGCCTAACCCTTTTTACAAATCTTTCATAATACACCTTATCACTGCTTCCAAGCACACTTAAAGCATCACAAAAAGGATAGCTTACCCTTCTTAAAAAACGCCAAATTTTAGGTTTTAAATACGCTTCATTGCTATGCTCACTTATAATGAGTGGAGTTTTAAACCCTATTTTCGCAGCAATACAAGCAATATTAGTCGTATCCAAAAAAGAAATAAAAACATCAGCCTTACTTTCTTTCAAAGCCTTTCTTAAAGCAAAAAATTTCTTAAAACGACTTGCGATTTTATGATAAAGCGTATCAAATCTAAATTGTTCTAAACTTGTAACTTTAACTTCATTTTCAAGCTTATAAAAAGATTCTCCTGCATGAAATTTAATAATACTTACTTCATGCTCTTTGCAAAGTGCATTAACTAAGGTTACTAAAACACGCTCAGCGCCTCCTGAATTTAAAGTTGCGATAATAAAGCTTATTTTCATCATTTCTCCTCTTTAAGCTTACCGTGTTCTAAACGATAAACCTTATCACATTGCGTTATCGTAGAAAGGCGATGTGCGATAATAATCATGGTTTTATCTTTAGAAATTTTATAAATTTCATCCATGATTTTTGCTTCACTTTGAGTATCAAGAGCAGAAGTTGCTTCATCAAGCACTAAAATTTCAGGCTCTAAATATAAAGCTCTTGCTATAGCTATGCGTTGTTTTTGTCCCCCGCTTAAATTACTCCCCCCATCACCCACTTTTGTTTGCACTCCTTGAGATAAATTTTTTATAAAATGCTCTAAATTTGCTTGTTTGATAACCCTATTAAGTTTTTCTTCATCAACCGCATCTCCAAAAGTGATATTTTTAGCTATACTGTCATTAAAAAGATAGATATTTTGCGGGATATAGCCTATTTTTTGGCGATAATTTTTTGTATTATTTGCATTTAATTCTTGCTCATCAATTAAAATTTGCCCTTCTTTTGGTTTTAAAAGTCCTATGATAAGATCTACTAAGGTGCTTTTTCCACAACCACTCTCCCCTATAAAAGCGATTTTTTCGCCTTTTTTAATGTTTAAATTAAGATTTTTAAATAAATGTTTTTTTCCCTCATAACCAAAGCTAAGATTGCAAATTTTAAGCTCTTGATTAAAGCTTAATTTTTCCTCGCCCAAATTTTCTTCTTCTTGTCTTAAATTTTGATAAATAATATCCAAAGAAGAATGATAATAAAGCAAATCATGATAACTTGTAATAATACGATTTGCGCTTGGCATTAAGCGATAAAGTGCTAAAACAAAAATAGAAATCGTGGATAAAATACCTGAAATATCACTTTCATTTTTCAACACCAAAAATACCACGATAAAAACAAGTACACAAAAACCTATTCCTTCAAGATAAATTCTAGGCACCGCAGCTACACTTTCGTTGGTAATATTTGCTTTAGAAAAAGCTTCACTTTGCGCTTTAAAAAGACTTAATACTCCATCTTCTTTGGTTTTAAGCTTGATAAATTTAAAATTATTTAAATTTGTATTTAAAATTTCAAAGAAATTTTTCATCGCTTCTTCGCGTCTTACTCCTGCTTTTTTAATGATAGGGCTTAAAATTTTCACTAAAATAAAGGCATTTAACACCATAAAAATACTTAAAAATAAAGTGATTTTATAATTAATCAAAAGCATTAAAGCATAAAGCAAAAGCACTACAAAAATTTCACTCATCAAAAGCAAAAATGATGAAATCATAGTGCTTAGATTATAAACTTCTCCTGTAATAGACTTTAAAATTTCAGATTGATTTTTTTGAGTAAATTTTTCATAATTAATATTTAAAAATTTAGAAAAAACCTTATAAGCGATCGCATGATAACGCCCTTTAGAAAATCTTGCCAAAAGATGAAAATAATACGCATTTAACAAAGCTCTAAACACATAAAAAACAATAAGCCCCACTCCAAAATAAACAATGATTTCAAAAACAGGGATATTAAGATATTCTTTTAGGCTGATTAAATATTTATTACGATCAAAATAAGAAAAATCACTAGCCAAAGTGATAAAAGGCATTACTAAAGAAATTGCAAAAGTTTCTATAAAAGAAACAAATATTGAAAAAACAAGTAAGAAAAATAAAAAATTTTTATCTTCCTTACTTAAAATAAAAAAAAGTTTTTTTAGCACTGTTTTTCCCAATCAAAAGCAGATTTACAAATAAGCCCTAAATCATCGTATTTAGGCTGCCAAGAAGTAAGATTTCTAATTTTACTTGCATCAGAAATCAACACACTAGAATCACCCGCACGGCGTGGGGCAAGTTCTACTTTAAAATCCACTCCGCTAACTTTTTTCATCGCTTCAATCACTTCTTTTACGCTAAAACCATGTCCATAACCTACATTAAAAACATTGCTTTCATTCTCTTTTAAATAATCCAAAGCCGCTAAATGCGCACTTGAAATATCATCCACATGGATAAAATCTCTTATACAGGTACCATCTTTTGTATCATAATCATCGCCAAATATGAAAAGTTTATCACGTTTTCCTGCGGCACATTCAGCTGCAACTTTTATAAGCAAGGTCGCTTTTGGATAGCGTTGTCCTAAAGTATAATCCATACAAGCACCTGCAACATTAAAATATCTTAAAATACAATGCTTAAATTCAGGATTTGCCATACTTGCATCACGCAAAACCTCTTCGCTCATAAGCTTACTACGCCCATAAGGATTAATAGGTGCTAAAGGACTTGTTTCGCTCACAACGGGAGTTTGTGGTTCGCCATAAGTGGCTGCCGTTGAAGAAAATATAAATTTATTTACTCCAGTTTGCATACAAGTTTCGATGAGATTTGTTGTATTAACAGTGTTGTTCATATAGTATTTTAAAGGGTTTTGCATACTTTCAAAAACTTCAATGCTTGCTGCAAAATGCACAATAGCGTCAAATTTTTCTCTCTCAAACAATGCTTTTACGCCTTGAAAATCACTTAAATCTTGTTCAAAAAATTTAAAAGCTCTTATTTTTTGCAAATCTTCTATTGCGATTTTAGAACCCTTAGAAAGATTATCTAAAACACAAATTTCATGATCTGTTTTTAAAAATTGTCTTAAAGTATGAGAACCTATATAACCTGCACCACCGCTAATAAGAATTTTCATCATCATTCCTTTTTTTAAAAATGTCAAAAATAAATTTTAATATATTTTCTTAAATACTTAAGATCGAACTTTTGAAATTTCACTCTCACAAGCTTTTGCAAAAACTTCTGTATAAGAACGATCTGATTTTTTTTCACGCAAAAAATCTCTCATATAAGAAAGAAAATCAACATAATCTTCTTCACTAACATTAGCTTTAATAAGTTCATATTTTAAAAAAAGCATATAGGTGTTTAAAACATCACTTTCACAATATTCGTGAATTTTTTCAAGTTCATTTTCATAAAAAAGTTTCATTACCTCATCGCCATGCACATCATATTTTCCTGGCAAACCCACCATAGAGCAAAGTGTATCAAGCTTTATTCCACGCCCATTAGATCCTAAGGATTCTAATAAATCACAATGTTTTAATTCTGAAAATCTTGTTTTATAATTATTCCATTTATCGCTTTGAGTATCTAAATAAGTTGCTGCTTTTAAATTGTATTTTAAAGCCCTTAAAACAAGAACAGGCATATCGAAATTTTTACCATTAAAGCTGACTAATTTTGGCTCATAATTTTCTATAAAATTAAAAAAATTAGCAATCATTTCTTTTTCATTTTGCCCATCAATTTTATTTACTTTGATAAATTTTCCAAAACTATCGCTTAAAACCGCACAAATACTGATGATTTTATGGTAAGGCAAAGGCAAAAACTCACTCCCACTTTGTTCTTTTTGCCACTGAAGCGCTTTTAAACTTACCTCCAAATCACTTCCTTCAAAACCTAAAGTTTTGTGGATAAGCTCAACATCTGGCACACTCTCACAATCAAAAACACAAATATAACCTTCATTTTTTGCCATTTTTAACCTTTTTTTAAATAATTTCGCTAAAATCATAGCAAAAATTTTAAAATATTAGGCTTTTAATGAAAATAGCAATTGTTCGTTTATCAGCACTTGGTGATATTATCCAAAGTGCCGTGGTTTTGCAATTTGTCAAAAATTTTAAAAAAGATATAGAAATTCATTGGTTTGTAGATGAAAAATTTGAAGGCATACTTAAAAACCATCCTTTAATAGACAAACTCTATGCCCTGCCCTTAAAAGACAAAAAAATTTTAAAAAGCCTAAAAATTCTTCTTAAAGCAAGAAAAAACAACTATAATGCAGTAATAGATTTACAAGGGCTTATAAAATCTGCTATTGTAAGTCGAATTTTAAGTAGAAATAATTTTGGTTTTGATAAAAATAGTCTTAAAGAAAGTTTTGCTTATAATTTCTACAACCAAAAACTTGAGTTAGATTACAATGAAAATGTATTTGTAAGATACTTAAGTCTTACCTCCTTTATGTTAAATACTGATTTTAATGTCAAAAATTTAGCCTTTAAACAAGATGTTTTCAATGTAGATGAAAATTTAAAACAACTCTTAAATAATAAACTCAAACTCGACAAAAACGAAAAAAACATACTCATACATGTGGGCTCAAGTGTAGAAAATAAAATCTATCCTAAAACCAAACTTGCTATACTTTGCAAACTTTTAATCAATGAATTTCAACAAGCAAAAATTTGGCTCGCTTGGGGAAATGTAAAAGAATATGAATTTGCTAAAGAGGTTTTAAATCTTAGTGGCATTGATGAAACACATATAGAATTAGCACCAAAATTCAGCCTTGAAGAGCTAATGGCTTTTACAAAAATAATGGATCTTATCATAGGAAATGATAGCGGCCCAACACATTTAGCTTTTGCTTTAAACAAAGCATCTATTACGATTTTTGGTGCAACACCAAGCTACCGCAATGCTTTTCAAACTCATATCAATAAAATCATTGATGCAGGTAAAAAAATCCAAAATGCCAAGCATATCGATAAAAGTGATTTTTGTATCACGCGTATAGAAGAAGAAGATATCTTCAAACTTGCCAAAGGTTTACTTAATGAAAAATAGTGATAGAATATATCTTAGTCTTTATTATATTTTGAAATTTTTTGTTACTTTTATGCCTGAGTGTATCTTGCATTTTTTAGCTTTGATTGTAGCAAGAATCACTTTTTATCTTAACAAAAAACATCGCAAGATCATCGATACAAATTTGCAAATCTGCTTCCCTCAATACAGTCAAAAAGAACGCGATAAACTATCTTTGAAAATTTATGAAAATTTTGCTCAATTTGGAATTGATTGTTTACAAAATCAAAACACCACCAAAGAAAAAATTCTCAATAAAGTGAATTTTATCAATGAAAACTTACTTATAGACGCTCTAGCTTTAAAGCGTCCTATTATCTTCACAACTGCACACTATGGAAACTGGGAAATTTTAAGCCTTGCTTATGCGGCTAAATATGGTGCGATTTCCATAGTGGGAAAAAAGTTAAAAAGTGAAATTATGTATGAAATTTTAAGCCAAAGTCGTACTCAATTTGACATAGAGCTTATTGACAAAAAAGGCGGTATAAGACAAATGCTAAGTGCCCTAAAAAAAGGGCGAGCTTTGGGAATTTTAACTGATCAAGACTGCGTAGAAAAAGAAAGTGTAAGATTAAAATTTTTTAATAAAGAAGTAAATTATCAAATGGGAGCAAGCCTTATCGCACAAAGAAGCAATGCTTTGATCATCCCTGTTTATGCCTATAAAGAAGCTGGTAAATTTTGCATAGAGTTTTTTAAAGCAAAAGATTCTCAAAATGCAAGCTTAGAAGAACTGACACTTTATCAAGCACAAAGTTGCGAAGAAATGATTAAAAAAAGACCTTGGGAATACTTTTTTTTCCATAGACGCTTTGCAAGTTATAATAAGGAAATTTACAAGGATGCAAAATGAATCTAAAGCAAATAAGCGTTATTATCATCGTAAAAAATGCAGAGCAAACCTTGCTTGAGTGTTTAAATTCTTTAAAAGATTTTGATGAAATTATTTTACTTAACAATGAAAGTAGTGATAATACCCTAAATATAGCTAATGAATTTAAAAAAGATTTTGCTAATTTGCACATTTACCACAGTGCTTTTATAGGTTTTGGAGCTTTAAAAAATCTTGCTTTAAGCTATGTAAAAAATGATTGGATTTTAAGCATTGATGCTGATGAAGTGCTTGAAAATGAGTGCATTAAAGAGCTTAAAAATTTAGAACTTCAAGAAAATAATATCATCGCGCTTAGTCGTAAAAATCTCTATAAAGGCGAATGGATAAAGGCATGTGGTTGGTGGCCTGATTATGTTTTAAGGATTTTTAATAAAAATTTTACTCATTTTAATGATAATTTAGTACATGAAAGTCTTATTCTACCAAGCAATGCTAAAAAAATTCATCTTAAAAATGGATTAAGGCATTATGCTTTTAGAGATATTTCTCACTTAATTAATAAAATGCAGTACTACTCAAGCCTTTGGACAAAACAAAATATACACAAAAAAAGTGGTGTTTTAAAAGCAAATTTAAGAGCTTTTTGGACTTTTTTTAGAAATTATTTTTTAAAAAGTGGCTTTTTATACGGCTATAAAGGCTTTATAATTAGCGTTTGCAATGCTTTAGGGGTGTTTTTTAAATACATGAAATTATATGAACTTCAAAGACAAAAGCCAGAAACTTGTGCTTTAATAATAACAACCTATAATCAAAAAGAACGCCTTAAATTAGTACTTGATAGTGTTAAAAATCTAGCTTTTTTACCCAATGAAGTTTTAATCGCAGATGATGGTAGCAAAGAAGATACAGCAAGGCTTATTAAAGAATATCAAAAAGATTTTCCTTGCCCTTTAAAACACATTTGGCAAGAAGATGAGGGTTTTCGCGCTGCAAAAAGTAGAAATAATGCCATTAGAGTTTCTAAAAGTGAATATATAATTTTAATTGATGGCGATATGATTTTAGAAAAAGACTTTATAAAAAATCATTTCGAATTTGCGAAACGCAAAGTAATTTTGCAAGGCTCAAGAATAATTTTAAATGAAAAAGAAAGCGAAGAAATCTTAAAAAATGATGATTATAATTTAGCTTTTAGCAAAAAAGATTTTAAAAGTTCTAAAAATTCTTTTTTAGCTAAAATTATCTATAAAATTTCAAAAATAGATCAAAAATTTTTTAATACCAAAGAAATAATAAAGGGAAGTAAAACCTGCAATATGAGTTTTTTTAAAGCTGATTTTGATAAACTTGATGGTTTTAATGAAAATTTTATTGGTTGGGGTAGAGAAGATAGTGAATTTGTGGCTAGATTTTTATTTAATAAAGGCATTTTTAGACGCTTAAAATTTAAAGCTATTGCTTATCATATTTATCACAAAGAAAATAGCAAAAAAATGCTCGAAAACAACCATCAAATTTATTTAGATACCATCAAAAATAAAAAAATTTCTTGGAGGAATTAAGTTTTAAAAATAGCATTTTACATTTATAAAATTTTTTTAATAATTTATATTTAAAATAATTTATTTCTTTATTATTAAATAAAAATTTTAAAAT
>JFBN01561529.1_pt1 | contig 27951 bp, 39 predicted proteins | sample 768741 | NCBI WGS metagenome assembly JFBN01 (sample SAMN01983846, study PRJNA193217) | chicken gut metagenome | biome: terrestrial biome; isolation source: ceca of Broiler chicken | host: Gallus gallus | place: United Kingdom: England | collected 2010-09-07
ACCGCAACGCACAATACCTCATTTGCAGCCTCTCTTGCGTGGGCGCTGTCCCTGTGGTATCGCCGGAGCGGCTCGAAAACCTATATCACTTCTGCCGCGCTGATGCAATCGTTGGAGAGCTTTAACTTTCTCGATTACAACATCCGGCGCATGGGCGAGGATGATAAAGACGGCGGGCACTTCCATATTATCGATAACAACAATGAACACAGTATAGAGGCAGATATGGGCGACGGCTCGGTGTTTATCCGCGCGCTGGCTGCAAACCCGGACACGCAGGACTCGCTGAACTGCAATATTGCTATCTGCGACGAAATACACGCTTTCAAGCAGCCGAAGCAATATAACCTTTTCAAAGAGGCCATGAAAGCCTACACTAATAAACTGCTGATTGGCATATCCACAGCGGGCGACAATGAGCAGCTTTTTCTTGGTCAGCGGCTTAAATATTGCCGGAAGATCCTAGACGGTACTGTTAAAGACGAACAGTACTTTGTATTTATGTGCTGCGCGCCCGATGGTGTGAGAGATGGGAGCGTAGATTTTACAGATCCGAAAATTCACGAGATGGCAAACCCGGCGTATGGAGTGAGTATACGGCCCGCCGAAATTCTTAACGACGCGCTTCAAGCGCAGAATGACCCTCAGCAGCGCAAGGATTTTTTTGCAAAATCGCTCAATGTTTACTCTAACGCGATAACGGCGTATTTCGATATAGACGAGTTCCGAAAAAGTGATCGCGGCTACGACTGGACGCTTGACCAACTCGCCAAGATGCCTATTGATTGGTACGGTGGTGCTGACCTATCCAAACTGCACGACCTCACGGCGGCGGCGCTGTTCGGCAACTACAAGGGGACAGATATTATTATCACTCATGCGTTTTTCCCCGTGGTTGCAGCGCACATCAAAGCTGACCAAGACAACATTCCCTTGTTCGGGTGGGCTGATGACGGATGGCTTACCCTCTGCAATGCCCCGACCGTCAATCATGCGGATGTGGTCAACTGGTTTGTCGATATGCGCAAAAAGGGCTTCAAAATCCGGCAGGTGGGGCATGACCGCAAATTCTGCCGTGAGTATTTCATCGGCATGAAAGATGCGGGGTTCAAAATCATCGACCAGCCGCAATATTACTACAAGAAATCCGAGGGATTTAGACACATCGAAACGGCGGCGAAGGACGGCAATCTCTACTATCTACATTCAGAGGCGTTTGAGTATTGTGTTGAAAACGTCCGAGCCGTAGAGAAAACCGATGACATGATTCAATACGACAAAGTTCAGCCGGAGCATCGAATTGACCTGTTCGACGCTTCGGTTTTTGCTTGTATTCGATACCTCGAAAACCTTGAACGCCAAAAGAAAGGTAAGGAGTGGTGGGGTGAGAAATGAGTAAACGCAGGCAGAAAACGCGAGCCGAGCCGACGCAGAAGCGCAGCGCGGCGTTCCTTTGCGCACCGGACATGTGGGATACACTGTGCGCGCAGGGGTACACGAATCTCGCGCACAACCCCGAAATAGCTGCGGGCGTAGACACGATAGCACGGCTGATTGCATCCATGACAATACATCTCATGGAGAACACCGACGCCGGAGACATACGTGTCCGCGACGAGCTGGCGCGCAAGGTTGACGTGGAGCCGTGTTCAACTATGACGCGCTCGACGTTCATCCAATGGCTGGTGCGCACGCTCATACTTGACGGCAATGGTAACTGCATTGTGTATCCAGTTACGCGCCGTGGATATCTGCGTGACCTACGCCCAATACCGTCCAGCTTGGTAAGCTTCACGCCTGATGGGGACTGGGGTTACAAGGTGCTCATTGGAGGCGCACAGTATGACCCGGACGATGTGCTCCACTTCGTTCTCAATCCTGACAGTTACTATCCGTGGAAGGGAACGGGATACAGGGTGTCGCTCGCCGACGTGGCGAACAATCTTAAACAGGCCGCAAAAACCGAGCGCGGATTCATGGAGAGCAAATGGAAGCCCAGCCTGATAGTCAAGGTAGACGCTCTGACGGATGAATTCAGCTCGCCAGCAGGGCGGCAAAAGCTGCTGGACAGCTACGTCAATACGGCGCAGGCGGGCGAGCCGTGGCTTATCCCGGCTGACCAGTTTTCCGTTGAGCAGGTCAAGCCGCTTTCATTGTCTGACTTGGCGCTTGCAGACATGGTAACGCTCGACAAGCGGACAGTAGCAAGCATACTCGGCGTACCGCCGTTTGTGCTGGGCGTCGGCGACTTTCAACGCGATGCTTGGAATAACTTCATAAACTCAACTATCATGCCGCTGGCGAAGGCCATAGAACAGGAACTTACAAAGAAGCTACTCTATTCTCCGTCGCGGTATTTTCGTTTCAACAGCCGCAGCCTCTACAACTATGATTTGCAGGAGCTGGCGGCTGTGGCAGACGACCAGTTTGTACGTGGAATTATGACCGGTAACGAGGTGCGCGACTGGATAGGGCTTTCCCCGGTTGATGGCCTTAACGAGCTGGTTATTCTTGAAAACTATATCCCACGCGGCATGATAGGCGACCAAAGTAAGCTTACAGGGAACGGAGGTGAGTGATACGGAACGCAGATACATTAAGATGCAGGATATGAAAACGCGCGACGCCGGAGACGGGAAGCGCTACTTGGAGGGCTATTTCTCCGTGTTTAACAGCCCGTATGACATTTGCGCGGGATGGGTGGAGACTATAGCGCCCGGAGCTTTCGCCCGGTATCTGAGCGAGGGGGGCGGCACTAAGGCGCTGTGGAACCACGATTCCAACATTGTGCTCGGCAGTACCGCGAACAACACGCTCACTCTCCGCGAAGATGAAACCGGCCTGTGGGGTTCCATAGAAATCAATGAGGCCGACACCGAAGCCCTCAACGCATATGCCCGAGTTTCTCGCGGCGACGTTGAGGGTTGTTCTTTTGGCTTTGATATTGCCCGGCAGGACGAGTGGTGGGATGACGAGGGCGTATATCACACCGTGATACGCGAGGTTGACCCGCTGTATGAGGTAAGCCCTTGTGCGTTCCCAGCATATTCCGCGACTAGCATCGAGGCGCGGTCGATGGAGCGTCTTGAACAGGCCAGAGTCAAGCGCCGCGACGTGTGGCGCGTAGAAATGCTTAAACGATTGAAGGGAGATAACTGATGCTTAAAACACTGATGCTCAAAAGGTCAATTGACCTCAAAAGGGTGGAGCTTGAAAAACTCCGCGAGCGCGACGCCGAGTTTGAGACCCGCGAGGCTGAACTGGAGCAGGCCATTGCCGAAGCTCAGACGGACGATGAACAGGCCGTTGTAAATGAGGAAATTGAAAAATATGAAGCTGCGAAAGCGGAGCACGACGAGGGCGTTAATACGCTGTCTGCCGAGATTGAGCAGCTTGAAGCCGACCTCGCCGCCGTAGAGGCAGACGCGCCGAAACGCGCGGCTAAACTCAACACTATTGAAAGGACTGATAACAAGGTGCAGACCAACACCATCAATATCCGCGCCCTGCCCATGAGCCGCAGGGCCTTTGACGCCCTCCCCGAAGAGCTGCGCACCAGCATGGTGCAGCGTGACGATGTTAAGATGTTCCTCGCACAGTTGCGCAGCATGAAGGGCACTAGCCGCGCTATTACCGGCGCGGAGCTTACTATCCCTGTCGTTTTCCTCGACCTTATCGCCGAGAATATGTACAGGTATTCTAAGTTGCTCAACCGTGTGCGTGTGCGCAATGTGAGCGGGCAGGCTCGCCAGACTATCGCCGGTACTGTTCCCGAGGCCGTTTGGACGGAGATGTGCGGCGCTATCAACGAGCTGAACTTTGTGTTTAACCAGGTTACTCTTGACGGTTACAAGGTCGCGGGCTATGTGCCTGTGTGCAATAGCCTCCTCGATGACAGCGATATCGACCTGTCCGGCTGGATAGTCGAGATGCTCTCCGAGTCCATCGGCTATGCCATGGACAAGGCTATACTTTACGGCAAGGGCAGCGCATCTCGTATGCCTCTCGGCATTGTCACCCGCCTGGCTCAGACGTCCGCGCCGAGCGACTACCCCGCTAATGCTCCCGCATGGGTCGACCTGCACACCAGCAACATTCTCCAGATCGGTGGCGACGGCGTGACCGGTGCTGAGTTCTGGGCTGAGCTCATGCAGGCGACCGGTGCGACTTATACCCGTTATTCCCGCGGCGAACTGTTCTGGTGCATGAATTCCAAGACCTATGCGACGCTGCGCTCCAAGGTAATCACCTTCACCGCGACCGGCGACGTTGCCGCGAACATCTTCGGTGTGCTGCCCATCATCACCGGCGATGTGGATATCCTCGAGTTCATGCCGGACGGCGATATCGTCGGCGGCTATGGCGACCTGTACCTGCTTGCCACTCGCTCCGGTATCATGATCGAGTCCAGCTATGAGGTGCAGTTCCTCCAGGACAACACCGTATTCCGCGCCAAGCAGCGCGCCGACGGCCAGCCCATCATTCCCGGTGCTTTTGTGGCTATCAACATCAACGACACCGCCGTTACCACCACTATGGACTTCGCGGCTGACACTGCCAACGACGCCCAGCTCACCGGCCTGAGCATTGCCGGCGTGACTCTGAGCCCGGTATTCGCCTCCACTACTTACACCTACACCGGTGGCACCGCCTCCAACAACAGCGCCAAGATTGAGGCCACTCCGGCACAGGCGGGCGCTCAGGTTGCAATTTCCGTCAACGGCAAGAATGTGCGCAACGGCGGCACTGCCGCGCTGACCGCTGGCACCGCCAACACCATAGCGGTTACGGTAACTCAGGGCAACGCCGTCCGCGTCTACACCGTCACCGTGACCGGCGCGGCGGGGGGTTAATTCCCCCGAGCGAAACCGGGCTCGTCGGCTCGGGGGAAGCAGGCAAGGCTAGAGTAGGAGCCACGGATAAGGAGTGATATCGCATGGCATATACGCCGACTACATGGAAAGACGGCGACCTCATAACCGCCGAAAAACTAAACAAACTGGAACAGGGCGTCCAGAACGAGCAGATAGGCCCTGCTGGTGCTGACGGCGCAGACGGAGCGGCGGCGGGGTTTGGCACTCCGACTGCGACAGTAGACGCCAACGCTGGAACGCCGTCTGTTACCGTCACTGCGAGCGGCCCCAATACGGCAAAGATATTTGCGTTTGCTTTCAAAAATCTCAAAGGCGCGAAGGGTGATACCGGCGCAAAGGGAGAGACGGGCGCGACGGGGCCAGCGGGTAAGGGCGTGAAATCTATCGCCCTGACCACTACCGGCGGCGCTGTGACCGGTGGAACGGTGACGTTTGACGATGACAGCACCGCGCCGATTACAGTAACGGCAACGGAGGGCGCGTAACATGGGCGACGCCGAGATATTGACTATGCTGCAAGTTGACCTCGGCGAGATGTTCCCGAGTGAAGCTCGTGCGGCCTATTTGCAGCAGTGTATAAGCGCAGCGCAGCAGTTTATAACCCGCGAGGGAATAGACCTCACTGACAGCATCGAGGACGGGCAGCTCGTGGAGATGTATGCGGCGTACCTTGTGCGCAAGCGCGCCACCACCGAGCCGATGCCGCGAATGCTGCGCTGGACGCTCAACAATCGGCTGTTCTCGCAGAAGGTGAGCGGCAATGCTTGACAGTGGGACTTTGACAGTATGGCGGGGGACTAATACGTCTCCCGCTGGTTCTATGCCTATGCTCAAGTATGAGCAGATATGGGGCAGCTACTACGCGGACAGGACAATCGGCATACAGCGCTACTATACTGCAATGCAGCACGATAACCGCGTTGACGCAATGGTGAGGGTGCAGCGAACGTATGAGCTTGCGCCCGCTGATGACCGCGTAATCCTTTCGCCGTACTCGCACCAGGACGGAAATGCCTATAGGATTATCCAGCTCCAACAGGTGCTCGATGATGATGGACTTCCGGTCACAGACCTCACGCTCGAAAGGGATGATGCGATAGATGCTGGACAACTTACGACAGGCGCTGGCGGCACTGACTGACAGTTGCTATCACTACTTCGCAAAGCCCGGGACTACGCCGCCTTATCTTGTGTGGGCGGAGGACAGCGACAACGACCTGACCGCCGATAACGTCCACGCCGAGCGGTGCTATGAGGGAACAATCGACCTGTTTACCAAGAGTGAGGGAGACGCGCTTATTGAAGCCATTCCTTCCGCTTTGGAGAGCATCGGAGCCGCGTATTATCTTAACTCTGTACAGTACGAGGAAGATACCGGGCTGATCCACTACGAGTGGGTGTGGCAGTATGGCTAAGATTACGTTCCCGGGGCTTAAAGATTATGAGCTGATGTTGTCCCAGCTGGAGGGCGCGACTGATGACATGATAGGCCGCGCGGTCTATGCCGGAGCGGGAATTGTGGCAGACGCGGTGAAGCAGGGCATACAATCCCTGCCGATTGTCACCGGTTACGGTACTGAAAGTAACCCACTGCCAGGCGGCGTCACTTCGGCGCAAAAAGCCGGGCTAATAGATGGCTTCGGCATATCCAAGCTGAGAGACGATAACGGTTATCTGAATGTCAAGCTGGGCTTTGACGGATATAACCGTACCAGGACGGAGAAATACCCACAGGGGCAACCAAACCAGCTCGTGGCGCGCGGAGTAGAGAGCGGGACGAGCTGGAAGCAAAAGAAGCCGTTTATACGTCCGGCAGTGACGCGCTCCCGGAAACCAGCAGAAGCTGAAATGAAGCGCGTAATCGACGAGGAAATAGAAAAAATCGTAAAGTGAACGGAGGTTTAACATGGCAATTATAGGTGTATCCAAGCCGTATGTTGCTAAATACAGCAATACGGATACTACTGTCAGCTATACCAGCGGGCAGATACTGGACAAGATGACCGAGATTGATATATCTATCAACTCGGCAGAGGATAACAATTTTTACGCGGACAACAGCATAGCCGAGAGCGACAGTTCTTTTTCTGGTGGCAGTGTTACAGTCAACACTGCCGACCTCGGCCCGGAGGCAACGGCTCTTGTGCTGGGGATTACCCCTGTACCCATTGCGGACATTTCTGGCGTCACTGACGAGGACGTCAATGAGCTTATCTTCGACGATGACCAGCGCTCTCCGTATCTGGGCTTCGGCTGCATCATCAAGAAGCGTGTGAACAACGTTGACCAGTGGAGGGCAATTATCCTGACTAAGATAATGCTCGCTGTGCCTAATGACGCGGCTACTACTCAGGGAGAAACCATAGAGTGGCAGACCCCGCAGCTCACCGGCACTATCATGCGCGACGATTCAGCAAAACACGCCTGGAAACGAGAAGCAACGTTTACAACCGAAGCACAGGCCGAAGCCTATATTAAAGCGCGACTTTCTATCACCAAATGAGAACGACAAAGCTTAATCTCGGCGGCACCGAATATACGCTGTGCTTTTCTGCGCGCGTAGTACGCGACTGCACGGAGCGCTACGGCGATGTGAATAAAGTTTTCGACGCAATGAGCGAGGGGGAACAGTACCAGCAGCTTGACGAGGTGTTTTGGCTGCTCTCCCGGCTCATGGATGCAGGCGCAAGATATGACCGGCGTATGGGGCTTAATCCTCCTGCGCCACTCACTTTGGATGACCTGTATGACACGCTGGACATTAACGACTTATACGGCTTGCAGCTTGCAGTTGTAAACAGCGTTGTATCCGGGCAGCAGCAGAATGTGACGGCGCGCCCAAAAAACTCCGAGGCCACTCCGGGCGAATAACACCGGAGTGGCTTATTTGGTACGGGATGCGTGTAGGCCTGAGTTATAGTGAGGCGCTTGATATTCCTTTTGGCGAATTGCTGGACTATGCAGCCATTGAGCAGATATCCAACGGCGCGGCAGATGATTCAACGCCCGACAGCAGACCCTACGACGAAATTGTTATCCCGGATTTGAGGTGAGGATATGGCTACTGATATAGGCCCCAAAATTGGTATTGACGGGGAAAAAGAATTCCGCAATGCCTTAAATAACATGAGCCAGCAGCTCAAAACGCTGGGCAGTGAGATGAAGGCCGTGACCTCTGCGTTCGCGGATAACGCAGACAGCCAGGAGGCGCTTTCGGCCCAAGCTAATGTGCTCAACAAGCAGATTGACGTGCAGGTCAAGCGCATCTCAGAGCTGCAAAAGGGGCTTGATGCGGCGTCTCAAAAATTCGGAGAAAATGACACTCGTACACTGAAATGGAAGCAGGCTCTTAATAATGCCAATGCTGACCTCAATAAAATGAAGTCAGAGCTTGGCAAGGTTGAAAAAGAGCTGGACGACACAGCCGATAGTACAGATGACGCCGGGGACGCGATGAACGACCTCGGCGACGCTGCTGACAATGCGAGCGGCAAATTTGGTTCGCTTACTGTGGCAGCTGGCAACCTTATCTCACAGGGTATATCTGCTGTTATCGGTGGAGTTAAAGACCTTGCATCTACGCTTTGGGGGATGGACGAGGCCACAGAAGAATATAGACGCGCTCAAGGGCGTTTGGAAACCGCTTTTGAAGCCGCAGGTTATAGTAGCGAAACTGCGCAGAAAGCCTATACAGAATTTTATAAAATTCTAGGTGACACTGACACGGCAACGGAAGCATCTCAGCTTTTAGCTCAACTTGCCGAAAACGAGGAAGATGTATCCAAATGGGCAGAGATAGCAGCAGGCGTTAGCGGCACTTTTGGCGACTCACTCCCAATTGAGGGACTTATAGAGGCGGCAAACGAGACAGCCAAAGTGGGCGAAGTCACTGGCACACTGGCCGACGCCTTAAATTGGGTTGGAATAAATGAAGATGAATTTAACGAAAAACTAGCTGCCTGTTCTACCGAAAGCGAGCGTAACAGGCTTATTATGGAGACACTGGCGGGGCAATATGATGATGCGGCAGACGCTTTTTACCGAAACAATGAAGCGTTAGTTGAATCTCGGGAAAACCAAGCCCTTTTGGCTGATACTGCTGGCGATATTGGCGAGGCAATAGGAAATGTCAAAAATGAGCTCCTGAATGAATTCGCGCCCGCTATTGAAGATATGGGAGATAAAATTGTCGAATTCATCGAGGGCATAGATGTTAAAGTGCTTGCCGAAGGAATCAAGAATTTTGTTGACACTATCATAGATAACGGCCCCACAATAATATCGATTGTTGCAGGCATCGGCGCTGGTTTCGCCGCATGGAAAATTACCGGGATTGTTCAGGGAGTAATAGGGGCGCTGACATCTCTTGTTCCTGCACTCACGGGGGCAACAGCTGCACAGACTGGGCTTAACACAGCTATGAGCGCAAATCCTATAGGCATAATTATTACGCTCATTTCTGGGCTTGTAACTGCCCTCATTACTCTGTGGACAACAAATGAAGATTTCCGCGAAGCAGTTAAAGGAATATGGGAAGCGATAACAGGATTTTTCACCGCCGCTTGGGAAACGATTAAAGGCGTGTGGGATGCGTGCGTATCGTTTTTCCAAAGCATTTGGGATGGTATTACCAGCATATTTTCCGGTGTCAAGGACGCGTTGTCTGGCTGGTTTTCGGACGCATGGGAAGCCGTCAAGGGAGTATTCGACGGTTGGGGAGATTTTTTCTCCGGCCTGTGGGATGATCTCACAGGCATTTTCTCAGGCATCTGGGACTGGTTTACCGGTATTGGCGAGGATATTATAAACGGTATTAAAAATGGCATTTCAAATGCTTGGAATGGGCTTGTAGGCTGGTTTAACAATCTTTGGGATTCACTATTTGGGAATCGCACTGTTGGTGTGTCAGTTACAAAAACTGAACGGACAATTACCGAACCCGGCGTCAGTGGTAAAATACCGTCTCACGCTCTCGGCCTTGATTACGTCCCGTATGACGGCTATATAGCGGAGCTGCACAAGGGCGAAATGGTATTGACCAAAGCGCAGGCGCAGCTTCTCAGGGCCACACCGCCCGCTGCACAGTTTGATATGGGGAGCCTGACAACGGCACTGAGCGGGAGCGTTGGCGGCGCTCAAAATGTGCGCCTTGAAATACCGCTGTATATCAACGGGCGCGAGTTTGCGAGGGCCACAGTCAACGACCTCCGCACGGCGCTTAACAACACGGCGCGTTCCACGGGGCGCGGGGCGCTTGTTTATTAAGGAGGGCTGTTATGCTTGGAAAGTTTGTGCTTAACGGCCTTGATTTTTCCGGCTTAGTAGAGCGAGAGGGTATCCAGCAGAGCGTGATAGAGCGCGCGTCGCAGGAGATTGAAACCAGAGACGGCGTACTGCATAAGAGTGCGATATACAAGCGACAATACAGCATATCGTTCGTAGAAATGCCGGAAACAAGGCTCATGGACATAGCCGGAGCGGTTTTGCAGCCGTCGAGCGTTCAGATATTGGACAGCGCGCTCGGCCTTATAACCCGCCAATTCTATGTTGACGGGCCACAGAGCACGCAAAAAGTTGTAGAAAACGGCATTACTTATTGCAACGGTGTTTCACTCACGCTGACGGAGGTGTGAGATGCAGACAACCAGCGCACTGTATAAGCAGATATTAGCCAATCCTCAACATTACTCGGAAGTCAAAATAAATATTGCCGGTGTTGACTACCCCCAGGAGCGGATTGTTTCAATTCGCACTTCTGGGGGGCTTTTTTCTGATGGAACGCTTTCGGTCGGCGGCGCGGTCGCAGGGGAAATAGACCTCACGCTGTACAAGCCCGACGCAATCCCCAAAATGGCAAAGCTCATACCATATTATCGTTTGGTTGCAGGTGAGCAAGCATCCGAATGGATACAAAAGGGCGTCTACTACATAGATACCCGAGAACCAAACGGCGACTCACTGATAATACATGGCTTTGACGATATGCTCAAATCGGAGCAGGTTTGGGAGCCTGACCAGTCCCTAGAGTTTCCCATGTCTATGACACAGGCCGTGAATATTATAGCTGGTATCATGGGCGTGGGCGTGGACGCGCGTACATCGCTCAACAGCTCGTATACCCTGGACTATCCGGCCAATGAGTACACATTAAGGGACGTGCTGAGATATATCGCCGCCGCGAACGCCGGTAACTGGATAATGTCGGATGCTGGCGAGCTGCGGCTAATAAAGATAAATGAACTGCCTGAAGAAACTAATTACCTCATAGACGAGATCGGCGATTGGATAACATTTGGAGGTGACAGAATACTTGTCTAACCTATATGTGGGCGAGCGTGCGGCGGGTATATCTGTCCCGCCAAAATTTGACGCCATATCAAAGGTTGTTCTGCTAGTAGACGATGAAAACTATTACGAGGCTGGAAATGGTACGGGGCGAACGCTTGAACTAACATGTCCCTATGGTACGCAGGAAATGGCAAACAACATACTTGCCAGCGTGAGCGGCTATCAGTATCAGCCGGTTACAGCGACTGACGCACTGGCAGACCCCGCCGTGGAATTGGGCGATTCTATGACCGTTGGTGGGGCTTATTCGATTGTCGCTCAACGGGAGATAGATTTTGGCTTGCTGTTGCCAATGGGGCTTGCAGCTCCCGGACAAGAGGAAATAGAGAGCGAATACCCGTATGTTTCCCAGCAGCAGAGCGAGACTAACCGGCAAATTGCGGAAACCAGGAGCGAGATAAAAAAGACGTCTACTGAAATTCAACTCAGCGTTGAAAGCCAGATAAATGACTTGTCTGCGAGCATTGACATCCGGCTCGACAGTATTACATCTACAATACAAGGACAAGGCGGGCAGATATCTCAAATTAATCAGACCCTAACTAGCATTAACTCGACTATACAAGGGCTTGATGGAGCAATCAGCGAGATAGACCAAAAGGTCGATAACATCAGGATATCTGTGTCTAACGGCTCTACATCTAGCACGATTACACTGACTGTAGATGGCGTGACAGTATCGAGTCAAAACATCACTATGTCTGGCCTTGTAACATACACCGGCCTTTCGTCTGGCACTACGACGATTGATGGCGCGTGCATTAAAACGGGCACTATAGATGCGGACAGGCTCAACTTGACAGGCGCTATTACATTCGGAGACCTGTCAAGCAGCGTGCAGAACGATATCAACGATGCGTATTCTATGGCGTCGCAGGCGCAAAGCGATGTCGTAGATATTAGCGGCACCGTCAACGGGTGGACATATGGCAGTACGACCTATATAGATGGTACTCGGATAATGTCCGGCACTGTTTCGGCATCCACCATACAGGGCGGCACAATAGAGCTGCTGGATAGCAGCGAGCGTACCGCTGGCGAGATATCTTTGAGCGGCTCAAGCTCGTCCAGCTATGCGGTTGATATCTACAGCCGACGAGCGCTACGATTGAGTGCAGGCAGCGGCGACGTGTACATCGAGGATGGTGGTGGTAATCATGTGTGGCTGGACGCCAGCCAAGGGGTAACATATTTTGGCGGTGATATAGTCCCCAACGGCAACGATAGATATATGTGTGGCACGTCTCCTAACAGATGGTCAGACATTTGGTGCACGAATGGCGCGCTTAACGGTTCAGACGAAAACATTAAAAATTCCATAGAAGAGTTGCCGGAAAAATACCTCGTCTTCATTGATAACGTAATACCGCGACGTTTCAAGTTCAACGACGGGACAAGCAACCGCTATCATACAGGTTTTATTGCACAGAACGTCAAGGAAGCAATGGACACAGCGGGAATATCTGACCTTGAGTTTGCGGGATGGGCAAAGGATGTTGACGCCGATGGTAACGACACTTACGCGCTTCGTTACACTGAGTTTCTCGCGCCAATGCTCGCCAAAATAAAACAACTTGAGGCCCGCATAGCGGAATTGGAGGTAGCATGACACCTAGAGAAATCATCAACATACATAACGCGCTAAACGAACTGAGCAAAACCGTGTTTCCGTATAAAGTGGCGCGAAAAATCGCGGGACTGAGTAAGCGTGTGAAGGACGAGATTGAGGTTATAAACAGTCAGGAACGCGCTATAACCAACAAATACAACGGCAAATACGAGCCGGGCGGCAAAATAATTTTTCCAGACACAGATACAGCCGTTGAATTTGCCAGAGAGTTTGATGCGATGATGGACGAGGATGTAGACATTCGCCTTACGCCGGTGGATGTGTCCAAATACGCCGACACTCTGCAATTGACACCCCAAACCATTGAGGCCCTAGAGGGCGTGATTATATTCGAGGAGGGAGACAATGGCCGACAAACAGATAAGCAGTCTACCGGCGGCAACGAGTGTTGACGATGCTTCACTATTTGTTGTCGAGCAACAGGGCGCGGCAATGTCTGCCTCCGGTGCGCTATGGAAGGGCTACGCTATACAGGCCGTACAGCCGTATGTTAATTCGGCGCAGGGCTCAGCGACAGCAGCGGCCAACTCGGCAGAGCAGGCAGCTAAAAGCGCATCAAACGCGGCAAAATCTGCATCGGACGCGCAAAACAGCGCCGAGTCTGCCGCACAATCTGCTGACACGGCCCAGCAGTACAGCGGGAAACCACCAATAATCCAAAATGATACATGGTGGATATGGAACGCTGAAACGGGTCAATATGAGGACACCGGCGAGAGTGCGCGTGGCGATGTGATGTATGCCACGTTTGAGATTGATCCATCGACAGGGCTGCTGACGATGACAACGCCGGACGGGTATAGTGGCCCGGTGTTCTCTCTCATCAATGGATATTTGGAGGTGAGTATTAGTGCCTAACACTGTGCTGGGCAAAGTAACGTGCGTGCCGCGTGGGGACTACAGCGCGAGCGCGACATATGAAGTGTTGGATATCGTGGGATATGAGGGCGGCGCATACATGGCCCTCAAGACCGTGACCGGCATAGCGCCGAGCAACGACGGAGTTAACTGGATGTGCCTGGTCGAGAAGGGCGATACAGGCGCGACGGGTAACACGGGCGCTCCGGGCGCAGCGGCTGGGTTTGGCGATGCGACGGCTACGGTTGACGAGTCCACCGGTACGCCCAGCGTGAGCGTTGAGCTTAGCGGCCCGGACACGGCTAAAGTGTTTGCTTTCGCATTTTCTGGCCTTAAGGGTGAAACTGGCGCAAAGGGCGATAAGGGCGACACGGGAGATACAGGCGCAACGGGGCCGCAAGGCGTAAGCGTGACCAACGCCGAAATAGACGGGAGCGGACACCTCATTATGACTCTCAGCGCTGGTGAGCCTATAGACGCTGGTAACGCAGTAGGCCCCACGGGCGCGAAGGGCGACACCGGCGCAACAGGCCCCGCGGGCGCTAGTGTAAGCAGGATAGAGCGTACGTCCGGCACAGGCGCGCCGGGTACGACTGATACATACACTGTATACCTCACAGACGGCTCCACGGGCGGTACGTTCCAGGTATACAACGGCTCCAACGGCACGGGTTCTGGCGATTTCATGGCTGACGGCACTGTCCCCATGTCCGGGGCCTTGCAGATGGGCGGCAACAGGATAACTAACGTTGGCGCGCCAGCTGCGGACAATGATGCGGTGCGGCAGGCTGACCTCAAAGCCGTGTCTGATGAGATAGACCATATTCTCGACGGCACAACGCCTGTTGCCATTCCCGCCGCAACTACAGCCAAAATTGGCGGCGTTATAGTTGGCGACGGCCTGAGCGTGGAGACCAACGGCACTATATCCGCAGACAGCCAGCTCCCTGAGGGCGGGACTAACGGGCAGATATTGACCAAAACAGCGAATGGTGAGACATGGGCAGACCCTCCCGATACCGGCGTCACCACATTCAACAATCGCTCAGGCGCAGTCACACCGCAGGCAGGGGACTACAGCGCCGATATGATTGAGTTTGCAGACGGCGAGACGTTCCAACAGAAATATGACGCTGGCGAGCTTACAGGCCCACAGGGCGAACAAGGCCCCAAAGGGGATACCGGCGCCACCGGCGCTACCGGTCCCACTGGTCCTACGGGACCGACTGGCCCGGCCGGTGCGGACGGCAGCCCCGGCGCAAAGGGAGACACTGGTGCGACTGGTGCGCAAGGTCCGACCGGACCCACCGGTCCAACTGGCCCGCAGGGGCCTAGCTGGACAATCACGTCTGTACCCATCAGCATACCGACAACCGGCTGGAGCGACAACCAGCAGACGTTTACGGTAACAGGCGTCCCGGCGAATGCAGCTAACCATGTCGTTATGCTCGCAACGGAGGGCGCAACGAACACGGCGGCACTTGAGGCGTGTGGGCTGAAAATAGTGAGCGAGGCAGCGAACAGCCTGACGCTCGGCGTCAGCAGCGCACCGTCGGCAGCCTTTTCGGTCAACGCAGTTATCATCCCGATAGGAGGCGGCTCGTGAAAATCTGGGTCTATGCCATAGCAAAAAATGAGCGGAAATTCTGCGACAGGTTTATGGCCTCGTGCGCGGGGGCAGACGGAGTGTCTGTCCTCGACACGGGCTCCAACGATGGAACGCCGGAGCGGCTGCACGAGCTCGGCGCGGATGTCGGTGTAGTTACAGTCAGCCCATGGCGATTCGACACTGCTCGCAATATAGCGCTGGAGATGGTGCCGGACGACGTGGACGTCTGTGTATCACTCGACCTCGACGAGGTCTTGTCACCCGGTTGGCGCGAAGCTCTGGAGCGAGGTTGGGCGCCCGGCACCACGCGCGGTAGATACCTCTATGTCTGGAGCCACGATGCCGCGGGCGGCGACGGTGTGACTTTTTACGCGGACAAGATCCACGCGCGGCATGGCTACCACTGGCGCTACCCCGTCCATGAGGTTCTGGAGGCCAAAAGACCGGAACTCTATACACAGCTCCACGGCGTGCGCGTGGACCATTGGCCTGATGCGCAGAAGTCCCGGTCTAACTATCTGCCACTGCTGCAGCTGGCAGTTGATGAGGACCCATTTAATGACCGGAATATGCACTACCTTGGGCGAGAGTACATGTTCCACGGTATGTATGGAGCGGCTATTGAAACGCTGATGCGGCATCTGGCACTCCCGCGGGCGGTATGGAAGGCCGAGCGCGCGGCGAGCATGCGATATATAGCCAGGTGCTGCGCCGCGCTGGGTGACAGGCCGAGCGCCGTGCACTGGCTTGAGCGTGCTGCTGAAGAGGCGCCTACACAACGGGAGGCCCCATACGAGCTTGCGCTTACGTACTATCAGAGCGCCGATTGGGCGCTGTGCCGCTACTGGGCTATGCGAGCGCTGGAAATCAAGGAGCGCGATAACAACTACATAACGGATCCGGAGGCGTGGGGCGCAGAGCCATATGACCTCGTAGCCCTGTCCAACTGGCAACTTGGCCATTACGATGACGCTCTCGCGGCAGCGGAGGCCGCGCTGGCATGCCAGCCGGATGATGAGCGGTTGCGGCGAAACGCGGAGATCATGCGAGAACGTGCCGGAGGTGATGGACGTGATCAATAATCACGGAGGCGATGGAGCATCTAAGCTGTGTCATGTGAGAATTGAACCAATGGAAATATATCACGAAGATTTGCAAAAGTACTGGTATTGCGACAATACCGGACTTGTTCACATAGAAGTGCCGTCAACGCAGTGGGGCTCTTATGAAGCTGACATTGATGTTGTACCAGGAATAATGGTACTTAAGCCAAATTACAAAGGCGGTATAAGTGTCGCTGAAGGAGACGCTGAAGTAGTGACGGGATACGGAGATTCCGGTGGGCTACTTCTAGCAGTTTACGTGTATGGCGACTGTACACTTCAGTATTAAGGAGGTCAACATGCATAAAAACCATATAATCCCAACGGGGGGGGGCGTGTAGCTCCTACTTTCGGCACTCTGCACAGAGGGGGTGCCGAGTATGATATTCAATCCCGGAGTAAGTGGTGGCGGCGGGCTGCGGCTTATTGCGAGTGGGGAGAACGACAACACAACGGTTCAGCTTCCATCTCCAGCAACATATGTAATTGGACAAGTTCAACGTCAGACAGTGTTCGTACCACCTGTGAACATTCAAGTTGGGCACCAGCAAACCGGAGGCGTAGTTATATATACTTTGTCTGCGGACGGCATGACATTAACTATGGAGAGCGCTACACCGGTGGGCAACTGGTACGCATACGGATTCTAGCGTCCTCTCCGGAGGTGATGGCCGCATGATACATAACCCTCAGAGCGGCGGCATACACCTCCCGACTCTCACTAGCCCTGCGGGGGCGGCTCAAATACTTAACGGGTATCAGGCAATTAATGCGGACGGGGAGATTATTACTGGCAATATACCCTCGCAGGGTGCACAAATCATCACGCCAGGCACAGCCAACAAAACAATCGCTGCCGGGCGGTATCTGAGCGGCCCGCAGACGATAGCGGGCGACTCGGATTTGGTGGCAAACAATATTAGGAACGGGGTTAATCTATTTGGAGTGGATGGCAATGCAACGTTTGATGCGAAATATTTGGCATTAGCGGCTGGGGATGTTAAAGGCGTCGTGGCAGGCCATTACTTTTTTAATTTACCTAGCGCACCCACAAAAGTATATGCTCTTAATTTATATGTCCCTGATGAAACGCGGTATAGTGTCTTTTTTGCATATCCGTCTTCTGACGGAAATTCAAACGCGTATTACTATTACCGCAACACATCTGGCACCGTCCAAGAAGGAATAGGGAGCGTTGAAATTATAGGTACTCAAGTGACTGCGGTATTTCCAAATGTGGTTGTTCCATCGCCATCAGTTCTCGTTGGCGCAGTCATCTACACTTAAAAATAAGGAGGCAGCATGCTCTACACAGGCAAATTGCTCCATGCGGAGCTGTATGACGACAGTGCGTGGCCGTATACAAACGTCAAAGAAGTATGGGAAACTCAGCACAGCAAGCACCCCGGTCGCTGTATCGTGACTAATGCGCACTGGCACGACCCGGGGCCAAAGTACATAGGCAACTACAAAATAGGTGGTCAGGTGCTTTCCGAGGACTATCCGGAGGGCCAGTGGGGTTTTGGATGGAACGACAGCGATGTGCCGGAGATGCACTATGGCATGGGCGACGTGGACAACTTCATCAGCACTATCCCTGCGCTGCGTGATGGCGTGCGCCAATGGCTGGACTATGGCGGCGGCGTGACGCGCTCTACCACGCGGACGTGGTTCGGCGTGGACAAGGCCGGCACGTGGACTGTGGAGGTAACCACCGACAACTACACCCTGCTGGAGACGGTCAAGCGTATGGAGCGGCTGGGCATTGTGGATGGCATGGTGTTCGATGGCTCCGGCTCCAGTCAGTGGTACGACGGAGAAAACCGCATAAACGGCGACGGACGCACGGTGTTCAGCTACCTGATACTCTGGTTTGAGGAGACGGGCGGCGAGCCCGAGGAAGGGGAAACAACTATGTTCTACAAACGCGGCATAGACGTGAGCGAGTTCCAGAACGAGGTGGACTGGGAAAAGGTAAAGGCGAGCGGCGTGGTGGACTTCGTGATGCTCAAGTGCGGCTCAGGCCAGAGCGGCACGGACCCGATGTTCAAACACAACGCTGACGAGTGTACGCGCCTCGGCATACCCTTCGGCGTGTACTTCTTCTCGTATGCGTATACGCCTGCGCTGGCCCGCAAGGAGGCCCGGCGCTGCCTGAGCCTTATCGCGCCGTACAAATTGAGCTATCCCGTGGCCTGGGACTATGAGTACGCGAGCTACAACTATAGCGTCAACACCATCGGCATAACGCCCACGCGAGAGCTGGTAAGCAACATGGCAAGAGCGTTTCTGGAGGAGATAGAGGCGGCCGGACACTATGCCGCGCTGTACGCTAACCCGGACTATATCAGCAGATATTTCGACTCCGAGCTCGTGAAACGCTATGACATATGGCTTGCGCAGTGGCAGGGCAATGACAAGAAGCCCGAGGACAAACCCGCACAGGCGGGCGGTATGTGGCAGTACAGCAACCAGGGCAATGCGGCTGGAACCGATGTGCCGGGCGTGCCGGCGCGGGTGGACCTTGACTATGCCTACTACGACTACCCGAAACTTATCGGCTACACGCCGGAACCCGAAGAGCCAGACCAGCCGGAAGAGCCGGAAGAGGAGGACGAGCCTATGACATGGGAAGAGGAACAGGCGGCCGCGACGGAATGGGTGGTAGATAACGGACTGTCTGACGGCGAGCGCCCGGAGGACGGCGTGAAGCGTATCGAATTGTGGGTAACGCTGTGGCGTTTCTACAAGACTATACGCAAGCTGCTTGGAAAGGAGAGTACATGATGGTTAACTGGCTGGTGCGATTTAAAAATAAGAACTTTTGGATTTCGTTCATTCCGGCGGTGCTGCTGTTGGTGCAGGTGATAGCGGCGCTTTTCGGATTCGAGCTCCAGCTTGGAGATTTGGGGGACAAGCTTCTGGCAGTGGTCAATGCGCTGTTTGCCGTTCTGGCGCTGCTGGGGATTGTGAACGACCCTACTACTGCCGGTATGAGCGACAGCACGCTTGCCATGACCTACGACAAGCCGAAGGAGGACTGACGCATGGACGAGCCTATTTCCCGCGCGGAACATGAGGAGTTCAGCCGCCGCATGGAGGACTGGAACAGGCGGCAGGACAAGCGGCTTGAACTGCTAGAGGACAATGTGCGGGAGATAGGCACGTTGACCGCCAGCGTAGAAAAGTTAGCCCTGTCTGTTCAAAGCATGGTAAAAGAGCAGGAGCGGCAGGGCAAGCGCCTTGAAACGCTCGAAGGCCGCGACGGTGCGAAGTGGCGCAAATTCGTTGGCTATGTTGCCTCTGCCCTTGTTGCTGGTATAGTTGGTTTCCTGCTTGCACAGCTAGGCATTTAATCATCCCTCCCCGCTTTGGGGAGGGCTTTTTTATTGCCGGATTGTTGTTAGTAATTTGTTAGTAACCGTAGGCTGTGATAGCCTGCTGTGGCCTTTTTTGATGTATATATGTTTATAAAACAGGCCAAAGAATGCAAAAACAGGCCAAAACTAGCGTCAAAAATATTAAAAACTATTTTGTGATTATATTGTACGACATAAGCGTAAAAAAATCAAGATAAATTTTAAAAAATTACGTTTTAGGCGTTGACATTACGCCTTAAGCGTGCTATAATCAAATCCGTGATAAGGAGGTGATGACATGAAGGTCACTCTTAAAGCCGCAAGAACAAACGTCGGTCTTACACAGCAGGAAGCCGCTGACAAGATTGGCGTCACTGTTGATACAATGAGTAACTGGGAACGGGCCAAAAGCTTCCCTAATGCGCTTCAAATTCGACGCATCGAGGAAGTTTACGGCGTCCCGTATGATAATCTTATTTTTTTGCCTACTAATTACGCTTAAGCGTAAAAAGCTGTGTAATGCAACAAGGCACAATGGGGAGGTGAAAGCGATGACAATATCAGAGGCAATTAAATCTCGGACAATAGCGAAACCGTACATCACACGGGAATCGTGGCGCGCAGAGTGTTTCGACATAAAAATCTATCCGAGCAATACACCTGACTGCTGTGTGGTGTGCAGCACAGCATCGAGAAGCCCGCAAGCGCGCTGGAATCCCGACGCAGATGACCTTACGGCGGAAGATTGGGTTACCACCGATTAGAGCCAATCCCTTAGCTCTTTCATAGATGTTGCTTATATAAGCCAACGATAATTTTGTCGGCAATCTTGGACGTTTTCATTCTATCACTCCTTTGCGCTCAGTATAGCACAGGGAGGAAACCAACGAAAGGAGAGGCAATGAGAAACTCATCTTATTATTGGCATAAACCAATGCCTAAAAATATGCCCGCAATCGGTGAACACGTCCTTGTAGCCGTAGAAGATATGGTGTGTGAGGCTTATCGCAAGCCAAGCGGCCTATGGGTTAGAGCAGATGGCGAGCTGCTCCCGGGATTTGTCCGGTACTGGCGATATATGCCGTCTGCGCCGAGACAGAAAAGGGGGCCAAAGGTCAAATGATTAAAATTGTCAATATGAAGGAAATCATAATTAGCGTATATCCAGTAGATAGCAATAAGAACGCCGTTGTACGCCTGGAACCGGAGGCGCAGGAGAAAATTAATCAGTTGCAAATGCAGCGGGGCTTGAGTGCTACATACATTGTTTCAGAGATTATCAAGCAGGCCGCAGATTACGTTGTATTTAAGGATGTAAAACATGGCGACATACAAGTGCCTTGAGTGCGGACATATCTTTGAAGATGGAGAAGCTTACGATTGGATAGAACCTAGTGGCGAGCACTTTACAGGCTGTCCCGTCTGCTTTTGCGCTTACGATGAAGCCTACCAGTGTGACCGATACGGCAACTTCCACCTATCAGATGAGCTGTACCACGGGCTATGCCTTGACTGCCTGAAAGAGCTCGCAACACCTCAGAACGTGGCTGATTGGTGCGAAACAGACACCCTTTTGGCCGAGCAGCTTTACGGCTTTTACTATGACAGCATGATAGCCGATTCAAGCGAACAACTCAGACAATTGCTCAGAGGCGGGCTACTCCAGCGCTATGCCCTTGATAAGCTCAATAATAAACACGAAGCGGCTGATAAGTGCTTTGAGTTCGTAAACAGCAGCGAAGTTCTGAGATATGATTTCGCAGAATGGATAAAGAAAGGAAAGAAGAAATGATAGTAAAACCTGAGAATATGGACTTTTCTAATAAGAATATCATCATGATAATTAGCGGACTTCCGGGCGTTGGCAAAACCACCCTCGCGCTGTCAGCACCTGACGTTGTGCTTATAGACGCTGACGAGGGTATAGCCCGTGTTAAGCCTGAGCACCGCAAAGACAGCTCTATGGTTAAGACCTATGAGGAACTGCTTGCAGATATTAAGGGCTTTGAGGGGCATTACAAGACCGTGGTTATCGACACCTGCGGCGCTCTCATCGAGCTTATGAAAGACTGGGCGATGCGCGCCGAGCCGAGCGCTAGTAAAAAAAGCGGCGGTTTCAGCCAGCAGGGCTATGGCATTGTTAAAAGCGAGTTCCTTCGCCTGTCAGCCGAGCTTCGCAAGAAGTTCAATGTAGTGTTTCTATTCCACGCCACGAAGGACAAGCAGGGCGACGATGTTTTCTATGACATAGTCTGCGAGGGATCTACCAAAACTCTCGTCTGGCAGCCTGCCGATCTGGGCGCTTACCTGCACATCATCAATGGCGAGCGTTATCTTGGCTTCACCCCCACCATGAATTACAACGCCAAGTCGGCATATGGAATCAAGGGACTTGTCAAGGTGCCGGAGCTTAAAGATGGGGAACCTAACAATTTCCTCACCAGCTTGTTTGCCCAGGTGCAGCAAAACCTTAAAGCCGAGCATGATGCGCTTAAGCCGCAGCAGGACGCTTATGACGCTGCAATGGTTCAGGGCAAGGCGCTGATTGAAAAGCTTTCCAAGCCTGAAGAAGTGTTTGAGGTAAGCAACGCTATCAAGGCGCTCCCGCACGCACTGACCAGCGAGAAAGAGCTTAAAGCTGCACTGAGCGCACGGATAAAGGATCTGGGCTTTACCTATAATCGTGAGAAGAAAACCTATGAACTCGCGCAAGCCTAAATTCCTTATAACTCAATCTCTACTCTCATCCTGGCAATATGGTATAGCCTCCGGCGACATTAGCGAGTTTAAGGAAACGCTTGAACGCAAACGAAAGCCGCCTACAAAGGCTATGCTTGACGGTCAACGCTTTGAAAACGTGGTTGAGAGCGTCGCCACTGGCACAGCGATAGAGCCTGACCATGAGTGGTATAGGCCGGTCACAGAGATTGCAGATATCGTCAAGGGCGGGCAGTATCAGGTGAAGCTTTCAAGGGACTTGACCGTAGACGGAATTACATTCGTTTGCTACGGCATACTGGACTTCTTAAAAGCCGGAGTAATTTACGATACTAAGTTCAGCAAAACCTATCACATCAATAAATACTTGGACAGCCCGCAGCACCCAATGTACTTCTATCTTTGCCCAGAGGCGTACAAATTTGAGTACATAATCAGCGACGGCAAATGGGTATACAGAGAACAATATACCCCTGACGAGGTTACGCCTATCGAGAGCACAATCAAACACTTCATGGACTTTACTGAGGCGTTTGGCCTTATAGATACCTATTGTGAAAATTGGAAATCAAAATACTAAGGAGTTGAATATTTATGAGCACTTGGGACGATTGGTCACGTGAAGAAGCTCCGAGGCTGGAACCCGGAGACTACCGTGTGGAGATAACAGCGGTTGAGGAAACTGAGAGCAAGGCGGGCAACCCAATGATAGTGGTCACTGTCCGGCCTAATGGCAGCAACATAAAAATCAAACACTACATAGTCAAAAACCAGTATTTCAACCGGAATATGACCGACCTCTTTGATTCCTTCAACATAGATGAAGGCGACTTCAATTTCCCAACATGGGTAGGCGCGGTTGGTGCTGCGAAGCTTGCAGAGGATGAGAACGGCTATCTGAAGGTGCGCTGGTTCATTTCTGAAAGCAAGGCCGAAAAGCTCCCGCCTTGGCAGGGAACAATGCCCGAGCGTCAGACTATCACTACAATTGGCAGTACGGGCGCTTTCGTTGATGTGTACCCGGATGAGAGCGAGCTTCCGTTCCTGTAATGCGGCACCATTATACAGACGGTGAGATACGCAAGGCGCTTTCTGAGCTGACAGTCATTGTAGATTCGCGGGAACAGGTTAATTTTCACCTTATATCGTGGTTTGACGGTAAAGGCATACAGCATGTAACCCGTGCCCTTGAAACCGGCGACTACAGCGCCATGCTGGATGGTGAAACTTTCGAGGATGAGGTTGTCATTGAGCGCAAGGCCAACATTGACGAGATTGCCGGTAATTTCACTCAGGGCCGCGAACGCTTTGAGCGAGAGATGATACGAGCCAAAGCCAACGGTACAAAGGTGTTCCTCATAATTGAAAATGCCTCATGGCATGACATCTTGCTTCACAATTACCACTCTCAGCTCAAGCCGCAAAGCCTAATGGCGTCGTTACTGTCATGGCAGGTGCGATACAACATAACTATTATGTTCTGCCGCCCGGAAGAGACTGCGCAGCTCATGTATTCAACCCTCTACTATTGGGCATGGAACAGGCTTAAACGAGGATGAGAATTGCAGATGAAATCAAAGAGCGCCTTACAATGCAACAAGTAGCTGAGTTCTATGGCTTCGAGGCAAACAGGGGCGGGTTCATAGCTTGCCCCTTCCACTCAGGAGATAACAGCCCGAGCCTGAAGATTTACCCCGGCGACAGAGGCTTCCATTGCTTCGGCTGCGGAGCCCACGGTGATGTAATCAAATTCGTAATGATGCTGTTCAACCTGAGCTTTGCACAGGCCGTAATTCGCCTCAGCTCGGATTTTGGGCTTGGCCTCACTCCAACACGCGAAACTCCAAAAGAGGCCAGAGAGCGTATCAGAGCACATCAGGAGGCCGAAGAAGCCAAGCGGCGCAAAGAGGCTGAATATCTAAAGAAGTCGCAGGAACACTGCTACTGGTGGAACATAGCGAAAGAACACGCCCCCACGCGGGAAAACATGGACAACCCCGAGTTTGAGTTTGACGATTTATACGTTGAAGCTCTGCATCGGCTCCCGTCCCTTGAATATTGGCTCGATGAGCATTTAGGACGGTGATAAACATAGAACAATCTTTCACATATGAAGATTTTGATAATGGCAAGGTGTTCGAGTACCTGACCAGTATCAAAGACCCTTACGAACAGGGAATGGAAGAAAGGCGGCTTTCAGCTCTTGCCACGCAGGAGGGGTTCAAATACTTCCGCAAACTCTTCACCCTATATAAGCAACGGATAAAGGCTATTGAGCGAGAAGTCATTTCAGAGGATAGCGTGTCTGAGTTTGAGGCACAACCCTTTGAGCTAAACACAGGCCAGTGGCGGGCCGATGAAACCGGCGTGTGGCGCTATGGCAAGGGCGACGGCTCAAACATAGTCTGGGCTTGCTCACATCCGATAATGCCCGTACAGAGGCTCAGAGGCGTTGATACGGGGCTCCTTAAGGTAAAGTTGCTGTACAGTAGAGGATTTAGTAAGAAAAAGACTTTCAGCGAAGTTGTAGTTGACGCCCGTGATATTGCCTCGGCAACAAAAATCGTGGACAGGCTATCAGCAGTGGGCATCTCCGTAACCAGCGGCGAGCGGGCAAATAACCTTGTGGATTATCTCCGAGACATGCTTGACCTTAATCAAGACATTATTCCCGAAGTCAAATCCGTCTCCCGCATGGGCTGGAATGAGGAAGGCTTTTCGCCTTACGCCAGCGGCATAGTCTTTGACAGCGCTGACACATTCAGAGGCGCATACAACGCGATAACCCAGGTTGGCAGCTATGATGAGTGGAAAGAAGAAGCTTTAGACGCCAGATCTTACAGCTTAACAGCGCGGATAGTACTTGCAGCATCCTTTGGCTCAGTGCTTGTTGAACCGCTTGGATGCTTGCCGTTCTTCGTGCATCTTTGGGGCATGGAGAGTTCAACGGGCAAAACCGTTGGGCAGATGCTCGGAGCGTCTGTTTGGGCGAACCCCGCCGTTGGACAGAGCTTTTTTCAGACGTTCAGAGGCACAACCGTCGGCTTTGAGATGATGGCTGGATTCCTCCACTCTCTCCCGTTATTCCTCGACGAGCTACAGCTCGCCAAAGACAAGCACGGCAACGTGGTATTCAACGTCTACGAACTGGCATCCGGCAGCGGTAAACTCCGTTCAAACAAGAGCCTCGGTCTCAACTATGTGCCCACATGGAGCAACTGTTTCATAACCAGTGGTGAAACACCCCTTGTGGGCGACACAGACGGCGCAGGAGCGCTTAACCGTGTCATCGAAATAGAGTGTACCGCCAACAACAAAGTCATCAGAGACGGCCACAGAACGGCCAATGCGCTCAAGGCAAACTACGGCTGGGCGGGGCGAGAGTTCGTAGAGACGTTCATGCAAGAGGGCAACAAGGAAAAAGCCCTCGCGTTGTACGATGAGTTCTTCAAGCGCTGCACGGAATCAGACGCCACCGATAAGCAGGCAATGGCGGCATCTGTGATTCTTACGGCTGACGCTCTCGCCACTGAGTGGATATTTAAGGATGACAAGGCGCTGACTGTAGATGAGATAGGGCAGTTCCTGAAAGCTCAGTCAACGGTAAGTCTCGCCGACAGAGGATATGACATCATTTGCGATTGGGTGGCGGTCAACGCGAACAAACTTAGAGGCACAGACAGCGGCGATTGCTATGGCTTGGTCAAAGACGGTATGGCTTACATCATACGCTCAGTGTTCAATAAGGTCTGCCAGGAGAACGCAATTAACGCGAAAGCTTTATTAAGTCATCTCAAAAGTAAGGGACTAATAGACATAGGCACAAAGGGCTATACCCAATCCAAATGGATAGGAGGCCAGTCCGCAAGCTGCGTGTGCCTTCACTTGCCAGTTGGTGAAAATGACGAAAACGATGAACTTCCATTGTAAGAAAAACCTGTGAACCTGTGAACCTGTGACTCCCCCTCCATATATATATGAAAAAGTATATATTAAAATTGGGGTTTCATGGACATATGTGTTTCACTCATGGACATATTGATTTTAATAATACCCTCGCGTGTAAAGAAAAGCGGGGAAAAGTCACAGGTTCACAGGAATGCCCGCAAACCCGCATGATTACTAGGTTTTTTAACTGTGATTAGCTGTCACAGGCGGTCACAGAAGTCACAGGAAAAGGTGCACAAGATATGAGTGAAGAGCAAATAAGAGTATCAGCGCTAGAGTACGCGGCTATGAACAATGAGCCAATGCCGGATAACCTCGGTCTGCCTGACCAAATGCTCTATCAGGGTCTCGCGTGGTTGTACGCGCGATATCATGCCCGGCAAATATCCCGCGAGCAGGGACAGATCGAAAAGCAAAAGCTCGTTGTAGCGAGGGATAGGCTGGCGCGAGAATCCGAAAGCCTAACAAGGATGAGCGAATATTACGCTGAGACATACAAGGCCCTCGCGCAATCGTCAATCAAATACGCCAAAGAAAGGACTGTTGAGGCCGCGGATGCAATGTATGAGGCGTTGTATAGTGTGCCTCTGCCTAAAACCAATGAAAAATAGTTGTTTTGAGTGCCCAGACAGGCATGAGCTGTGTTGGAACACATGTGAAAAATATTTGGCTGCTAAAGCGAGGCACGAAGAGATAAAAGCCAAAGAGAGAAAAATCAAGGCCACAGAACAGGCGCTTAGAGAAATACTCAAGCGCGAGATATAGGGGATGGACTATGAAGCGGGAGACATACATGTTGGCAATCATGACAGCGATAGCCTGCATCGCGATCATAGCGTTTGCGGTTGTGCTCCGGATGATAGGGCTCGCAGATAACACGGTTGAACTACCGGAGCCGGAATACACAACACCGGACGAAGTGGTGCTACTCAGGGCAGAGGCCCCGGAGGTGGAGCGTACAGGGTTGGTTACATATCAGACGTTTGACGAAGCGCTTGAGCGCGCAAAGGCTGCTGTGCCGGATGAGCTGGCGGAGCTGGCTGGACGAGCTATCTGGGGCGAGGCCGGAGGCATACAGGACGAGGCGCAGCGTGCCGCCGTGGTGTGGTGCGCGTGCAACCGAGCGGACGCCTGGGACATGGAGATAGGCAACGTGCTGAATGTTGATGCGTTCCACGGGCTGGCCATTAAGGGCGAAGTGCCGGAGCAACACGTCGAGCTGGCGCGGGACGTGCTGGCGAGGTGGACGCTGGAGGCTGAGGGCTGGCAAAGTGTGGGAAGGGTGCTGCCGAGCCAGTACCTCTACTTTGAGGGCAATGGGTGCATCAATCATTTTTCCACCGAGTACGGCGGTGGAGAATATTGGAAAGGATAAGTGGCGATGAACATAAAAGAAATCTTAAATAAACACAAAAAGTGGTTATTCGGCGAAAGTGGAGGTGAACGTGCCAACCTGCGCGGTGCCAACCTGTGCAATGCCGACCTGCGCGGTGCCGACCTGTGC
>JFBN01011319.1_pt1 | contig 27821 bp, 28 predicted proteins | sample 768741 | NCBI WGS metagenome assembly JFBN01 (sample SAMN01983846, study PRJNA193217) | chicken gut metagenome | biome: terrestrial biome; isolation source: ceca of Broiler chicken | host: Gallus gallus | place: United Kingdom: England | collected 2010-09-07
CGCTGCAGAAGCGGCGGCCGCCGACAGAAGCGCTGCCCTGTGGCTGAATTTCATGTACATCCCCCCTTTCAGTCACACGGCAGAAGAAATAAAAAGAAAAAGTGCACCATAACCCTGTGGGTCTGGTGCACTTCGTCATGCCGTATGGATTTGTTCTGGAATGCACGCATTGTACCATTCATTTCCGGCGGGTGTCAATACAAAGGAATGGCTGAAAACCCGCAGAAACACGGGTATTCTTCATTTCTCTGCCTTAATAAAAAACAGGAAAATGAAGGGATTTGGCGCGCGTCCGCCTTATTATATATATCATTAGAGTTCCTGCCTTCCGGCTATGGCCTGAGCCTATGGTACTATAACCTGAAGCTATGCAGGGAATGGCAAATCGAATACAGTTATTCATTCTCCCTATGGCTGCTATCTCTTTCGTGTATGCTTTATTGACACTGCCATAGGAAATACTCATAATGAGAACAATACCGGCGGCAGAGGCTGTGCCTCCCGCAGTGAGGGAAGGAGACTATTCATGAGCACACCTACGATATTCAGATGGACATGCCCGCAGTGCGGGAAAGAAGAACTGGTCATGCGGCCCACCGTCCTCGAGGCGGATGCGGACCCGAAAAATGCGCAGGCTGTAAAGGACGAGACCTATTTCCGCGTGCGCTGCTCCGGCTGCGGCACGGAAGGGGATTTCCTCATGAATCTGCTCTATGCGGACCGGCAGCGGGGCTTTCTGGTGGCGCTCCAGCCGGACGCGAAGATGCCGGCGCCGCCCGTGACGGCCGGGACGTGGCGGGCGCTCCGCCTCGTGCACGACGGGGAGGATCTGGCGGACAAGGTGCGTGCGCTCGAGTCGCCTCTCGATGACCGCCTCATCGCCATTGCGGAATATCTGCTCTACCGGAAGATCCGGGCGGCGCTTCCCGCGGGGAGCGTCATGGGCATGGCCGTTTTCCATATGGGCGAAGAAGGGCCGGAGATCCTCCTGCCCATGGAGATCGCCGGCAAAGGCTATGCCATGGGGAAGGATGTGCTCAGTGATGCGCGGCTGGCGGAGCTGCGCGATGCCTACGGCGCGGCGCTCGCGGCGGATCAGGAAGCAGGCTTCCGGGAGATCGGCCGGGACTGGGCGAAGGCGCTGGTGGAAAGCTGCGAAAAATAAAGAAAGACAGCAGGGAGACCTGCTGCCTTTTGTTTTGGCGCAAAGGAAAAGCGCAGGACCGAAGCCCTGCGCAGGGAAAGCGATGACTCATCAGCGGAAACGGAAAATGAGCGTTCCCACGATGCCGGACAGGATGGAGGCGGTGACGATGGCCGCCTTGGCGGTGATGAGATCCTCCGGCGAGGAGAAGGACAGCGCCGCCAGGAAAAGAGACATGGTGAAGCCGATGCCGGCCAGCACGCCCGCGCCGAGGAAATGGGCGGGGAGCACCCCTTCGGGCATCCGGGCCAGTCCCGTGCGGACGAAGAGCGACACCATGAGGCAGATGCCGAGGGGCTTCCCGAGGAAGAGGCCGCCGATGATGCCCAGCCCGATGGGCGAGGAGAGATGGACGAAGCTGTCCGCCGAGAGCGGGATGCCCGCATTGGCGAGGGCAAAGACAGGCATGATGAGGAAGGCGTTCCACGGCGTGAGCGCGTGCTCCCACCGGGAGAGGGGCGCCTCATGCTGGGTCTCCTCCGTGCCGGCCGGGGTAAGGAACCCCACGAGCACGCCCGCCACGGTGGGATGGACGCCTGCATGATGGAAGGCGAACCACAGGGCGATGCCGCCGGCGAGATAGACAAGGGGCGAATGGACGCCTTTCCGGGAGGCCAGGTAGAGCGCCGCCGCGATGACCGCCGCCGCGCCGAGAGCGGTGAAGGACGGGGTGTCGCTGTAGAAGAGCGCCAGCACGACGATGCCGCCCAGATCATCCACGATGGCCAGCGCCGTCAGGAAGACCGCCACGCTTTTTGGCACGCCTTTGGCGGCGAAGGCGAGCACGCCCAGAGAAAAGGCGATGTCCGTGGACATGGGAATGGCCCAGCCGGAGAGCGTGGGCAGGCCTGCGTTGAAGCCGAAATAAATGAGCGCCGGCACGATCATGCCGCCTGCGGCGGCCGCGATGGGCAGGAGCGTGGCGGAGAGCGATTTCAGCTCCCCGTAGAGAAATTCCCTCTTGATTTCCATGCCCACCACGAAGAAGAAGATCACCATCAGCCCGTCGTTGATCCAGTGGAGCAGCGACATGGAGAGGCCGGGCACGGGGACGGTCATGTGGAGCAGATGCTCGTACCATCCGGCGAGGGGAGAATTGGCGAGGATCATGGCGATCACCGCACAGAGAAGAAGCAAAATTCCGCCGGCCGATTCCTGGCGGAAGAAATAGAGGAAAGCGGCGCTGATCCGGTTGACTGCACTCATGGGATACGTCCTTTCCGGGGCGTATGCCCCAATAAACATCGATAATTTTCCATGATTTCAGTATAACAGTTTGCGGGGGGAAAGTCGACAGATTTCTCCGGTAAAATCGGCAGAAAACGTAGGTCCGGCGGCGCTTTTATGGTATAATATTGCAAAGGTGTGTTTTGTCGGGCCCGGCCCGCGCCGCACCTGAAAAAAGGAAACGTCGGTTTCCTGTTTTGGCGTTCCTGTACATACAGAAGGAGGGGGTGCCGCAGTGTCGGATATCGAAACAAATCTGAATGCCGTGAGGCGCCGCATCGAGGCAGCCCGCGAACGTTCGCCCTACCATCAGGCGGTGACGCTGGTGGCGGTGACGAAATTTCATCCCCGTGCCGCCATGGAGGAGGCCGTGCGCTGCGGGGTCGCCGATGTAGGCGAAAACCGCGTGCAGGAGATGGAGGAAAAGTTCCGCATGGGGCCGCTGCCCGTGCGGTGGCATCTTCAGGGACACCTGCAGAAGAACAAGGTCAAAAAGGCGGTCGCCATCGCGGATCTGATCCACTCCGGCGATTCGCTGGATATTCTGAAGGAGATCGGCCGCCGCGCCGGCGAGATCGGGAAGCGGCAGGACGTGCTGCTGGAATTCAATATTTCCGGTGAGGAATCCAAGCACGGCCTGGACCCGAAGGATTTTGACGCGATCGCCGCTGCGGCCGGCGCCGTGGAGGGCATCCGCGTGACAGGGCTCATGTGTATGGCTCCCAATGAGGAGCCGGAGCTGACGCGGCCGGTCTTCCGCGAGGGATGCGCCCTGTGGGAGCGTCTGAAGTCGAAGTTCCCGGAGGGGCAGATCTCTGTCCTGTCCATGGGAATGACCAATGATTTTGAAGTGGCTGTGGAAGAGGGCGCCACCATGGTGCGCATCGGCACGGCCATCTTCGGACCCAGAGATTATAACCGGTAAGCAATAAGTTTTTATATATGAGGTGCAGTAATGAGCTATTTCCAGAAATTCAAGGAACAGATCTTCGATCACGACGTGGATGATGAAGAAGAGGAAGAATACGTCGACGAGAGAGAAGACCGTCAGGCGCCGGTAAGCTCCTCCGTAGCGGTCCCGCCCCGTCCGGCAGCCATGCGCAGCGGCCGCGGAGCAGCGTCTGTGAGCCAGGCCCGTCCCTATACGATGGTGGTGGTGAACCCCAGCGACTACAAGGACGCGGAAAAGATCGGCGACCATGTGAAGCAGGGCCATCCGGTGGTCATCAATGTGGAAAAAACCGATCAGGATATCGCCGAGCGCATCATCGATTTCATTCAGGGAGTGATGTACGCGCTGGACGGCCGTCTGGACCAGATCAGCGACACCATCTACCTGTGTGCGCCGAACAACATGACCGTATCCCGCGAAAACTTCGCGGCCTATACGGCACCGGCCGCGCCCGCTGCGGGCGATGTGCCGCAGTTTAACCTGACGCGGTCCTGATATGGGCATCATCAGCCGGATACGCGGGTGGTGGTCCTCTCTCTCCGCCGCAGACGATGCGGAATGGGATGAGGAGGATGAGGATCGTGAGGAAACGGCGAAGGCCATCCCGGCGCGGGCGGCCCGTCCGCTGGAGTCTCTGATCTGTACGCCCCGCGACTACAAGGATGCGCGCTATGCCGTGCAGTCCCTGAAGGAAGGGAAAATCGTGATCGTCCGTCTCATGGAGGTGGATGAGGCGCTGGGACAGCGGATACTGGACTTCGTGTCCGGCGCGGTGTATCTGCTCCACGGCTCCATGCAGCTTTTCGGCGGCGTGCTGATCTGCACCCCCGATACGGTGCGGCTGGAGCAGGGCGATTATCAGTTCAATGTGGTGTCCATGCCTGTATTCAGGAGGGTTGGTTCGTGAAAAAGAGACTGATCATCGGATGCGGCGCCATGGGAGGGGCCATCCTGTCGGGATGCCTGTCTCACGGCGTATGGGAAAAGGAAAGCGTATTCCTCAAAGAGCACAATGAAGAGGCCAGCCGGGACAAGGCCGGCCGGTACGGCGTGAACTGGTCCGCAGACGGCCGGGAAGCGGCGGAGGCGGATACGATCCTGCTGGCGGTGAAGCCCAATATCATCCCCGAGGCGGCGAAGGCCGTCGGAGCCTTTGCACCGAAGGGGACAGTCATCTCCATCGCCGCAGCGGTGACGCTGGAGGAGCTGGCTTCGTATTTTCCGGCAGGGACGCGCATCGTCCGCGTCATGCCGAATACGCCGGTCTCCGTGGGCGAAGGTTATTCCGCCATCGCAGGCGGGCCGGCGGCACAGGCTGAGGATATCGAAAAGGCAAAGGCCATTTTCGGTACGCTCGGACGGACCGCTGTGGTGAATGAGCGCCAGCTGGATGAGCTGGGGGCTCTTTCCGGCGCAGGGCCGGGCTATGCCTTCGTTATCATCGATGCGCTGGCCGATGCGGGCGTCAATATCGGACTCCCCCGGGCGGTGGCCATCGAGGCGGCGGCGCAGACGCTCTACGGCGCGGCCAAAATGGTGCTGGAAACGGGAAAACATCCGGCCGCGCTCCGCGACCAGGTCACCAGCCCGGGCGGCACCACCATCGCCGGCATCCAGATGATGGAGCGGCGCGGCCTGCGGGCAGCGCTCATCGACGGCGTGGAGGCGTGCATGGCGAAATCCGACGCCATGGCGAAAAAGTAACAACCGGAGGACAGTGTCCTCCTTTTCAGCATACAGGACCTTATGAAAGACAGAGAAAAAATACTGAACTATTTCTCCGCCGCCAGTGAGGAAGCCGGGGCCATGGCCATGCGCCTCCTCGATATGGCGGACAGTGTGGAAAAAGGACGGCCGTATGCGGTGGGTCCTTTCATGTCGCCCTTTGCTGTACAGATCGGCATGACCATCGCGGCGCACATGAAGACCATCGAATGCCGCAGCTGGGGCGGCTATCACGAGGCGGAGCGGGTGCGCATCGCCTTCCTCCGCTCCGACTATGACGGCCCCGTCGATTTCGGCGTGACGGCGCTGTCCGTTACGTGGGACGCGCGGTACCGCCTCATCGGCCACCGGGATGTGCTGGGCTCGCTCATGGGGCTCGGCATCGAACGGGACGTGATCGGCGACATCATCATGCAGGGCGCGGGCGCACAGATCGTGGCCGACGCCAGGATGGCGCCGTGGCTCATCGACAATTTCCGCAAAATCGCCATGGTGCCCGCGGTGGTGACGGAGATTTCCACGGACGACATCGTGCCGCCGAAGCAGGAGGCCAAGGTGGTGCGCGCCACGGTGGCTTCGCTCCGCCTCGATGCGGTGGGCGCTGCGGGATTCGGCATTTCCCGCTCGAAAATGGCGGCCGCCATCGACGGCGAGCGCGTGCAGGTGAACTGGCAGACCGCCAAGGGCACCTCGCAGGCGGTCAAGCCGGGCGACGTGGTCAGCTTCCGCGGAAGAGGCCGGCTCGAGATCAAGGAACTTACCGGGACAAGCCGCAAAGGCCGGATCGGTATTCTTATGGAAAGATATAAATAAAATAAGGTAAGGAGACGATTCAGATGATCACACCGATGGATATTCACAACAAGACCTTTTCCCGTAAGCTGCGCGGCTATGCGGAAGATGAAGTGAACAGCTTCCTTGAGGAAGTGGTGAGCGACTACGAACGGATCTACCGCGAACACCGGGAAATGGAAGAACAGATGGACACGCTGAAGACGAAGCTTGCCAACTATGAAAAGATGGAATCCACCATGTCCACCACGCTGGTCCTCGCTCAGGAAACGGCGGAAAACGTAAGACAGAATTCCCAGAAGGAAGCGGACCTGATCCTCCGGGAAGCGAAGGCGCAGGCTGCCCAGATCGTGGCCGATGCCGATGCCCGCCGCCGCAGCACCAATGAAGCGGTGATGCGCACGGAAAGCGACATGAAGCTCTATGTGGAAAAGATCCTGACGAACCTCACGTCCGCCATGACCATGATCGAAGCGGTGAAGGCCCAGCAGGCGCCGAAGGTGGAAGCCGTACCCGCACAGGAAGCGCCGGCTCCGGCAGAGGACTCTCCGGCGGAAGACCTGGCGGCAGCACCGGAGGAAGACACCGTGTCCGGCAAGGACGAAACGGAAGAAGAGGCCGGGAAATGAGCGGTCTTCAGACAGTCACTGAATGGGGCACGCCGAATCTCGGACAGACCGTGAAGATCACGAAGGTGCTGCACGAGGAGGACACCCCCTTCCAGCACATCCAGATCGTGGACAGCCTCCAGTACGGGAAAATGCTGATCCTCGACGGCGTATTCCAGACCTCGGAAAAGGACGAATGGGCCTATCATGAAATGATCAGCCATGTGCCGCTCATGGTGCATCCCCATCCGGAACGGGTCCTCATCATCGGCGGCGGCGACGGCGGCGTGGCCCGCGAGGTATGCCGCCACGAATGTGTCACTCAGGTCGACTTGTGCGATATCGACGGCCGCGTGATCGAGCTCTCCAAGGAATACTTCCCGCATATCGCGGAGGTCCTGCTGAATCCGCCGGAAAAGCTGCACGTCCATGTGGGCGACGGCATCGCCTTCACGAAGAACGTGGAGGATTTCTACGACGTGATCATCATCGACTGCTCGGACCCCATCGGCCCGGGAGAAGGGCTCTTCACTCGGGAATTCTACCGGAGCGCCTGCCGGGCACTGCGGAAGGACGGACTCATCGTCCAGCAGAGCGAATCCCCCATCGTGCAGGAACCGCTCGTTCATGACATCTACTGCGCCATGAAGGACGTGTTCCCCATCGTGCGGTCCTATTTCTCCCACGTGCCGCTCTATCCGGCGTGCATGCACAGCTTCATGCTGGCCTCGAAGGTCTACGATCCGCTCACGGCGGAGATTACCAGAAAGGCGCCCTCGCCGATGCGCTACTACAACGAGGAGATCCAGAAGAGCTGCTTCGTGCTTCCGAATTTCTACAAGGAATGCCTCTTCGAGGGAAAATACAGTTTCTGAGCAGAATACATAAAAAAGACAGACGCTGCGGCGTCTGTTTTTTGCTGTGCGGGAAACGTGACGAAGCGCCCAAAGCTGTGGTATAATATTCCCGTTCTTTTAGCGCGCGGAAGCGCGCGAGTTGTCTTTTCTGGGAACCAACTATAAAAAACGGGAGGTACAAATGCAGAAAGCAGTCATATTGTCCAGCGGCGGCGTGGATTCCACCACGTGCGTAGCCGTTGCAGTGGAAAAACTGGGTGCGGAGAATGTTTCTACGGCATCTATTTTTTATGGCCAGAAACACCGCAAGGAGCTGGAATGCGCCAGAAAGGTGGCGGCCCATTACGGCCTCCGCCATTATGAATTCGATCTGTCGGAGATCCTGAAATATTCCGACTGTGCCCTGCTGGAGGGCTCCACGCAGGCCATCGAGCACAAGAGCTACGCCGAGCAGACCGCAGAGCGCCCTGACGGAAAGGTGTCCACCTATGTGCCGTTCCGCAACGGCCTCATGCTCTCCGCGGCGGCGTCGCTGGCGTCCTCGCTCTACCCGGACGACGACGTGGATCTCTATCTGGGAGCCCATGCGGATGACGCCGCAGGCAACGCCTATGCGGACTGCAGCGAAGGCTTCCTCCATGCCATGGGCGAGGCCATCTCCATCGGCACCTACGGCCGGGTCCATCTGGTGGCGCCCTTCTCGGGCGTGGGCAAGGAGGCCGTCGTGGCCGAGGGGCTCCGGCTCCACGTACCCTATGAGCTCACCTGGAGCTGCTACGAGGGCGGCGACCGCCCGTGCGGCCAGTGCGGCACCTGCCGGGACCGCGCGGCGGCCTTTGCGGCAAACGGCGTGGCCGATCCGGCACTGGAGGTGAAATGATGTATACGGTGGTAAAAACGGTGGAAGTGAGCGGGGCCCATCAGCTCTCCCTTCCCTATCCGTCGAAATGCTCCCGCCTCCACGGGCACAACTGGAAGATCGAGGTGACGCTCCGCAGCGAGACCCTTGACGAGAACGGCATGGTCCTCGATTTTTCCCGCATCAAGGAAGTGGTGATGCAGCTGGACCATACCTACATCAATGACGTGCTGGGCGGACTGAATCCCACGGCGGAAAATATCGCGAAGTGGATCTGCGACCAGCTGCCGCACTGCGTGCGCGTGGCGGTGCGCGAGTCTGAAGGGAATCTGGCCATTTATGAAAAATAAATTTCCCGTGACGGAGATCTTCGACAGCATCGACGGCGAGGGAAAGCGCACGGGCCTCATGGCGACCTTCGTGCGCTTTGCCGGGTGCAACCTGCGGTGCTCCTACTGCGACACCGCCTATTCCCTGCGTGAGGAGGACGCGGAGGAATGGCTCACCGAAGAGGAGCTCCTCCGCCGCATCCGCGCCTATCCGTGGAAGCGGGTGACGCTCACCGGCGGCGAGCCGCTGCTCCAGCCGCTGGCCTCTCTGTGCGGTACCCTCGGCCGGGAAGGCTTCGAGTGCAATATCGAGACGAACGGCGCGGTGCCCATGATGGAGACGCGCCCGGAGGGGCTTTTCTATACGATGGACTGGAAGTGCCCCGATTCGGGCATGGAGGGGCGCATGTGCGCCGACAATTTTCCCCGCCTCGAAGCGCGGGACGTGGTGAAATTCGTGGTCGGCAGCGGGCGCGACCTCTGCGCCATGGAGCGGGTGGTGCGCCGGTGGTTCATGAAGCCCGGCGCGCCGCGGCTCTACGTGTCGCCCGTATTCGGGCGCATCGAGCCCCGCCGGCTGGTGGAATTCGTGCGGGATCACGCGCTGGCGGAGGTGACCGTGCAGGTACAGCTCCACAAGGTCATCTGGCCGCCGGATATGCGCGGCGTATAACGGAAGGGACGGGCCCCGCCGCCTCTCCGGAAGAGAACAGACCGGGTCTCCGGCTCCCGTTCTCTTTTATTTTTCATAAATTTTTCAGAACAAATGGAAAATTCCTTGCATTTGATAGACTGAACCATAACCAACAGATATAATAAAGGCAGCAATTCCGGGGCCGTCCCGCGGCGGTCCCATTCGCACAAATTCATAGAAGGACTCATCAGGAGGCCGGCCGCAAGGACGCGGCACACAGGACGTCGGCGGTCTGTCTTTGTGCGCAAAAAGGAGGCAGAAATTGGAAACAAAACGTGATTTTATCTGGAAAATGGGCGGACAGCAGGGACAGGGCGTCGAGTCCTGCGGCGAAATTCTCGGCCGCGTGCTGGCGCAGGAGGGCTATTCCCTCTTCAGCCAGCGCCTCTTTGCATCCCGCATCAAGGGCGGTCATACGACGATCGCGCTCCGCATCGCAGCGGATCACCGCGTAGCCACCATCGGTGAAAGCGTGGACTGCCTGGTCGCTCTCGATCAGGAGACCATCGACAAGCACGGCACCGAGGTGCGCGAAGGCGGCGTCATCATCGCCGATATGGCGTTCCGTCCCAAATGGGAAGCCCATACGGGCCGCATTTTCCTGACGCTCCCCATCACGGAGATCGCCAAGGCACACGGCTCTCTCCAGATGAAAAACATCACCGCGCTCGGGATGTCCGCAGGCATCCTCGGATTCCCGAAGGAACCGTTCTTCCAGTTCATCGCAGACCGCTTCGGCAAGAAGGGCGAGCATGTGGTGGAGGAAAACAAAGCCGTATTCATCGAGGGGTATGACACGGCAGCCAAGGCCGTGGAAGGCACGGACAGCATCGGCCGTCTCGCCACGCCGGAAAAGAGCGAGCAGCTCTATCTCCTCGGCAATGAAGCGGCCGCGCTGGGCGCCATCGCCGCAGGAAGCCGCTTCATGGCGTCCTACCCGATCACGCCCGCTTCGGAGATCATGGAATACATGATCAAGGTCATGCACAAGATCCACGGCACGGTGGTGCAGACCGAGGATGAGCTCGCATCGTGCATGATGGCCATGGGCGCCGGCTATGCAGGGGTGCGCGCCTTCACGGCCACCAGCGGCCCCGGGCTCTCCCTCATGGCGGAATCCATTTCCATGGCCTGCATGGCGGAGATCCCCGTAGTCATCATCGACGTCATGCGCGCCGGCCCGTCCACGGGCATGGCCACGAAGGTGGAGCAGAGCGACATCCGCTACGCCATCGGCGCCGGCCACGGCGATGCGGAAAAGATCGTTCTTGCTGCCGCCGGCATCGAGGACTGCTTCTACATTACCCAGGAAGCGTTCAATCTGGCGGAAGAATACCAGACGCCGGTCATTCTGCTGTCGGATCTGGAATTCGGCATGTGCAAGCAGTCCGTGCCCGTATTCGATGAAAACCGGGTGCCGATCCGCCGGGGCAAGCTCGTCCGGGACGGCCTGCCGGAGCTGCAGAAGGGCGAATATTTCCGCCGCTTCGCCGACAGCGAGGACGGCATCTCCCGGCGCACCATCCCCGGCGTGAAGAACGGCATGTTCCTCTCCACCGGGCTGGAGCACAATGACTACGGCAAGCCCGCGGAAGCGCAGAGCGACCGCATCATCGGCATGGAAAAGCGGCACCGCAAGCTCCAGACCGTTTCGAAGGCCATTCAGCCCTTCACCGTGACCTCTGAGGATACCGATGCGGATCTCCTCATCATCGGCATCACCTCCACCGGCGGCGCCATCGACGAAGCGATGGACATGCTGAAGGACACGGGCAAAAAGATCAATCATCTCCATCTGCGCCTGCTGTCCCCGTTCCCGGAGGAAGAACTCCGTCCCTACATCGAGGGGGCAAAACAGGTCCTCATCGTCGAGGAAAATCTCACCGCGCAGCTCCGGGAGCTCTTTGCTTCCCACTTCGACTGCCACGACAAGCTGCTGTCTCTGCTCCAGTATGACGGCACGCCCTTCGTCGCGTCCACTATCGCAAAGAAAGCAAAGGAGGTCCTGTGATCATGGCGTCACCGAGAGACTATAAAAATAAAATCATTCCGAACTGGTGCCCCGGCTGCGGCGACTACGGCATTCAGAATGCCATTGCGGCCATCTGTGCCAGGAAGGGCTGGGCCTTCGAGGATATCGCCCTCATTTCCGGCATCGGCTGCTCCTCCCGCATCGGCGGCTACCATTACTGCTACGGCGCGCACACCACGCACGGCCGCTCCCTGCCCTTCGCACAGGGCATCAAATGCGCCAACAAGGACATGCATATGATCGTCTGCTCCGGCGACGGTGACTCCTATGCCATCGGCCTCGGCCACATGATCCATGCGATGAAGCGCAATATGGACATCACCTATCTGGTATTCGACAATCAGGTGTACGGCCTGACCAAGGGCCAGACCAGCCCGGCCTCCAGCAAGGGATTCGTCACGAAGACCACGCCGGACGGCAATCCCGAGACGCCGCTCAATACGCTGGGCATGGCCATCGCTGCGGGGTGCACCTTCGTGGCGCAGACCTTCGCCATCGACGGCCGCCAGATGATGGATATCATCGAAAAGGCGATAGACCACAGGGGCTTCTCCTTCGTCAATATTTTTACGCCCTGCGTATCGTTCAATAAATTCAATACGGTCGACTGGTATCAGAGCCATCTGAAGAAGATCGCCGATCTGCATCCGGACTACGATCCGTCCGATATGGGCGGAGCCTTCCATCTCCTCGCCGAGACCGACAGCCTTGTGACCGGCGTCATCTACGAGGAAAAGGGCGTCGCCGCCTTCGATCAGATCACGCCTGCCAGCGACCGCCGTCTGGTGGATCACGTGGAAAAGCCGTCTCACGAACTCTTTACGGACCTCATGAGTGAATTCCGCTGATTTTCGCGGGTGACCCGAATCCGGTTTTTCAAGGAGGATAGAACCATGCCTTCCGATCGCATGCTCGAATACTACTATGCCATGGGACAGGACGCCGTCCATCTGGAAAAATGGGACGAGGCCGTGGCCTATTTCCGCAAAGCGGCCAATATGGGCGCGGCGGAAGCGGCAGCGGAGCTCTGCGCCATCGGACGCCGCTGGGAGACCGGCCGCGGGATGGAAAAGGACGAGGAAAAGGCCCGCCTCTGCTATGAGGCGAGCGCCGGGTACGGCGATCGGGAGGCCTGTCTGTTTCTGGGGAAGCTCTATCTCCGGGGACTCCGGGGAGGCCGTCCCAATGTGCGGAAGGCCCGGAAAAATCTGGAGCGGGCCTGCGACAGCGGCAGTGCGGAAGCGGCGGCCTGCCTCGGCCGGATGTACGATGAGGGCACACTGGGCCGGGTGAATGCGGCGAAGGCCTTCCGGTATTATCTGCTCGCCGCAGAGCGGGGCTGGAGCGACGCCATGCTCATGACGGGGCTCTTCTACGCCCAGGGGGATTCCGTTCCGAAGGATCTGGAAAAAGCAGAGGCCTGGATACGGAAGGGCGCAGAAGCCGGCACGGAGGACGGAAAGGCCACGCTCCGCACGTTCCTGTCGGTGACCGCCTCGGAATACGCCTCGGGCGACGCGGGACGGACCGATGACGAGAAGGCCTTCGCCATGGCGGAGGAAGCAGAGGCCCTCGGCAATGAGGAAGCCTTCCTGCTCCTCGGCGAGACCTACCGCGCACGGGACCGCCGGCCCGGCCACGGAGAGCGGGCTTTCCGGTGCTTCCAGCGGGCGGACCGGCACGGCCTGCCCCGGGCGCGGGCGTCGCTTGGCCTCTGCTGGGAGGCGGGCATCGGCACGGAGGCGGATATTCAGAAGGCCGTGGCCTGCTACCGCTCCGCCGCGGAGGCGGGCGAGCCCTTTGCCATGGCCCGTCTGGGCTACGCCTATGAGAAGGGTGAGGGCATCGAGAAGGACGAGAAGCTCGCCATGTCCTGGCTCATCAAGGCGGCGCTCCGCGGAGACAAGGGCGCCATCCATACCCTGAAAGAGGACTACCAGTATACGCTGTAAGAGAAAGCAGGGAGCCATGCTCTCTGCTTTTTCTATGCGCTGACGCATAGCGGCCATAGCCAGAATCTATGCGCCGGCTCTCTATCGCAGTAAAGCAAATTACGGTATAATAACGAACAAGTTCAAAAAACAAAGGCGTTTCAGAAAAGCGAAGGCTTTGGCTGGAACGCCTTTTCTCTTGGAAGGGGGAATTGATGATGAAAAAACTGGCAGCGGCCGTTCTTCTCGGACTGACTGTCCTTACAGCGGCAGGATGCGGCGGAGGAAGCTCCAGCTCCGGCGGCTCGGGCAGCAATATACCGAAAAATACCATGGCGGTAGGCATCAGCGTGGATCTGGGATCTCTGGACCCGGCGGTGACCATGGACAACAAGCACTGGCAGGTGACCTATCCGGCCTACGAGAGACTGGTGCGCTATAAAGTGGAAAACGGCAAGGCCAGCACGGAAGTGGAAGGCTCTCTGGCGAAGTCCTGGACCGTATCGGACGACGGCCTCGTATGGACCTTCAAGCTGGACCCGGGCCACAAATTCTCCGACGGCACTCCGGTAGACGCTGCGGCGGTAAAATTCTCCATGGAACGGACCATCGCCATCGGCAAGGGCCCGTCGGAATATTTCAAGATGGTGAAGTCCATCGAAGCGCCTGATCCGGAAACGGTAGTCATCACCCTGGACCGTCCTTTCGCTCCGTTCCTGTCGAGCCTGGCTGTGAACGGCGCGGGCATCGTGAATCCGAAGGTTATGGAGCATGAGGAGAACGGCGACCGCGGCTCGAACTATCTGGCGACCCACACTATGGGCTCCGGCGCGTACGAGCTGAAGGAGATCGTACCGGGCCAGAAGATCACCCTCGAGCTGAACCCGAATTACAGCGGCAAGAAGCCCGCCATCGAACACGTGGTGTTCAATGTGGTGAAGGACCCGTCCGCACAGCGGCTGCAGCTGGAAAAGGGCGATCTGGATATCGCACAGGGCCTGCCGCTGGATCAGATCGAGCAGATGAAGAGCAATCCGGACATCCACATCTACGAGGACCCCTCTCTGGTGGCCAGCGTGGTCTACATGAACAACCAGAAGTCCCCCATGAACGACAAGCTCTTCCGTCAGGCTCTCTCCTATGCGGTTGACTACGACGGCATGGTGGAAGGCGCTGTCAAGGGCTACGGCAAGCAGCTGGTGACCCCGATCCCGGACGGCCTGTGGGGCCGCGACAGCAGCATCACCGGATACAAGCAGGATCTGACGAAGGCGAAGGAGCTGCTGGCCCAGTCCTCCGGCGCAGGCACCACGGAGCTGACCCTCCTCTATTCGGACAACCAGCCTTTCAACGAAGTGGAAGCGCTGATGCTCCAGAACAATATGAAGGAACTGGGCATCAACCTCAAGCTGGAAAAGACCGCATGGGCGGCCTTCCGTGAACGGGTAGACAAAGGCGACTTCGATCTGGCGCTCGGCACCTGGAGCCCGGACTACGCCGACCCGCAGTTCTTCATGAGCTACTGGTTCGATTCGGGGTACTGGGGCCTCGCAGGGAACCGGTCGTTCTACAAGAACGATGCGGTGGACAGCATCCTGAGACAGGCCGAAGGGATCACCGACCAGAAGGCCCGCACCGATCTCTACGGACAGGCACAGAAGATGGTGCTGGACGATGCGCCGTACCTCTTCCTCTTCCAGATGAACGTTCTCACACCGATGCGGTCGAATATCGAAGGCTTTGCGTACAATCCGATGCTCGATTCGATGTATGACTTCGAGCACATGAGCAAGAAATAAAACGTCCTGTGTGACGAACGGGACGGCAGTGGTTTTACAGAACCAGGGAGCGACGGGAAACGGCGTTCCCTGCTTTTGTCATTTCTTCTGTGGAGTTAGGGGGATAGTTTTTTATGATTTCCATGCAGTTTCTTTTGCGAAGGCTCATCCATCTGGTGCTGGTCTTCTTCGGGGTGTCCGTGGTGACGTTCTGTATCTCCCACGTGATCCCCGGCGACCCGGCGCGGATGCTGGTGGGGCCTCATGCGTCTCCGGAAACGCTGGCGGCGGCGCGGGCGTCTCTCGGACTGGATCAGCCGATCTGGACGCAGTACATCCAGTATATGACCGGCCTCTTCCACGGGGATATGGGCATTTCCATCCGGACACAGATGCCCGTGTCGGAGGAGCTGGCGAAATACTTCCCTGCCACGCTGGAGCTGACGCTGGCGGCGATGCTCATCGCCGTGGTGTTCGGCATCATCCTCGGTGTGGCCTCGGCGGTGCACCGTGACAAATGGGTGGACCATGTGAGCCGCATCATCTCTCTGGTGGGCGTCTCCATGCCGCTCTTCTGGTCCGGCATCATCGCGCTCATCCTCTTTTATAAAGTCTTTCCGATCTTCCCCGCTTCGGGACGGCTGGACGCCTTCCTTTCGCCGCCGCCTCACGTGACCGGACTCTACATCATCGACGGGCTGCTGGCGGGCAATATGGACGTGGTGCTCTCCGCCATCCATCACCTCATCCTGCCGGCGCTGTGCCTGGCCTATGTACAGCTGGCCATCATCGCCCGGCAGGTCCGCTCCAGCATGATCGATGTGCTCGAGCAGGACTACATCCGCACGGCCCGGGCCTGCGGCATTCCCCGCCGGACCATCATCTACACCTACGCGCTGAAAAACGCGCTCATCCCCACGGTGACCCTCACGGGCCTCACCATCGGGGAACTCCTCGGCGGCGCGGTCATTACGGAGACCATCTTCGCCTGGCCGGGCATGGGGAAATACGTGATGGACTCCATCTCCTTCCTGGATTTCCCGGCGATCATGGGCTTCACGCTGGTGATCTCCTTCGGCTATGTACTGATTAATACCGCGGTGGATATCGTATACGGCATCCTGAATCCGCAGGTCCGGGAGGGGGGAGAGCAATGAACGAAACAGCAGCAGCAGTACGTCCTTCCCGATGGAAGGAGATCTGGGAGATCGCCCTCCGGAACAAGCTCACTCTCACGGGCTTTATCATCGTGGGGCTGGTGGTGCTCGTGGGGCTTCTCGCTCCGGTGCTGGCGCCCTACGACCCGAACCTCATGGATATCCCCGCGCGGCTTCAGGGGCCGAGCAGCGCCCATCCCTTCGGAACGGATGAAATGGGACGGGATATCCTGTCCCGCGTGATGTACGGCGCGCGCATTTCCATCGCCGTAGGCGTCATCATCGTCGCCGTATCGGCGGCCATCGGCGTCGTTCTCGGCAGCCTCTCCGGCTACTTCGGCGGCAAGATCGATCAGGCGGTCATGGCCGTGACGGATATGATCCTGGCCTTCCCGTCCATGGTGCTGGCGCTCGCGCTGACCGCAGCGATGGGCCCGGGGCTTCTCAATACGATGCTCGCGGTCATCATCGTGCGCATCCCCATGTACACCCGGCTCATGCGCGGGCAGGTGCTGGTGCAGAAGGAGCAGCAGTACGTCCGGGCGGCGCGCACCTTCGGTGAAAAGCCCTTCTGGATCGTGGCGCGGCACATCGTGCCGAACTGCCTCACGCCTCTCATGGTGCAGATGACCCTCGGCATCGGCGATGCCATCCTCATCGCGTCGTCCATGAGCTTCATCGGCCTCGGGGCCCAGCCGCCGACGCCGGAATGGGGCGCCATGATCTCCACGGCGCGCGTCTATGCGATCGACCAGTGGTGGTACGCGGCCTTCCCGGGCCTGTCCATCCTGATCACCATTATGGGATTCAATCTGATCGGCGACGGCATCCGGGACATCCTGGACCCCCGGTCGAGAAAGTGAGGGCTTATGGAACCGATACTCTCCATCAGACATCTGTCCCTCTCTCTTCCGGTGAAGAAAGGGATGGTTTCCATTCTGCACGATGTGTCTCTTGATGTGGCACCCGGGCAGATCCTCGGCCTCGTAGGCGAATCGGGCAGCGGCAAGTCCATGACAGCCTTCGCTGTGACGAGACTGCTTCCCGGCGGAGGCCGGGAGAAGATCGGCGGCTCCATCCGCTTCTGCGGGGAGGAGCTCACCGAAAAGAGCGAAAAAGAAATGCAGGCCATCCGCGGCCGGGACATCTCCATGATCTTCCAGGAGCCCATGACCTGCCTCAATCCGGTATTCACCATCGGCCGGCAGATGACGGACGTGCTCATGACGCACCAGAAGATCAGCCGGTCCGAGGCCATGAAAAAGGCGGAGGACATGCTCACCTCCGTCCATATCCGGCAGGCAGCGGACGTGCTCCGGTGCTATCCCTACGAGCTGTCCGGCGGCATGCGCCAGCGCGTGATGATCGGCATCGCGCTCTCCTGCCGGCCGAAGCTCCTCATCGCCGACGAGCCCACCACGGCGCTGGACGTGACGGTACAGGCGAAGATCCTCTACCTCGTGCGCGAGGCCTGCCGCCGGCTCGGTACGGCCGTCATCTTCATTTCCCATGATCTGGGCGTCATTTCCCAGATCTGCGACAATGTGGCGGTGATGTACTCCGGGCACATCGTGGAATCGGGAGCCGCGGCAGACGTATTCAGCCAGCCGGAGCATCCCTACACGAGAGCCCTCATGGCAGCGGTGCCGAAATTCACCGTGTCCGCCGCCGCAGGGGATAAGCTCTTCGCCATCCCGGGGATCGTGCCCGATCCGTCCGAGCCCATGGCGGGGTGCCGCTTCGCGCCGCGCTGCCCCTATGCGACAGAGATCTGCCGCACCCGTCCGCCGGCGGATACCGTCACCGGCAGCGGCCATCTGGTATACTGCCACAACTGGGAAACGGCGGTCTCCTCCGCCGGCAATGCGTGGGGAAAGGGGGATGAAGCATGAGCGCACTGCTTGAGATCGAAAATCTGACGAAAACTTTCCGCACCCGCGGCTTTTTCGGCAAGGTGAAGGAGGTGCACGCCCTGAACGGCGTGTCCCTCACCATTCATAAAGGAGAATCCATCGGCATCGTGGGCGAGTCCGGCTGCGGGAAATCCACGCTGGCCAATCTCATCGTCCGTCTGGAGGAGCCCACGTCAGGCACCATCCGCCTCGACGGCAAGGACATCACCCATCTGAAGGAAGAGGAGCTCCGGCCGCTCCGCCGGCGCATCCAGATCGTATTCCAGGACCCGTACTCCTCGCTGTCCCCACGCATGACCATCGGTCAGATCGTGGCTGAGCCGATGCGCGTCCTCGGCGGCCACAGCGAGGCGGAGATCCGGGAGAGGGCGGAAACGCTTCTCCACATGGTAGGCCTCCAGCCAGGAGCGCTCGCCCGGTATCCCCACGAATTTTCCGGCGGGCAGCGCCAGCGCATTTCCATCGCCCGGGCGCTCATGACCGAGCCGGAGATCCTCATTCTGGACGAACCGACCTCCGCGCTGGACGTGTCCGTACAGGCGCAGGTGCTCAATATCCTCACGGACCTGCGGGAGAAGCTGCACCTCACCTATCTGTTCATTTCCCACAATCTGGCGGTGGTGAAATACATCTCCGACCAGACCGTGGTCATGCGCCGCGGCGAGGTGGTGGAAATGGGGCCGTCCGACCGCATCCTCACAGCGCCCTCCGAGAAGTACACCCGGGAGCTCATCGAGGCTGTGCCCATGATCGGCAAGCCCTTCCGCCTCCTGGAAGACCCGGCGGAATCGCTGTGAGGAGGGGATGCCATGACAACCGATGAATTGAACGGACTGAAGCGGCTCATCGAACGCATGATGGGCTATTACAGCATCCCCGGATGCGCCATGGCCGTCATCGACGGCGATGACACCTATTATCTGCATTTCGGCCTGCGCGACGTGGAAGCCGGTGCGGCCTTTGACGGGAATACCGTCTCCGGCATAGGCTCCTGCTCGAAATCCATGACCGCCTGCGCGGCGCTCCGTCTGGCCGACAAGGGAGTGCTGGATATCGACGCGCCCATCGCCTCCTACGTGCCGGGCTTTGCCCTGTGGGACGAGCACGCCTCCGCCATGGTGACGCTCCGGGACCTCCTGTGCCACCGCACGGGCGTCGCCGGCCATGACGGCGCCTGGCCGGACAACAGCATTTCCCGCACGGACTTCCTCCGCCGCCTGAAATATCTGGAGCCGAACGCGCCGTTCCGCACGGTGGCGCAGTACAGCAATACCATGTACGCCGCCGCCGGGGGCGTGATGGAAGCCGTGACGGGCCGGAAATGGGAGGACATCCTCTGGGAGGAGATCTTCGAGCCTCTCGGCATGACCCACACCTACTGCCTTATGGGCGGCGCGGAAAAAGAGACCGATCTGGCCGTGCCCTACCGGTGGCAGGAGGGCCTGCGCCGCATGGCCCGCTGGAATATCGACATGGCCGGGCCGTGCGGCTCCGTGATGAGCACCGCCTGGGACATGGCGAAATGGCTTGCCTTCCACATCCGCGGCGGAATGGCCGGGGACCGGGCGCTGCTCACGCCGTCCCGCTTCCTCGACATGCACACGCCGCAGATCCTCATGGACTATCCCCACGTGCGCGGCGGCCGCTCCCTCGGCTACGGGCTGGGATGGCGCGTCATGGAATACCACGGCCACATCGTGCAGCAGCACACTGGAAAGATCGAAGGGTACAGCGCGTTCCAGTTCTATCTCCCCGGCTCGGGGAAGGGCGCGGTGTATCTCCAGAATCTCCACGCCCCGGACAATCCCTTCATCTTCGCCGTGCAGGGCTATCTGCTGGACGCCTTCACCGGGCGGCCGGAGGACGACTGGTACGCGGTCTATACGGAAAAAAAGCGGGACCATGCGCCGGAGGATATGTACCACCATCTGGAGCACGACTACATGCCCGCAGAGACCATTCCCGGCACGGCGCCCTCCCATCCCGCAGCGGACTACGCCGGCGTCTACGAAAATCCCGGCTACGGCCTCTTCCGCGTGCGGGAGGAGGCGGGCCGCCTCGTGCTGGACGAACGGGCCGTGGCGGGGCTGCCTCTCACCCACGTCCACTACGACACCTTCCGCGTGGAAGGCATCAAGGAGGACACCGACCTCTACACCCTGCCGCTCACCTTCTTCGCCGAGGCAGACGGAAAGATCGGCGGCTTCACCCTGATGCTGGAGCCGAAGGTGGCGCCCGTCCGGTTCCGGAAGGTACGGTAAAAATGATACAGACCGGCTGCTTCGGCGGCCGGTTTTTTCGCGCCTGCGCGCCGGCGGAATTTAGGAAAATTTAATTCATAACAGGGACGCGGTGACAGGACATGGACCGCTGTAACTCTTATAACGGGCAGACGGCGTTTTTCCGCCGGGGATGGCAGGATCGGGGAAAGCGCCGGTCCTGCCTGATTTTTCACGGATATCCATGAGCGGCACTTCTTTCTTTATGAGAAAATAAGAAATAAAAATTTAGAAAATTATGAAAGAAATGCTTCTGCCGTGAAGCGCGGGGAAAGCGGGGCCGGAGGCGGATTGATAGCGGGGGGAGACGCTGATACAATCAGAACAAGGCCGCAGGGCAGCCCGCAGGGAAAGGGGCTGACGGGCCGGAATGGCCGGAACCGGCGGCCGGAAAGAAAGGAGATGGATATGAAAAAACTGTGGTTTATGGTCGCCGCGGCGCTGGCTGCGGGCGGGACGGCTTCTGCTGCCAATCCCTTCCGGGATGTGCCGGCGGACAGCTGGGCGTATCAGGCGGTGAGCACGCTGTCTGACAGGGGGCTCGTGGAAGGCTATCCGGACGGCACGTTCCGGGGAGAGCAGGCGATCACCCGCTACGAGATGGCGCAGATCACGGCCCGGCTCATGGCGAAGGAGGAGCAGTACGGCGCGGAGGAGCGCGCCCTGATCGACCGGCTTGCGGCGGAGTACGCGGAGGAGCTGGACAGTCTGGGCGTCGCCGTGGCGGAGCTGGAGAGAAAGACCGGGCAGATCTCCTGGTCGGGCGATTCCCGGATGCGCTACAAGGAGGATACCCGGGGCAAAAGCACCTGGGACGGCCGGGTGCGCATCACGGCGCAGGGAGCGGTGAATGACAACACCACCGTGACGGGCCGTTTTTCCTCGGGCAATGTGAATTTCAAGAAGGACAGCGGCGGAAAGGTCAGAATGGACCGCCTGAATGTGCGCCACGATTTCGGCGACGCGGCGGTCGTGCTCGGCCGGTATGAGCTGGACATGGGCACGCAGGCCACCTGGCTCCAGGGAAGCGCCTTCGACGGCGCGGAGGGGCAGCTGGCTCTGGGGGCGGACAGCTCCCTCCGGTTCGGCTTCGGGCGCTTCAGCGACGCCATTCCGGCGGACCCCACCGGGACCTTCCATAAGGTGGATGCCTTCTATGCGCAGGCAAAGACGGATCTCCACGGGGCGCAGCTCGGCGTGGACTATTTCCGCACTGCCGGCTTCATGGAGGACGGCAGCCGGCGCTCCGCCAATGTGATCGGCGGCAATCTTACGATCCCCGTGGGGGATTTCCGCGTGTTCGGCGATTATTACCGGGACACGAAGGGACCGGGCGAGCCGCGGATCTGGGCGGCCGGCGCGGGCTACGGCACGGCGGACCGGAAGAAGCCGGGCTCCTTCGGCGTCGACGTGGGATACTACGATGTGGAGAAGGGGCTGTATCATCAGTATATGTCCGGCCTCGATATCGACGATTCGGTGTTCCTGCAGGACGGCCATTTCTGGCTCGCCACGGGAACGGTGACGCTCATGCCGAACGTGATGCTCCACGGGGAGTGGGCTTTCGCGTATACGCCGGAGGGCAGCGGCTCGAAGGAGCTGTCCGATGCATGGGAGCTGTCCCTCGTGTACAAATTCTGAGCAGCAAAAAAGAACGCCTGCGGGCGTTCTTTTTTTTGTGCCGTCACTGAAAGAGCTCCGGCGGCAGGATCTTGTTTTTTCCTTCTTCCACGGAAAAGACGGAGGCGATGAGCTTCTGCGCATAGGGGGACTTCGCTTCCCGGAGGCCGCGGATGGTCTCCACCTCCCGGCCCTGCTTCATGACGAGGATGCGGTCGCAGAACTGGTCGGCCAGATAGAGATCGTGGCAGATGAAGAGGTAGGCGAGGTGCTTTTCCTGCTGAAGCGTCCGCAGCAGGGCGATGATATGGGCCTGCACGGAGACGTCCAGCGCGGACGTGGCTTCATCGAGGATGATGAGCTCCGGCTCGAGGGCGAGCGCCCGGGCGATGGCCACGCGCTGGCGCTGGCCGCCGGACATGTGGTGCGGGTAGCGGCCGGCGAAGTCCTCCGGCAGATCGACGAGGCGGAGCAGCTCCCGCGCTTTATCCGGCACGTCCCGGGAGCGGATCAGTCCGAAATTCAGGAGGGGCTCGCAGAGGATGTCCCGGACGCGGAGCTTCGGGTCGAGCGCGGTGGACGGGTCCTGAAAGACCATCTGGACCGAGCGCCGGTGCTGGCGGAGCGCCTCGCCGGAGAGCGCGGTCACGTCCTCCCCGCGGAAGAGAATGCGTCCTGCGGTGGGCACCTCGAGGCGGGTCAGGATGCGGGCGAGCGTCGATTTCCCCGAGCCGGACTCGCCCACGATGCCGAGGGTCTCGCCGCGGCGGACAGAAAAGGTGATATCGTCCACGGCGGTGAGCGTGCGGCCGCCCCCGAGGGGAAACCGCTTGGTGATGTGTTCCATACGGAGGATCTCTTCGTTCATGACAGGCCTCCCGGTCCGGGCACGGCCGCGAGGAGCCGGCGGGTGTAATCGGTCTGCGGCCGGTAGATGACGTCCTCGGCGGGGCCGTATTCCACAGGGCGGCCGTCCTTCATGACGAGGATGCGGTCGGCCATGTAGGCGGCGACGCCCAGATTGTGGGTGACGATGAGGATCGCCGTATTCACGGAGCGGGCGGCGTCCATCATTTCCTTCACGATCTGCGCCTGGGTGGTCACGTCGAGAGCGCTGGTGGGCTCGTCGGCGAGGAGGAGCTTCGGCCGGAGCGCCATGGCGAAGGCGATGCCCACGCGCTGGCGCATGCCGCCGGAGAGCTCGAAGGGGTAGCTTTTCAGGATGCGCTCCGGGTCGGGGAGGCGCACCATGGCGAGCATGGACGTCATGAGGGCGTGCGCTTCGGCGGGGTTCTTCACGCCGTGGATGGAGAGATAGTCCCGGAACTGGCGGCCGATGGAGCGGATGGGATTCATCATGGCGCCGCAGTCCTGAAAGATCATGGCCACGTCCGGCCCGCATAGTTCGCGGTGTCTGGCCGGCGACTGGGCCCGGGTGTCCTCGCCCTGAAAGAAAACCGTTCCCTCCGCGATGTGGCCGCCGCCGGGCAGGATGTGCATGATGGACCGGATGATGGTGGTCTTGCCGGAGCCCGATTCGCCCACGATGGCGAGCACCTCGCCCGCGTCGAGCGTGAAGGACACGTCCCGCACGACCGGGGGCCGCCTTCCGTAGGCGATGCCCAGCTGTTTCACTTCAAGAAGCATGGAGTCCTCCTTTTATAAGGGAAATGCGCGGTCAGAGACCGGCGGGGCGGATGTCCTTCGTGATCCAGTAGTAATCCGCCGGCAGGATGCGCGCCCCTTCGATGCGGCTGCTGAAGACCATATTGGTCTTGGGATAGCCGTAGATGATGGCCGCGCCGTCGTCGAGGAGGATCTGCTGCATGCGGATGATCAGGTCGCGCCGGCGGGCCGGGTCGAATTCCACGGCGAGCGCATCGGAGAGCGCGTCGTATTCCGCATTGCTGTAGCCGGAGCCGTTCTGGGGATTGCGGCCGTCTGCATTCGTTTTCCAGTACCAGTTGAGATAGACCTCCGGATCGCCCGTATTGGCGGTGAGGATATTGGAAATGATCAGATCGTATTCGCCCCGCTTGGACATACCGTCCAGCACATTGTAGTCCACGGACTGGAGTTTGATGTCGATGCCCACCTTCCGGGCGTCCGCCTGGGTCGCCTCGGCAAAGAGAGGCAGCTCCGCGCGGCTGGAATAGTAGACGTAGTTCAGCTCCAGCTTCTGTCCGTCCTTTTCGCGGATGCCGTCGCCGTCGGTGTCCTTCCAGCCGGCCTCCTCAAGGAGCCGGGCGGCCCGTTCCGGATCGTACGCATTGGGGTCCTTCAGCTCATTGAAGCCGTAGTCCAGAGAGGGCGGCACGGCCGGGCCGCCGGGGATGAAGGTCCCCTTCAGCAGCACGTCGGCGTAGGTCCGGCGGTCGCAGGCGGAAATGAGGGCGTCCCGGACCCGCTGGTCGCTCAGGATATGGCCGGGGGCCACATTGAACCGGGCCAGTACGGAGCGGAGCGAGGAGATCTCGGAAATGGTGTATTTCCCCTTGTCCTCGAAGAGAGGCAGGTCGCCGGGGCTCACGTTTACGATGAGGTCGGTCTCGCCGGACTGGAGGGAGAGGGCCCGCGTATTGGGATCGTCGATGGAGGGGATCTCCAGATGCCGGAAGGGCACCTCGCCACCCCAGTAATGGGGATTGGCCTCGAGGGAGGCGTGGGACCGGGAGAAGGATTTCACGACGTAGGGGCCGGTGGCGACGGGGCCGTCCTTCCGGTAATCCCGGTCCGTGACGGAGGTGTCGATGATGAGGAACAGCGGGTCCGCCAGAATGCCTGGAAGACCGGGGACGGGCATGGCCGTGCGGATCGTGAGGTCCTGTCCGTTGGCCTCAATGGAATCGTAGGTGAAATAGGTGGTGGCCCGGTCGGATTTTTCAAAGACCCGCTCGATGGAGGCCTTCGCCGCTTCGGCGGTCAGGGGCCGGCCGTTGGAGAAGGCCACGCCGTCCCGGATGCGGAAGGTCCAGGTGAGGCCGTCGTCGGAGACGCGCCAGCTCTCTGCGAGGAACGGCTGGGGCTTCATCTGCTCGTCGAAGCGGGTGAGGCACTCGCCGATGCCGTAGCGCACGACCACCCAGCCGAAATAATTGTCGGTGGGCTCGAGGCTGTCTGCAAAATTGGTGACGCCCACCCGGAGGGTGTCGGAGGGGGCTCCTTTGCCGCCGCAGCCGGAAAGGCCGAGAAGGGCCGCGCCGGTGAGCGCGGCGGAAATCATCAGTTTGACGGTGGTATTCATGAAGGGGCTCCTTTCTTGTCAGGCCTGCTCATCCCGGGGGTCCAGCACATCGCGGAGAGCGTCGCCCCAGAGGTTGAAGATCACGACGGAAATAAAGATGGCGGCGCCGGGGAAGATCATGAGCCACGGCGCGGTCTGGAGGTGCTGCCGCCCCTCGCTGATCATGGCGCCCCATTCGGGCGCGGGTGGCTGGGTGCCGAAGCCGAGGAAGGACAGCCCGGACAGCTCGAGCATGAGCGCGCCGATATCGGCTGCGGCGGTAATGATGAGAAGGGGCAGCAGATTCGGCAGGATGTGCCGCCGGAGGATGTGGAAGGGCGTACCGCCGTTCACCCGGGCCGCGGCGATGTATTCATTCTGCTTCACCTTGAGCACGAGGCTCCGGGAGAGGCGGGCATACTTGGGCCAGGTGGCGCAGGTCAGGGCGAGGACGGCATTTATCATGCTGCCGCCGATGATGCCTGCGATGGCGATGGCCAGAAGCACGCCGGGGAAGGAAATGAAAATGTCTGCCAGACGCATGATGACTGCATCGGTCCGCCCGCCGAGATAGCCTGAGAGGACGCCCAGCGCCGTGCCGACCGTAAAGACCAGCCCCACCAGAAGAAAGACGCTGGCCAGCGAGGCCCGCGCGCCGTAGAGGACGCGGGAGAAGCAGTCCCGGCCGAGCTTGTCCGTGCCGAAGAGATGCTCCGCCGACGGGGGCAGAAAGGCGTTTTTCAGATCCGCGTCGATCGGATGGTACGAGGTGAGAAGCGGCGCAAAGACCGCCGCGCCGAGCAGCAGCAGCGCCAGAACCGTAAAGACGGCGAACTGCCGGTTCGTGCGGAGGCCGCGGATGAGCTCATTCATGGGGCACCTCCTTCCGGCGGAGACGGGGGTCGAGCAGGGCATAGGACAGATCCACCAGCATATTGATGAGCATGTACATGCCGGCGATCCAGACGACGATCCCCTGCAGCAGGCGGATGTCTCGGTATTCGATGGCCTTCACCGCCAGCAGGCCGAGGCCCTGCCAGCCGAATACGATCTCCACCACTGCCGCGCCGCCGAGGAGGCTCCCGATGGAGAGCCCGTAGAGCGTGACCAGCGGGAGGAGCGCATTGGGAAGGACCTCCCGGAGAAGAATGCGGAGCTCGCTCATGCCGCGGGCGCGGGCGCCCATGACATAGTCCTGTCCGAGCTCCTCCAGCACGGCGCTCCGCACCTGACGGGTATATTTCGCCGTCATGCTGATGGCCAGCGTGAGCGCCGGCAGAAAGACCGTATCCCAGCGGATGGTGCTCGATACGATGGGGAAAAGGCCCAGTTTCAGCCCGAAGAACCACAGCAGCATCAGGCCCAGCCAGAAGCCGGGGATGGAGATGCCGAAAAAAGTCACGCCGCGGATGAGGAAATCGGGCAGACGGTTCCGGTGATACGCCGACAGGATGCCCAGCGGCAGCGAGAGCAGCGTCATCAGGAAAAGGGAGAGCGCCGCCAGCGACAGGGTCGCCGGGAGGCTTTCCAGGATCTTGTCCACCACGGGCTTCCGCGCCATGTACGAGAAGCCCAGATTGCCCTGCACGGCGTTCAGCATCCAGTGGCCGAACTGCACAAAGAAGGGCTGGTCGAGGCCGAGCTCCCGCGTCACGGCGTCGATCTGTTCCTGAGAGACCACGGCGTCCTCGGCGCCGGTGATGATCTGCCGGGCCAGGTCCTCCGTACCGAGCATGGTGATGGCAAACATGATGAAGCTGATGCCTGTGAGGGTGATGACCGTTTGGATGACATATTTGCCGAGCAGGCGGAGACGCAAATCCATTCCTCCTTTCTGAAATGCCGCACGGAGATGCGCGGCGCTGTGAGAGACCGCAGGAGACCGGCCGTTCTGCCTGCGGCGGACCGGAGCCAGACAGGGCAGCGGCCGCAGTAATTCATGAATTCTTAAAATATTATAGCATAAAATTAGAAAATACATTATAATATTCTAAGGTAAAACAAATGAAAAACTTATAAACATAATAATATTTAGGATAGATATAGAAATCGATTAAGAATGACCGGGAGGTATCACATGACACAGACGAATGCAGGGAAGCGGCGCCGTCTCGCCGCAGTGCCGGGGTGCCATACCCTTCTGCCCATGACGGAGATCACCGGAGCGGAGCCGGGGCCGGCCTTTCTCATCACCGCAGGCATCCACGGCGGCGAATATCCGGCCATGGCGGCCTCTATGGAGCTGGCGGAGGCGCTCACGCCGGAGGACATCGCGGGGCGGATGACGATCATTCACGCGTCCAATCCCGGCGCCTTCTGGGCGCGCCGGCCGGAGCGCAATGATGAGGACGGAAAGAATCTGAACCGGGAATTTCCCGGCGATCCGGAGGGGACCTACACGGAGCGACTGGCCTATTTTTTGATGGAGAATTTCATCCGCCGGGCCGATTTTTACGCGGACTGCCACAGCGGCGATATCCATGAGGACCTCTGCCCCCACGTCTACTATTCCCGGGCGTGCCGAGAGGACGTGAGCCGCCGCTCCCGGGAGCTCGCGCTCTGCGCGGACGTTCCCTACATGGTACCATCCACGGCCGGCGGCGGGGCGTACAACAGCGCCGCCGCGGCGGGCATCCCCGCC
>JFBN01304289.1_pt1 | contig 27613 bp, 24 predicted proteins | sample 768741 | NCBI WGS metagenome assembly JFBN01 (sample SAMN01983846, study PRJNA193217) | chicken gut metagenome | biome: terrestrial biome; isolation source: ceca of Broiler chicken | host: Gallus gallus | place: United Kingdom: England | collected 2010-09-07
ATTATCTGGTATAATTATGCCTGAGGCTGTTGTTTTAGTTTCTTCTACGCGTTTAACTAGAACACGCTTTCCTAAAGGTTGAAAATTCATTTTTGTCCATCCTTAAAAATATTGATTTTAGCACTCTTTTATTTAGAGTGATAATATCATACTATAAAAAATGAATTTTGTCAATACTTTAAATTAAAATATTTATAAAAGTTTAGTTTTGTAGACTAAAGTTATTTTATAAAATAAACTAAAGGATAAAAATGAAAAAGATTTTTTATGGAGTTATAGCTTTTGTTGTTGTGCTTTTGATTGCTATTTATACCATACTTTTCACAAGTTTTGGTAATAATATAGTGGCAAATATAGCGCAAAAAAAGATCAAAGAAAGTACGGGATTAGATGTAAATATCACGCATTTTAATTTACGTTTTTCAAGTCTTGAATTGCAAGCAAATATCGCAAATATGGCAGATTTTAATCTTAAGGGAGCTTTGAGTCCTTTTAAGCTTGGATTTGATCTTGACTATCTTATTTCTTTAAATCAAAATTATGCTAAAAATTTAGGTTTAAATTTAAATCAAAACCTTTCTTTTGGCGGTAAGATTCAAGGTAAAGCAAGTGATTTTACTTTAGATGGAAAGGGTTATTTACTAGGTTCAAATGTACTTTTAAATGCAAGAATGTATAATTACAGCCCTATTGCTTTAAATTTAGATGCGCAAAATCTTAAGATAGAAGAAATACTTCATCTTTTATCTTACCCTAGTTACGCTAAAGGTTTTTTAAATGCTCAAGCAAAAATTTCAGCACAGAATTTAAAACCTGATGGAAATATCATCATAAAACTTGATACAAGTTATATAAACTATGAGGCGATAAAAAAAGATTTTTCTTTAGACTTGCCTTTAAATTCTAATCCTAAAGCAGAAATTTTGGCCAATGTTAAAGAAGATAAGATTTATGCTGTAAGTAAAATTTACAATGATTATCTTAACTTACAAACCCAAAAAACTCTTTATGATATTAGCAAGAATGCTTTAAGTACTGATTTTAATTTAAGTATTCCTTCTCTTGTAAAGCTTGAAAAACTTACAAAAACTAGACTAAATGGTAGTTTGGATGTGATAGGTCAAACAAGTGTTGTAAATAATGCCTTATCAAGTTTAAATGCTCAAGTTATCGGACTTGGTGGAGAGGTAAAGGCAAGTTTGAAAAATAATAAAATTTTTGCAGATATTAATGAAGCAAGTTTGGAAAAATTATTAGCTCTTGCAGGATACGGAGCTTTGGTTTCTGGAAATTTAAATGCTAAACTTCTAAATGCAGATTTGGATTTTTCTAATTTTGATCTTGAAGCAAAAATAAACAATGCAAAGATTAACACCAATGAGCTTAAAAAAATAGCTAAAATAGAACTTCCAAATGCAATTTTTAGTTTTGATGCTAAAGCAAATGCAAAAAATAGTAATATTTCTTACAATGCTTTACTTGCTTCAAATTTGCTTAATATCAAAAAACTTCAAGGAACTTATAATTTAAAAAATAGTGAGTTAAATACAGATTTAAATGCTTTTATTGATGACTTGTCTCAGTTTAGTGCTATAGCAGGACAAAAATTACAAGGTAAGGCAGATCTTACTGCAAAAGCTCATATTATAGGCACTCAAGTACAAAATTTAAATGCAAATGCAAATTTGGCAGATGGTGTAATCAAGGCTGATTCAAATGGTAAAAAACTTGATTTAAACATTGATAAACTTGATTTATCTAAACTTTTTGTTATAGCAGGTATGCCAAATTATGCCAGTGGGGTTGTTAATGCAAAAGTTAATTTAGATAATATCGATTTTAACAACCTTAATGGTAAAGCAAATTTAGAGGCTAAAGGCATTTTAAATGCTGCAACTTTAAGTAAAATTTTAAATAAAAATTTTCCAAACAATACAAGTTATGATTTAAATACCAAAATTAATTTTAAAAACAATATCGCTCAATTTGATTCTGTTTTAAATTCATCTTTAGCTGATCTTACAAAACTACAAGGAAGTTTTGATATAAGTAAGATGCTTTTAAATTCGGATTTTAATTTAAAGATAAATGATTTTTCAAAACTAGGCTTTTTGTTAGATAGAAAACTTAAAGGTAAGGCAGAATTTAATGGAAAGGTAGGTTTTGATAAGAGTTTAAATTTTGTTGTAAATAGTCCAAATTTATTTGAAGGAAAACTTCAAAGCACATTTAAAGATAACCTTTTACTTGCTGATTTAAACGGAGTGGATTTAAGTAGTCTAGCTCAGGGTTTGGATTTTATGGATATTTATCAAGGCAAGGCGGACATGAAGGCAAATTACAATCTTTTAAGCGAAGAAGGTGAGGTTAATTTGGACATGAAAGAGGGTAAATTAAAACCAAATCTTATTACCAATGCTTTAAAAATTTTAACGCTAAAAGATATTGCAAATGATGTTTATCGCACTGCTAATGCTAAAGCTTTGATTAAAAAAGAAAATATCAAGCTTGATCTTAATATGCAAGCAGATCGTTCTTATATTTTAGTACAATCAGGAGCTTTAAATTCTAAAAGTGGAGCTTTAAATTTGCCTTTTGATATTAAACTCGATAGAGCTAATTTTAAAGGAAGTATTACAGGAACTACAGAAAATCCTAAAGTAAATTTAAATGCAGGAAGTGTTTTAAATTCTATTAAAAATGTAGTAGGTGGCGGCGTGAGTGATGGTGCTAAAAATACAGGCAATAAAGTGGATAAAGCGGTAAATAAATTATTAAATAAGATTTTCTAAGGTAAAAAATGTTTAATGGACTCATAAGAGAAATTGCCAAAGTTCAATCTTATCAAAACAATACTTTAAGTTTAACAGCTAAGCATCGTCCAAATCTTGGCGATAGTATAGCTGTAAATGGAGCTTGTTTGAGTGTGACAAAACTTTATGAGGGAGGTTTTGAAGTGGAACTTTCTCGCGAAAGTCGCACTCATATAGCTATAGAGAATTTAAAAGATAAAGTTCATATAGAACCTGCTTTAAGATATGGCGATAGAATCGATGGACATCTTATGCAAGGGCATATTGATTTTATTGGTATACTTGAAAAGATTCAAAAAGATGAAAATGGAGTGGATTTTCATATAACTTTACCTAAAGAAGCTATGAAATTTATGGCAGAAAAAGGAAGTATAGGTGTTGATGGGGTAAGCCTTACTATCAATGAAATTTTAAAAAATGGTATTAGGCTTACTATTATTCCTATTACTTTTAAAGAAACGCTTTTTAAGGACTATCAAGTAGGTAGAAAAATAAATATAGAAAGCGATTTGCTTGCTCGTTATATTTATGCACAATTACAAGGTAAAAACAAAGGATTATCATGGGAAGAAGTGGAAAGAATTTCTTATCTTTATTAGAAAATGATAAAGTCTGTATTTTTTGTGCTTTTGATAAGGATTATAATGTTTTTAGAGCTAAAATTCATAATGAGAATTTATTTTCTCATTTAGGTTTTAAAGATATTGAAAAATGTGTTTTTATGGATCAAATTCATTCTCATAAAGTTATCATTTATGATGAAAATTTAAAAAATCTCAGTTGTGATGGACTTATAAGCAAGGAAAAAAATATCGCTCTTTGTGTTTTAAGTGCGGATTGTCTGCCTTTGATCTTATATCATGAAAGTGGCATTATAGCAGCTTTGCATTCAGGTAGAAAAGGAAGCTTTGAAAATATCCTAAAAGAATGCGTTGATCAAATTACTATGCAAAATTCACATTTAGATAAGAATAAATTTCATCTTTTTATTTTACCTGGAATTTGTGCTAAAAATTATGAAATAGATGGAGAAATTTTAGAATTTGCTAAAAAAGAATTTAAAGAATTTGTTCAAGATAATAAACTTGATTTAAAAGCCTTGGTAAAATTTCAAGCTCAAAATTTAGGCATTGAAAATATTAAAGATTGTGGAATTTGTAGTTTTGATGATGAGAGTTTTTTTTCTTATCGTCGCGATAAAACGCCTAAGCGTTTTGTGAGTGTGGTTTATTTAAAGGATTAAAATGTATGAAAGAAAAGATTTAAGAGTGTTAAAAATCATTCAAAAAGCTAGAGAATTTGGCGATGGGGATTTGTTAAATGAAGCTTTGGTGAAACAATTAATTGATGCAGATTTTTGTGAAATTAGTGAAAAAGAAAAAGAAGAGCTTGCAACTCTTCTAAATTCTTTAATCAATGCAAAAGATAAAGCGTTGTTGAGTAATTAAAATTCTATATAGTTTTCAAAATCTTCTTCTTTTGGGGGATTAGGTTGATTCGAGGCTAGGGCTTCTTTAACAACCTGCTCGTATCCAGCTATGATATGTTTAAAATTCTCTTTTGCTTTTCCACTAAGTTCTGATTTGGCGATTTTTACAACAGATGCAGGATTTATAGCTTTATTATTTAAATATACTCCAAAATGCAAATGAGGCCCTGTGCTCATACCTGTTGAACCAACATATGCAATTACTTGTCCTTGATTTACCTTTTGTCCGTTTTTAATTTTTGCAAAACGACTAAGATGAGCATATAAAGTCATATAACCTGAGTCATGCTTGATTTGAATTACATTTCCATAACCACCTTTTGCGCCTATAAAGGTTACTACTCCTTTGCCAGCACTTTTCACAGGAGTTCCAGTAGGTGCAGCATAGTCTATACCAAGATGGGCACGATAGCGTTTTAATATAGGATGATATCTTGCTGTTGTAAAAGGAGAAGAAATTCTAGTGTAATTCACAGGTTTTGTAAGTAAAAAAGATTCTAATTCTTTGCCATCACGATCATAGAATATATCATTATAAGAAAAGACTTCTCTAGCGCTTTTATTGATTTCTACCATTGCCATTTTTATATTTATATCACCCCAAAGTTTACCCATGCGTCTTTTTTGTTCATAATATAGGGTTACTTCATCACCTTTTTGGATATTGCGAAAATTTATACTTCCTCGAAAAGCACGAACCATAGCACGAGCTAAAGTACTGCTACCACTTTCTTCATAGACATCTTGATAAGCAGAACTTTTAATGGTTAAATGTAAAATTCTATCTTCTTTTTGATAAGATACAGGAGTAAAAGCAAGAGTGTATTGTCCATCTTTATCTTTATAGATATGAATTTGTAAATCATCGCTAATTGGAATTAAAACTTGTTCTATGTTGTTGTTTTCATCTTTTAAAACTTGATATTTTATTTTATAGGCTATATCAGAAGCAAGTTCTTGATCTTCTCTATCAAGTCCATAATAAAGCGACATAGGTATGGAATTTCTTTGTAAGAATTTAAGCAAGGTATCTCCATTATCCCAAGTTAGCTCTTCAACACTTAAAGCTGCAAAACTTTGAACAACAAAAATAAATAAAAGCAATAATTTTTTCATGAGATGACCTTAATTTTTAAAAGAATTTTGAAATTTTGAAAGCTATATTTTACTTTATTTTTCTTACAATTGCTTAACAAAAAAGGATTATAATTCTATAAATTTTTATTTAAGGAGCAAATTTGTTTAAAACTATAGTGTGTTTTTTAGCTTTAAACCTTAGCCTCTTTGCGGTTGGATTTGATTTAAAACCTATAAAAAGTGAACTTGTAAAAGTTGATGATATTTATGGTTATATTAAAGATAGTGATGATATAAAACTTTATTCAAGTGGCGTAGTAGTACAACATTTTAGCAATTCGCAAAGTATCATCGCTAGAGCAAGTGTTATAGATAAAAAAAATGGTTTGGCAAAATTAGAATTTAGCATTTTCTCAGCTCTTAAGCAAGATGCTTTGCCTTTGCCAAATGTTTTACCTAAAGTAGGTGATGAGGTTGTTTTAAATTTTCTTTATGATAGAGGATTGGTAATTGCTCCTGATGAACAAACTTATAATGAACTTGTTAGAGAATTTCCGCAGATATATTTTACCCATATTGACATTTTTGGAGCACAATTAATTAGAACGGCCACTCTTTCTCCTAAGCGTTCAGATTTTAGGCAATTTTGTGATGATAATGCGGTTGGCATTTTGGTTGTGGCTTTGGAAAATCAAGCAGAAGTTGTAGATTGTCAAGATTTTAATAAGCTTTATGAAGTGCCTATAAGCAAGCCAACTAGCGTTCAGGTTCCTTTTTATTCTCGTATAGGTGGATATAAAAGTAATTTTTTTGATTTTAACTCTCAAGAAATAGGAAATTATTATAGATATTATGATGCTTTGATTAATCTTCCTAAGGTGCAATAAACATGAAAAAAGAATTTGAACAATATTTTAAACGATTTTTAGGAGAAGAAAACGCTTGTTTTGATGAAATTCACAAAAGAGCTTATAGCTATGATGCGACAAAAAAACATTATTTGCCCGATGGGGTTCTTTTTCCAAGAAATGAAGAAGATATTGCTCGAATTTTAAAATTTTGTAATGAAAATAATATCATAGTCATACCTCGAGGCTCAGGATCTGGTTTTACAGGAGGAGCTTTAGCTGTTAATGGCGGGGTGGTGCTTGCTTTTGAAAAGCATATGAATAAAATTTTAGAAATTGATCTTGAAAATTTAGTGGCTGTTGTGCAACCTGGGGTTATTAATATACATTTACAAAAAGAAGTGGCTAAATATGGACTTTTTTACCCACCTGACCCTGCTAGCATGGAGTATTCAAGCTTAGGGGGTAATGTAAGCGAAAATGCTGGGGGAATGAGAGCTGCAAAATATGGCATTACAAAAGATTATGTGATGGCTTTAAGGGCTGTTTTGCCTAGCGGAGAAATCATTCGTGCAGGGAAACGCACTATTAAAGATGTAGCAGGTTATAATTTGGCAGGAATTTTAATCGCTAGTGAAGGTTCTTTGGCAGTTTTAAGTGAGCTTACTTTAAAATTAATACCTTTGCCTAAATTTAAAAAAACTGCTTTTGCTATTTTTCCAAGTGTAAAAAGTGCTATGAATGCGGTTTACAAAAGTCTTGCTAGCGGTGTAAGTCCTGTATCTATGGAATTTTTAGACAATCTTAGCATTAGAGCGGTTGAGAGCAAATTTAATAAAGGTTTGCCTATAGAAGCTGGAGCTATTTTGATTGCTGATGTGGATGGTAATGTTAAAGAGGCTATTGATGAGGATTTAAGAAATTTAGAATATTATTTTTTAGAAGCTGGTGCTAGCGAATTTAAAATAGCAAAAGATGAACAAGAAACCGCAGATATTTGGTTTGCTAGAAGAAATTGTTCTCAAAGCATTGCCATGTATGGAACTTTAAAACTTAATGAAGATATTACAGTTCCGCGTTCTAAACTACCTACTTTGCTTGAAGGTATAGATGAGATTTCTAAAAAATATGGTTTTAAAATTCCTTGTTTTGGACATACAGGGGATGGAAATGTGCATACTAATGTTATGGTTCCTGATAAAAATGATAAAGAGCAGGTGAAAAAAGGCTATGAAGCTGTGGAAGAGATTTTTGAATTAACAGTGAAACTTGGAGGAACTTTAAGCGGAGAGCATGGTATCGGACTCTCTAAGGCACCTTTTATGAATTTAGCTTTTTCTGAAGCCGAAATGAATTTAATGAGAAATATTAAAAAAGCTTTTGATCCAAATAATATACTAAATCCTTTTAAAATGGGACTTTAGAAGGTGAAAAATTTTTTTACTATTTTACTAAATTTGCGTGATAAGGAAATTTTAAATTATGCAGCAGCGCTTAGTTTTTATACTGTATTATCTTTAATACCTATTTTATTTGTATGTTTTTCTGTTTTTACGCAAATTTCCAGTTTTAAAGCTTATTATGAAAAAGCAAAGCAAGTAATTTTTGCTTTTTTAATACCAACGCAACAAGATGTTGTTGCTACCTACATCGATACTTTTTTAAAAAATAGTGTAAATTTGGGTATTGTAGGTCTTATTGCTATGGCATTTACTTCTTTAGCTTTTTTTTCAGGCTATGATTTTGTAATCAATCGCATTACTAAAAATGAACCTAAAGGACTTTGGCAAAGTATTAGTTCTTATTGGACTCTTTTAACTCTTATTCCTTTGGGGCTTGGGCTTAGTTTTTATATTTCAGGTTTTATCCAACAAACTTTAGATGACTATAAAATAGGGTTTAATTTTTTTGAAATTTTACCCTTTGTAATTATTTGGGGTTTATTTTTTATATCTTATTCAAGTTCTGTTCATAAGGGAACTCTTAAAAGTTTAGCTTTAGTATCTTTTGGAGCGGGTACTATTTGGTATATAGGAAAAAATTTATTTGTATATTACGTGGTATATAATAAAACATACGCTAGCGTTTATGGATCTTTTTCTACTATTTTATTCTTTTTTATTTGGATTTATATTTCTTGGATTATTTATCTTTTTGGGCTTAAACTCTATTATTTTCTAAATCACAATCATAATGAAGGGAATAAAATTCGCAAAAATACAAAGAAAAGCTAGATATTTAAATCGCACAGAGATTAAAGAAGCAATAAGATAACTTATAAAAATCCAAAATGGGATATGGATATTAGTTCCATAAATTTTAAATTTAAAAAATTCATCTAAGATAAAATTGAGCAAATCTCCATAGTTTATAAGATGCAAAAATAATACTAAAGGATAAAATATTACAAAAATTCCACTCAAAATAATACCTAAAATTTGTTGGTAGCTTATAAGTGGAAAAAAATAAAGCACAGGTAAAACCATAGCAAAAAAAGTCCAAATATTAAGCAAAATAATATTTATAAGATTATTAAATTTATTTGCAAAATGATGCATATATAAAAAAATATAAAAAACACCTAAAATAGAAAATAAAAATCCAATACTAAATAAAAGTCTAGGGTAAAGAGAAATGCACAATAAAATACTACAAAAAAGCGTAACGAAATTAATGATTTTTATATTTTTACACAATAGATAAAAAACCCAAAAAGCCATAATCAAGGAGCGCACAAAAGAAGGGACAAATCCTATTAAACAAGCATAAGCTAAAAGTAGTGTAAAAATTAAAATACTTAAATCTAAACGTAAATTTCTATAAGGAAAATATCTTTTTTGGAAAAAACTATAAATTGGAGCTAAAATAAAGAAAATTAAACTAAAAAGCAAGCCTATGTGATAACCGCTAATTGCTATAAGGTGTGCTATGCCGTAGTAATTTACATCGTTTCTAAGCTCTAAAGATATGGGCAGTGCAAAAAATAAAGCACCATAAAATTCTTTAATTTTTTCATTTGTATGTTGATTTAAGAAGTAAGATATAATGGGATTGTATTCTTTTTCTTTTAATTTTTCAAAATCGTAAGAAGGTGCATAAAAACTTTTGCTCAGATAGTCTTTAAAGTTAATATTATGGGTGATAATTCTAAGGCTTAAAAGTTGATTCTTGCTTAAATTTAAATCCTTAAAACTTGTGGTATAAAAAGTGAAGTTTTCAGTTTGTAACTTTAAAACCCAGTATTTTTTATTTTTTTTATTATATTTTATATATTGGTGCGTTAATAGAGCGTTATTTATAAAGTAATGTTTTTGGTTTTTAAAGTTTAAAAAATTATTATATTCTAAAAGGATATTAAAAATAAAAATAATAACAACAGATAAAAATAAATAATGAAATTCTTTAAAAGAGTAAAAAAAAGAATTCCATAGAGACATTATTTTTTGGAAAATTTACTTAAATAGAGCCAAATTATTCCGGCTAAAAATAATAAAAATAAAGGAGCAGTATAAGGATATAAACTCAGTTTATCAAAAATTGCTTCAATAACATACCCAAAAGTATAAGCAGCAAAACCTAGAACAATAGCCCATGTCAAACTAGCTAGAGTATTGATAATAAAAAATTTAATAAAATTATATTTTGCCATACCTGCAGCTATGGGAATGAAAGTTTTTAAACCATAAATAAATTTTTGAGTTACAAGTAAAATAATTCCGTGTTGTTTTGTTTTCATCATAGCAAGGGCTAGTTTGCGTCGGTGTTTTTTAAAATAAGGCATAATATCTTTTTTATAATATTTTCCAAGTATAAAAAGCAAAGTTGAACCTATGGTATTAGCAATAAAAGCAAGAGCAATGCAAAAACTAAGATCCATTTTTCCTTGAGAGCTTAAAACTCCTGCGGCTAAAATTCCAACCATTCCGCCCCCTAAAGAGTAAAAGAATAAAACAATATAACCATATTTTATTAAAGTATCAATCATATCTTGCATAATAAACCTTATTTAGCGTATTCTACAGCTCTAAGTTCACGTATAACATTGACTTTAATTTCACCAGGATATTGCATTTTTTCTTGAATTTCAGCTGCTATTTCTTTAGCCAAAAGTACACTTTCATCATCATTAACAAGCTGAGCATTGGCTATGACGCGAATTTCTCTTCCGGCATTGATTGCATAGGCATTTTTAATCCCTTCTTTACTTTTAGCGATATCTTCTAGCTCACTGACTCTTTTTAAGAAAGCTTCTAGTACTTCTCTTCTAGCTCCAGGTCGTGCAGCACTTAAAGTATCTGCTGCACAAACAGCTGCTGATTCTATGCTTGTAGCTTCTTCGTGTCCATGATGTGCGTAAATAGCATTGATTACTACAGGATGCTCTTTATAGCGTTTGCAAAGTTCTGCGCCTAAATCCACATGAGATCCTTCAAAATCATGGGTTAATGCTTTTCCTATATCATGTAAAATTCCCGCACGACGTGCTAAATTCTCATCCCCACCACACTCAGCAGCAATGATTCCTGCAAGGTGAGCCACTTCCAAAGAATGTGCTAAAGCGTTTTGTCCATAGCTTGCTCGGTATTTGAGTTTTCCTATGAGTTTTACAATTTCAGGGTGTATTTTATTTAAACCTAGATCCATAACTATGGTTTCGCCTTCTTCTAGAATGGCACTATCAAATTCTTTGCACACTTTTTCGTGAATTTCTTCTATGCGCGCGGGTTGAATTCTGCCATCTTCAACTAAAAGTTCTATAACTTTTGTAGCAATAGCACGGCGATAAAGATTAAAACAACTTACTATAATAGCACCTGGTGTATCATCGATGATAATATCAACACCTAAAACCATTTCTAAGGTTTTAACATTGCGCCCTTCTTTGCCAATGATACGTCCTTTAAGTTCATCGTTTTTAATGTTAATAACATTGATAAGTCTTTCAGCTGCAAATTCACCTGCAAAACGAGAGGTAGCTTGAGCAATGATGAAGTTAGCTTTTCTTTTGGCTTCATTTTTTGCTTCTTCTTCATATTTTCTTACTATATGTGCAATTTGCTCGCGAGAATTTTCTTCTACTTTTTTAAGAATGATTTCTTTGGCTTCATTTTGTGTAAGTCCTGTAGAATGTTCTAAAATTTTTAAAACATCGTCAAGTTTTTCTTGATATTTATTTTTTAATTTATCAACATCAAATTGTAAGTCTTGAATGTGTTTTTGTGACTTGCAAAGGTATTCTTTATCTTCTTTTAGTTTTTCTTCTTCTTGCTGAAGTTTTTGTTCTTTTTTAGAAAGATCATCAAATTTTTGATTAAAATCTTTTTGAATTTTGTGAGTTTTTTCTTCGTATTTTTTTTTAACTTCTAATTCTGCATTAAGAATTGAATTTTTTGCATCTTTTAAAATAAGCTCCGCTTCGTATTCTATAGCTTTGGCTTTAGCTTTGGCTTGTTCTACGAAAATTTCATATTTGGCATCATTGATTTTTTTTGCAACTAAATATCCTATACCGAGTCCGACTATAGCGGCTATAAGTGCGATAAGTGATTCTATCATTTTTTCTTTCTTTCTTGTAATATTTTTTATAAGGGTTTATGTATAATTTTCCTGAAATATCATGCTTTTGTGTTAGATTGTTTTGACTTAAAGCATCTATACTTTGGACAAATATTATATGAGGTTTGTAATTTAAATTTTCAAAAAATCTATCATAAAAACCTTGCCCATGTCCTATTCTTTTTAAATTTTTATCGACGCCAATTACAGGCACAATAGCTAAATCAATTTTTGCTTTAAAAAAAGAATCTATAGGCTCTAAAACCCCAAACCTTTTTTTAATAAAAGGCAATCTTAATTTTACAATTTTTAAACTTTTATCTTGCATAAATGGAACAAAAAGTTTGTAATTTTTATTAAGAATATGGCGAAATTTTATTAAGTTTGGTTCATAATGCAAAGGAATAAAAATTAAAATATTTTTAGCTTTAAATAGCTTTATTATTTTAAGACATTCTTTAAATATTTTATAATCTTGTTTGAAATTTAGTTTTGAATGTTTGAAAAGGCGTATTTTTTGCAATGCCCTAAAATCTGTTTTTTCCATTAATATGCCTTTAAAAAAATATTATCTTATGTATGTTATAATTTTAGCATTTTTATAAAGAAGAATAAAGGATTGATAAATAATGAAGATTAAAAAAATACTTTTACTAGTGGCAATATCTTGTTTGTTTGTTGCTTGTAGCAATGATAAAGAAAAGCAGCAAAATGATGTAAATTTAAGCACCGAGGCAAGTATAAATCAAAGTGATGATATGAATTTTAAACTTAATTTGATTGATGGAGGATCAATTTCAATTAAAAAAGAAAATGCCGTTTTAAATTTCAACGATGAAGATAAGGTAACTTTGTTTGTATTTTTTACCACTTGGTGTACCCCTTGCATTGCTGAAATCCCTCATCTTAATAAATTACAAGAAAAGTATAATAATGATTTTAATATAGTTGGGGTTTTATTAGAAGATAAATCTAACGATGAGATTCAAAAATTTATAGAACAGCATAAAATATCTTATAAAGTCGCTAATGGTGAAAATAACTATCTTTTAGCTAAAGCTTTAGGTGGGGTAAATGGAATTCCTACCATGTTTCTTTACAACAAGCATTCTAAATTGATTAATCAGTATTTAGGGCTTATTCCTGAAGAAATGCTAGAAATTGATATACAAAAGGCTATACTTTAATGTTTAATTTTTTTAAAAAAGGACTTGCAAAAACTCTTGAAAATATTGTTGGAGTTAAAGGAGAGAATAAAAAGATAACCAAAGATTTGCTTGAAGAAATTTTGCTTGAAGCAGATGTAAGTTATGAAATAGTTGAAGAGATAATTTATTATTTACCACCTCAAAATGAAGTAAAAAAAGAAGATTTAAAGCGTGTTATGGGTTCTTATTTTCTTTATGAAAAAAAAGAAACCAATCAAGAAAAACCTTTTGTAGAGCTTATTTTAGGAGTAAATGGAGCAGGAAAAACAACAAGTATTGCCAAGCTTGCTTATTTATACAAAAACCAAAATCAAAAAGTGATTTTAGGAGCGTGTGATACTTTTAGAGCAGGTGCGATTGAGCAATTAAAACTTTGGGCGCAAAAAGTGGATGTAGATATAGTTTTAACTGCACAAGGGCATGATCCTTCAGCGGTTGCTTTTGATACCATTTCTAAAGCAAAAGCAAAGGATTTTGATAGAGTTATTATCGATACAGCAGGGCGTTTGCAAAATCAAAAAAATTTAGCTCATGAGCTTGAAAAAATTGTAAGAATTTCAAACAAAGCTTTAGAAGGCGCACCCCATAGAAAAATTTTAGTTTTAGATGGAACACAGGGAAATGCTGGAATTTTACAAGCTAAAGCTTTTAATGAGCTTGTAAAACTTGATGGTGTGATTATCACAAAGCTTGATGGGACAGCTAAAGGGGGTGCACTTTTTAGTATAGCAAGAGAGCTTGAGCTTCCTATTTTTTATGTAGGCGTGGGTGAGCAAATGACGGATTTACAAGAATTTAATGCAAGTGCTTATTTAGATACTTTATTAGATCCTATTTTTGAATAATGGCAAAAAATAAAGCACTTTTTGAATGTCAAGCTTGTGGAAATCAACAAAGCAAATGGCTTGGAAAATGTCCTGATTGTGGAGCTTGGGATAGTTTTGTAGAATTAAAAGCTGAGCAAATTAAAGTTTTAAAAGAGCTTGCGCAAGTTAGCATGAAAACAAGTGAGGCTGTTTGTATTGAAGATGTGGAGTTAGAACATTTTACAAGATACAGCACAGATGATAATGAGCTTGATTTGGTTTTAGGCGGAGGGCTTGTTGAAGGTTCTTTAGTGCTTATAGGCGGAAGTCCAGGTGTGGGAAAATCTACGCTTTTGTTAAAAATTGCTTCAAATTTAGCTAAACAGGGTAAAAAAGTGCTTTATGTCAGTGGCGAAGAAAGTAAAGCCCAGATTAAATTAAGAGCTGATCGTCTTGAGGCTAATACTCCGAATTTATTTTTACTTACTGAACTTTGCCTTGAAAATATTTTAGAAGAATTGCACAAAAAAGATTATAGCATTCTTATCGTTGATTCTATACAAACTCTATATTCAAATAAAATCACTTCAGCAGCAGGAAGCATCACTCAGGTGCGTGAGATTACTTTTGAACTTATGCGTGTTAGCAAGGCTTATAATATCAGTACTTTTATCATAGGGCATATTACTAAAGAAGGTGCTATAGCAGGGCCTAGGGTTCTTGAGCATATGGTAGATGTGGTGCTTTATTTTGAAGGAGAAGCCACTAAAGAAATCAGACTTTTAAGAGGCTTTAAAAATCGTTTTGGTGGAACGAATGAAGTAGGTATTTTTGAGATGACTACTAAGGGTTTGATCAGTGCAAAAGATTTGGCAAATCGTTTTTTTACTCGTGGAAAGGCTATTTCAGGAAGTGCTTTAGGTGTTGTGATGGAAGGATCTCGTGCTTTGGTTTTAGAAGTTCAAGCTTTAGTGTGTGAAAGTTCTTATCCAAAACGTAGCGCTACAGGGTATGAAAAAAATCGCTTAGATATGCTTTTGGCTTTGCTTGAAAGAAAACTTGAAATTCCTTTAGGGCATTATGATGTATTTGTAAATATTAGCGGCGGAGTAAAAGTAAGTGAAACTGCTGCGGATTTAGCTGTGGTTGCAGCTATTATTTCAAGTTTTAAAAATCGCCCTTTGAGTAAAGATAGTATTTTTATAGGAGAACTTAGTTTAAATGGAGAAATTAGAGAGGTTTTTAGCCTTGATACGCGTTTAAAAGAAGCTAAAATGCAAAAATTTAAAAATGCTATTGTTCCTTCTAAGCCTTTGGAAGATATAGGGCTTAAGTGTTTTGTTGCTAAAGAACTTTCGCAAGTTTTAGAATGGATGTAAATTTTCATTAAAATATAAGTAAGATTTTGCTAAAATTTCGAGTTTAGAATAAAATTTTTGAGGAAACCATGAAAGATTTATTTTTATTTAGCTCTTTGCTTGATGCAAGTCATACTTTTTCTTATTTTTTTCACATAGGTTTGGTAGCTTTAATTGCTGTTATAGTGGCTATGATGGCTACTCGTTCTATGCAACTTGCTCCACGCGGTATGCAAAATTTAGGTGAGGCTTTTTTAGAGGGAGTTTTATCTATGGGTAGAGATACCATGGGAAGTGAAAAAGGTGCAAGAAAATATCTTCCTTTGGTTGCAACTTTGGGGATTATAGTGTTTTTTAGTAATATTATAGGTATAATACCTGGTTTTCACGCTCCAACTGCAAGTTTAAATTTGACTTTGTCCTTGGCTATTATAGTTTTTGTATATTATCATTTTGAGGGTATTAGGGCACAAGGTTTTGTAAAGTATTTTGCTCATTTCATGGGACCTATTAAACTTTTAGCTCCTTTGATGTTTCCTATAGAGATAGTCTCTCATCTTTCTCGTGTGGTTTCTTTGTCCTTCCGTTTGTTTGGAAATATTAAAGGTGACGATTTATTTTTGATGGTAATTTTAGCTTTAGTTCCTTATATAGCTCCGCTTCCTGCTTATGTGCTTTTAACTTTTATGGCATTTTTACAAGCTTTTATTTTTATGATTTTAACTTATGTATATTTAGCGGGTGCAACTGTTGTTGAGGAAGGTCATTGATCTATATTTTAGAATTTTTTAAAGGTGCATCTTTAGCTTTAATGCTTTTTGGTGCACTTTTCTTCTTTTTTAAATATAATTCTTTTTTCTATCTTTGCTTGGGTATTATACCAGGTTTGCTTTTATCTTTAATTTTTGTTTTACTTATAGAAAACCATAAGCTAAAAAATGAAGATAAGTTAAGATAAAAGCAAAAAATAGTTTATTTTCTAAGCATGAAGCTCTTCTTTAATCAAATGCTTTACAGCTTCATAAATTTTAATAGCCGCTTTGGATTTATTCATAGTATAAAGATGAATTCCATCTACACCACTTGTGATTAAATCGACAATTTGATCGCAAGCATACGCGATACCTGCATCTTCTAAAGCCAAAGTATTATTTTCATATTTTTCTAAAATTTTAACAAATTTAGGAGGGATTTTAGCTCCGCAAAGTTGAGAAATTTTTAAAACCTGTCTTTTGTTAGTAATAGGCATAATACCTGCGTAAATAGGTATGTCAATATCTGCTAAAGCACAATTTTGTTTAAAAGTATAAAAATCTTCATTATCGTAAAAAAGTTGAGTAATGAGCTTATCTGTTCCTGCATTTACCTTAGTTTTAAGATGGTGTATATCCTCGATGAAATTTTTAGATTCATTATGTTTTTCGGGATAGCATGCGGCATAAATTTCAAAGTATTCTTGTTTTTTTATAAAAGAAATTAAATCACTAGCATAAGAAAAATCTTTGCTTTTTTTTAAATTTTCACATATATCGCCTCTTAGGGCAAGAATTTGATTAAGATTTTTTTCTTTGCATTTTTGAAGTATCTGAGTGATTTTTTCTTTACTAGAATGGATGCAAGGTAAATGTACTATGCTAGGAATTTGATATTCTTCCTGGATTAAGCTTGCAACTTCTAAAGTATTTTGTGAGTTAATAGAGCCTCCAGCTCCAAAGGTTACGCTGATAAAATTAGGGCTTAATTGCCCTAAATCATCTAAGATAGCATGAAGATTTTTGATATTTTCATCTTTTCTTGGTGGAAAAACTTCAAAAGAAAAATTACACATAAAAACTCCTTATAATTGTTTTCGTATTTTTTGCGTAGCCGTAACTAAATTTTTAAGAGAGGCTATAACTTCTTCATAAGCCCTTGTTTTAAGTCCGCAGTCTGGATTGATCCAAATTTGCTCCTTAGGTAATTTGTTTAAAATTTTTTCTATGGTTAAGCTTAGCTCTTCTATGCTTGGAACTCTAGGGCTATGTATATCATAAACTCCTGGTCCTACTTCAGTTTTAAAATGAATAGCTTTTAGGGTATCTAAAAGACTTAAGTTTGATCTTGAAGCTTCAAAAGAAATCACATCAGCATCCATAGCGTCAATTTCTTTTAAGATATCACTAAATTCACTATAACACATATGAGTGTGAATTTGAGTTTTAGCTTTTACCCCGCTATGCACAAGATTAAAAGCAGGAATAGCCCAATCTAAATACTCACTATGCCAATCACTTTTTCTTAAAGGTAGTTTTTCACGCAAAGCCGCTTCATCAATTTGTATGATTTTTATACCTGCATTTTCAAGATCTAATACTTCATCTCTTATAGCTAAGGCAATTTGCTCAGTGCTTTCTTTTAGACTGATGTCTTCTCTTGGAAAGGACCAATTAAGTATGGTTACAGGTCCAGTTAGCATACCTTTTACGATTTTTTGACTTAAACTTTGTGCAAATTTAGACCAAGCTAAGGTGATAGACTTTGTGCGCGATACATCACCCCAAATCACAGGAGGTTTAACGCACCTTGTGCCATAGCTTTGAACCCAGCCATTTTGAGTAAATAAAAAGCCCTTTAAATTCTCTCCAAAATACTCCACCATATCATTTCTTTCAAATTCTCCATGCACTAAAACATCAAGTCCTATTTCTTCTTGAATTTGTATACATTCTTTGATTTTTTGTTGGTTAAATTCAGTGTAGTTTTGAGCTGAAATTTTTTCTTGCTTAAAGGCAAGGCGATTAGATCTTACATCGGCACTTTGAGGAAAGGAACCTATGGTTGTGGTTGGTAAAAGAGGGAGTTTTAAAAATTCTTTTTGGATTAAGGCACGTTCTTTAAAACTAGGCGTTCTGGTAAAATCTTCTTTTTTTAAAGCCTTAAGCCTTGCTTTGACTTTTTCATCTAAACGCTCTGGGATATTTTTAAAAAGCTCTTGATTGGCTCTAAAGAGCGGATTTTCTTCGCTAGAATTTAGAATTTCTTTTAAATCTTTAAGTTCTTGAAGTTTTTCTTTAGCAAAGGCAAAAAGTTTAAGATAGCTTGAATCTAATTTGCTTTCAAATTCAGTGCTATAAGGCACATGCAAAAGCGAACAAGAGGTGTTTAAGACGATATTTTGTGTATATTTTTGAAGTTCTTTAATAAGCTTTAGGCTTTTAGCATAATCATTAGCATAGATATTTTTGCCGTTAATAAGACCTGCAAAAAGGATTTTATCTTTAGTAAAGCCGTATTTTTGAATCAAGGCTAAGCTTTGTTTACCTTCGATAAAATCAAGACCCAAAGCATCAAATTTGCTTTCTAAAAGTTTAGGATAAATATCTCTTAAGTCTCCAAAATAGCTTTGAAGTAAAATTTTAAGATCTTTTTTGTGATTTAAAAGTTCTTGGTAAAATTCTTCAAACAAAGCGATATCTTCCTTGCTTAAATCATAAACCAAATAAGGCTCATCAAGTTCAAGCCATGTCACTTTAAGTTCATTTAGTTTATCAAAAAGCTCTATGTAAGCGTTTAAAAGCTTTTCTTTAGCGAGTTTTTGAGTTTTTTCATCTTTAAAGGCAATGAGTTTAAAAAGTGTGAAAATGCCTATTAAAACAGGCTTGCTTTCTATGCCAAGCTCTTTAGCTTCGAGATATTCTTTAAAAATTTTATCCCCTGTTAAAGCTATAATATCAGCATTATCGCACTCAGGCACCAAATAATGATAATTTGTATTGAACCATTTTTTCATTGCTAAGGCTGTAACATCTCCATTTTCTCCTTGATAACCTCGACTTTGAGCAAAGTATTCATCTAAAGCATCTAAATTTAAATTTTTATACTTTGTATGAACAATGTTAAAAAGCACAGCTGCATCTAAGACATTATCATAAAGTGAAAAATCATTACTAGGGATAAAATCAATGCCAGCTTTTTGAATTTCTTGCCAGTGTCTAATCCTTAAATCCTTAGCACTTTTTAAAAGCTCCTCTTTTGAACTTTGGTTTTTAAAGTATTTTTCAATAGCAAATTTTAATTCTCTATTTGCACCTATTCTTGGGTAAGAAATGATTGAATTTTTCATATTTGTTCTCCTTAAAATGTAGGGATTAAAGCACCCTGATATTTTTCTTCTATAAATTTTTTAACTTCATCGCTTTGCAAGGCCTTTACTAGGGCTTTGATTTTAGGAAGGTTTTCATTACCTTCTTTAACGGCGATGATATTGCCATATTCACTATATTTACTTTCTGTATAAAGCCCATCTTTTACAGGGTTTAAACCTGCTAAAATAGCAAAATTGCTATTAATAAGAGAATAATCTACATCATTTAAACTCCTTGTAAGTTGAGCGTCTTTTAACTCTACAAATTTAAGCTTCTTAGGATTTTTAGTGATATCTAAAGGAGTGATGAGCTCATTATCCTTAACTTCTATAAGTCCTTTGCTTGCTACAATGCGTAAAGCACGGCTTTCATTTGTAGGATTATTGGGTATAGAAATGCTTTGTCCTTCCTCTGGGTTAAATTCTTTATATTTTTTTGAATACACTGCCATAGGTTCTATATGGATACTGGCAACTTTTACAAGATGGGTGCCTTGCCTTTGATTGAATTCTTTTAAATAAGGTTCATGCTGAAAATAATTAGCATCTAACTCACCATTTTCAACCATTACATTAGGGATTACCCCATCATTAAATTCATAAATTTTTAAATCATAACCTTGTTTTTGAAGTGCTGATTTTATAAATCTTAAAATATCTGCATGAGGTGTTATAGAAGAGCCAACTTTAAGTTCTTCATTTGCCCATGCAAAACCGGTAAAAAGAGTAGCGACGCAAAAAGCTTTAGTAAATAAAGTCATTTTTTCTCCTTTATACAAAACTAAATTTTTCTATCAAGTCACTATGATAAATACTTGCTACATCAGGATGAGAGCGTATCATTCTTTTAAAATAATTACTTGCAACATTTCTTAAAAGTGGATTTTTAGGATCAGTATCCACACCTTTGCTTTCTTTGGCAAGCTCTGGATTTAACTTAAAAATAGGTATATCCTTATCAAGTTGCACTCCAAGAAAATAAGCTATGCTAAAGCGTTCTTTTGGGCTTAAATTCACGCGGTGAATAGTAGCTTTTAAATAGCCATTGGTAGCTAGTTCTAAAAATTCTCCTATATTAACTACAACGCTATTTTCAAGTGGGGGTATACTAAGCCATTTACCATCTATAAAAGCTTCAAGTCCACTTTGTTTTTCTTGAAAAACAAAAGTGATAAGCCCACCATCTTTATGTGAACCTACGCCTTGAGTGATATTTTTTGAGCTTTTTGGATAATGTATGATTTTACAATGTTCGTAAGAATTTTCTCCATAAAGTTTATCAAAAGCATTGCTAGGTAGATCAAGAGCTTGAGCAAAGGTTTTTAAAAGCTTTAAACAAGCTTTTTTGGTTTGTTTGTGCCAAGTTAAGAAAGTTTTTTTAAGTTCTGGAATTTCACTAGGCCAAAGATTAGGACCTTCTAGTCTTTGCCATAAGGGTGAGTTTAAATTCCAGTTTAAAGCATCTCTTTCTGTGCCTATATCCAGTTGTTCTCTATAATCCTTAGTTCCTGCTGTGTATTCAAAACCTTCGCTAGTATAACCTCTAAATTGAGGAGAATGTACCATAGAAATAAGCTCTTTCGAACTTCTAGAAAGATTAAAAAATTCTTTGCCAAGTTTGAATAATTTCTCGTTTAAATTTTTATCTATACTGGTATTGATAAGATAAAAAAAACCTATTTTAGAAGCAATTTCTCTTAAATTTTTAAGAAAAGTGCTTTTATCTTTTTCATAAGCTTGTAAATCAAGTATAGGTAAATTCATTTTTGCTCCTTAAATTAAAATTAAGGATAAGAAGATATTTTGAATTAAATTTTATTAGAGAAATTTTTGTAAGTTAAGATTTTAAATGAGTATTTTGAAAAAATAAACTTTTTTGACTTTCTTACACATTATATCTCCTTATCCACTTTTTGGACCTTTGGAAACATAATGTTAAGCCAAAGGACGCACTAGATACTACACATCTCGCACATCAGTTTCATTTTTTCTCCTTTTAAAATAATAAAATTTCAAAATCATATATAAAAATATATTAATTAAAGCTTAATCGTTTAAAAAATAAAGATTCTTTTTAAGCATTCTCGAGTTTTAATTCTTTGTTATTTATTATGCTAATACCTAGATTTAAAACTTTTTGGGCAATTTGTTTGGCTTCATCTAAAGAATGCATTGCGCAAGTTCCGCATTGATAGATATTAAGTTCAGGAATTTTGCTTTGATCGCTTACGCTTAAAACATCTTTCATGGCTGCTTCCCAAGCTTTTGCAATACTTTTCTCATCAGGTGTTCCAATTAAACTCATATAAAAACCCGTGCGACAACCCATAGGTGAAATATCAATAATTTCAACTGAATTTGAATTTAAATGATCTCTCATAAATCCTGCGAATAAATGTTCTAAGGTATGAGTACCTTTTTCGCTCATAATGTCTTTATTTGGTATGCAAAAACGCAAATCAAATACGCTAATATCATCACCCTTAGGTGTTTTCATAACTTTAGCTAAACGCACAGCAGGAGCTGGCATTTTAGTATGGTCAACTTTAAAGCTGTCTAATAATGGCATTTTAACTCCTTAAATATAAATTGTCTAAGAATTATAGCATTTAAAGTTAATATTTAAAGCCTTTCTAAAAGAAAAAAAGATAAAATAAAACATTTAAAAATTCAAGGAAATTTTATGTTTGAAGTAGTTATAGGTCTTGAAGTTCATGCTCAGTTAAATACAAAAACAAAAATCTTTTGCTCATGTGCAACTTCTTTTGGAGAAGCTCCAAATACTAATGTTTGTCCCACTTGTTTGGCCTTACCAGGAGCTTTGCCTGTTTTAAATGAAGAGGCTGTAAAAAAAGCTATAGCTTTTGGAAAAGCTGTCAATGCAACAATTAATAAAAAAAGTGTTTTTAATCGTAAGAATTATTTTTATCCAGATTTACCTAAGGCTTATCAAATTTCACAATTTGATATCCCTATAGTAGAAAAGGGTGAGCTTTTTATCAATGTAAATGGTGAAAATAAACGCATAGGTATTACAAGAGCGCACTTGGAAGAAGATGCAGGTAAAAATATCCATGAAAGTAATTTTTCTAAAGTAGATTTAAATCGTGCAGGAACTCCTTTGCTTGAGATTGTCAGTGAGCCTGAGCTTAGAAGTAGTGATGAGGCAGTAGCTTATCTTAAAAAACTTCATTCTATTATACGCTTTTTAGACATTTCAGATGCAAATATGCAAGAAGGAAGTTTTAGATGCGATGCAAATGTTAGTATAAGACCTAAGGGCGATACAAAACTTTATACTAGAGTAGAGATTAAAAATCTTAATTCTTTTCGTTTTATCCAAAAAGCTATAGAATATGAGGTAAAAAGACAAAGTGAGGCTTGGGAAGATGGAACTTACGAACAAGAAGTAGTTCAAGAAACTAGACTTTTTGATACGACAAATTTAGTTACAAGAAGTATGCGTGGCAAAGAAGAAGCGGCAGAATATCGCTATTTTCCTGATCCTGATTTATTGCCTGTTTTATTAAAAGATGAGTTTTTGGATATTAAAATCCCTGAGCTTCCTGATGAGAAGAAAGCACGCTTTATAGACAAGCTTGGTATAAAAGAAAGTGATGCAGAGGTTTTAATCAGTTCTTTAGAAATGAGTCGTTTTTTTGAAAGTCTTATTTCTCAAAATTTAAATCCTAAACTTTGCGTAAATTGGTTAAATACTGAACTTATGGGACTTTTAAAAGGAGAATTGACTATAGAAAATTCTCCTGTAGATACTCAAAAGCTTGGAGTTTTAATTAAACGCATAGAAGATGGCACTATCAGTGCAAAAGCGGCTAAAGATGTTTTGGCTTTTGTATTTGAAAATACTAGCGTGGAAATTGATGAAGCTATAGAAAAGCTAGGACTTAAACAAGTAAGTGATGACTCAGCCATAGAAGCGGTGATTGAACAAATTTTAAATGCAAATGCCGATAAGGTTGCAGAGTATAAAAGTGGTAAAGAGAAGCTTTTTGGATTCTTTGTAGGTCAAACCATGAAAGAAGGCAAAGGAGCTTTTAATCCTGTAAAAGTAAATGAAATTTTAAAAACAAAGCTTGGTTGATGCGTATAGCGGTTATTGGTGCGGGAAAATGGGGCAGTGCTTTACATCTAGCCTTAAAAGAAAATCACAATTGTTTTATTAGTTCTTTGCATCAGCGTGATTTAGAAGATTTTGTTAACATAAAAGAAGCTTTAGAATGTGAATATCTTGTTTTTGCTTTAAGTTCTCAAGGGATGCGTGCTTGGCTTAAAGAAAATTTCATCAACAAGGGGCAAAAAATTTTAATTGCTTCAAAAGGTATAGAAGATCAAAGTTGTCAATTTTTAGATGAAATTTTTTTAGATTTTACACTAAAAGAAAATTTTTGTGTTTTAAGCGGTCCTTCTTTTGCTGCTGAAGTGATGCAAAAACTTCCTACTGCTTTGATGATTAGCGGGATAAATCAAGAGCTTTGTAAAAAATTTGCAAGTTTTTTCCCTGATTTTATTAAAACTTATATTGATAATGATGTTCGTGGTGCTGAAATTTGTGGTGCTTATAAGAATGTTTTAGCAATTGCAAGTGGGATTAGTGATGGGTTAAAACTTGGCAATAATGCAAGAGCGGCACTGATTTCAAGAGGGCTTATAGAAATGCATCGTTTTGGTAAATTTTTTGGTGCTAAAGAAGAAACTTTTTTAGGGTTAAGTGGGGCAGGGGATTTGTTTTTAACTGCAACGAGTGTTTTATCAAGAAATTATAGAGTAGGTTTAAAACTGGCGCAAAATCAAAAATTAGATAGTATTTTAGCTGAACTTAATGAAGTAGCAGAAGGTGTAAAAACTGCTTATGCTATAGAAAAATTAGCAAAAATGAAAGGAATTTATACACCTATTGTAAATGAAGTAGTGGCAATTTTTAAGGGTAAAAGTGTGCAAGAAGCAACGCAGAATTTATTAAAGCAAAATGATTAAGGAAAAATCATGATAATTAAAAATGCAAAAATTTATGGAGATTCTTTACAAGATATAGAGATTAAAGAAGGAAAAATTACCAATATTGGTTCTAATTTACAAGGTGAAGAAATTTTAGATGCTGAAGGTATGACTTTACTTCCATCTTTTGTAGATTTGTGTGTGAGTTTAAAAAACGATAAATTTTCTTTAGCTAATTTAGAACTTTTAGAAAATGAGTGTCTAAAAGGAGGAATTTCTAGTATAGTTTTGCGTGATTGTATGGATTTTGATGAAGAAAATTTTGCTTTATTTTTACAAAATTTAGCTCAAAGAAAGATGCAAATTTTTTCAAGCGTGCGGGTTAAGGATGCAAACGGTAAGCTTAAAAATTTAGCCACTCTTTTAAATAAAGGTGCTTGTGCTTTAGAGCTTGACAGCTCTTTAGATGCAAATACTTTAAAAGTAAGTTCACAATATGCTTTTATGAAAGACTCTCCAATTTTTGTGCGTTGTTATGATAAGGATTTTGATGATAATGGAGTGATGAATGATTGTGAAATGAGTTTTGAGCTAGGGCTTATAGGCATGAGTAAAATCGCTGAAACTAGCCAGATAGCTAAAATGAAAGAATTAGCTAAATTTTATGAAAATAAGGTTATTTTTGATCTTTTAAGTTTGAAAGATTCTTTAGTATTATTAGATGAAAAGGATTTAAAACTTGTAAGCATTCATCATCTTATCAAAGATGATAGTGCTTGTGAAGATTTTAATACGGCTGCGAAACTTATGCCACCTTTAAGAAGCAAAGAAGATGTTTTGGCTTTAAGAGTGGCTTTAAAAGAAGGAAAAATTAGCTTTTTAACTTCCTTACATAGTGCAAAATCAATTTCTTTAAAAGATTTAGCTTTTGATGAAGCGGCTTTTGGAATTCATAGCATATGCGAATTTATAAGTCTTTGTTATACTTTTTTAATCAAAGAAGGATTTTTAAATTGGCAAGAGCTTTGTCAATTTACAAGTAAAAATCCTAGTGAATTTTTAGGTTTAAATAGTGGAGTTATAGAAGTCGGAAAAGAAGCTAATCTAGTTCTTTTTGATGAGAATGAAGAAATTGTTGCTCCAAAAAGTTCTCTTTATTCTGAGGATAAACTTTTTGGAAAGATTAAAATGCATATAATTAAAGGAAAAAATATTTTAGAAAAATAAGCTTTACTTAAATTCCTAAAGATAGTTTAAATCCTAAAAATACAAGTGCTGCCATAATACCAGCGGCTGGTAAAGTGATAATCCAAGCCAATCCTATAGGCTTCATCATAATCCAATTTGCGTTTTTATTATACACTCCTATACCCAAGATAGCACCTATGAGTATATGGGTGGAGCTAACAGGAATTCCAAATTGTGTAGCTAAGAGTATAACTATACTTGCACCAAGTTCTGCAGAAAATCCAGTAGTAGGGCGTATGGTTGCAAGTTTTGAACCCACTGTAGTAATCACTTTTTTACCTAAAAACCAAAGTCCTACAACTAGAGCAACTCCAAACATAGCTAAAGCAGCAAAAGGTACAGGAGAAGTCGCGTTAATTGTGCCGTTTTTTAAGACATCTAAAATCGCTGCAAAAGGACCTATAGCATTGGCTATATCATTGGCTCCGTGTGAAAATGCAAAACTAGAGGCTGTAAATATTTGAAACCATGAGAAAATTCTATCAGTGGTTTTATTAAGTTCTGTTTTTTTAACGATTTTGACTATAGCAAATGTTACAACATAACTTATAGTTCCTATAATTCCAATAATCCAAAAGTTTTGTAAAATATCCAAAGTGCTAACATTATTTAAACCTTTAAATAAAAACATTGCCGAAATGATAGCAGCAGCAATACAAGCAATGATTGGCATATGAGTTTTTAAAATAGAGTAAATATCTATATCTTTTTCTTGATCCTTAAATTCCTTCATTTTATTTCTATAGAAATTATTTTCTTGTTCTTCTTCATCCAAAGCTATAGCGGAAAGTTCTTTGATTTGTTCTTCTTGGGATTTTGTTTTTAAATTTAAAAAATATTCTTCTTTGAATTTTTTTCTTTCTTTTTTGATATTTTTCAAATCATCATTTAGTTTTTCTGATGGTTTTAAAATTTTCTTATCAATATATGAATAAATAATATAAGCTACAATACCCCCTAAAAGAGGCGAAGCTACCCAAGAAATAGCTATTCTTAAAATTTCACTCCATTTAACCATAGAGAGTGTTTGGATTCCATCAAATTTTAAAAGCCCCATCATAATGCTAGCACCTACAATCCCACCAACTATACTGTGTGTGGTTGATACAGGTAAGCCTTTCTTGGTTGCAATAAAAATCCAAACCCCAGAGCTTAAAAGTGCAGCAAGCATAATGATAACAAAAAGCATAGGATCTAAAGAATTTGGAAAAATAACAATACCGCTGCGTATGGTCTTAGTAACTTCTGCGCCTGCGAAGATTGCCCCGCTTAGCTCAAAAACAGCTGCTATAATTAAAGCTTGTTTAATGGTTACTGTTTTTGCGCCAACGCTTGTTCCAAAAGAATTGGCTACATCATTTCCACCTATATTAAATGCCATAAAAATGCCAAATATAGAAGCAAGAATAAAAAGAATCAATTGATGTTGCGAAATATAACCAAATCCCCAAATAACAAATGCGATAGTACTGATAATAAAAATAACAAAAGCTATGAGGTTGTCTTTTTGCATTAATAACCCTTTTTTATTTTAATTATACACTTATTTACTTTAAATTTGCTAATTTTATTTTTTAGTCTTTGTGGAATTTTTATTTATATTATTTTTTTATAATAAATACTCAAACAAGAAATAATAAGGAATATAAGAATAATGAGGGGTATTTTTTATATAATAGCATTGTTTTCTTTACTCAATGCCGATGAACTTACAGAGGCTTTAGCAAAAAATAATAATCAAAATTCTTGGGAGCACTTTGATTATAAAAATACCAAAGAAGCTCCAAAAATTCAAGAAGAGAATGTGGATTTTAAAAGCACTTTTGATAGCTTACTTTCAAAAACTTTAGAAAATAATAATGGTATAGATAAAACAGATGGGAAATTAGATTTTCAAAATGAAAACGCGCAGGTTAAAAATTTAAGTTCTCTTTATGAGGGGGAGAATAATTCTTTGCTTTTTCAAAAAGAACTTTTTGTGGCTCAAAATAATTATAATTACTCAGGGGGTTTAATCAATCGTTATGAAAAAGATGATTTTTTATTTGGAGTTAATGGTTTTATTGATAAACAAAAGAAACAAAAAGATACTAAAAGCTTTGGTACAGAGTTTGGTTATAGTAAATTTATA
>JFBN01561543.1_pt1 | contig 27575 bp, 20 predicted proteins | sample 768741 | NCBI WGS metagenome assembly JFBN01 (sample SAMN01983846, study PRJNA193217) | chicken gut metagenome | biome: terrestrial biome; isolation source: ceca of Broiler chicken | host: Gallus gallus | place: United Kingdom: England | collected 2010-09-07
AAGTTTGACAGGGCCGAGCCGCCGTGTTATATTCCGGGAGGAATTTGGAAGAGATGATTTTTTATACTTATATTTGCGTAGGCATTAAAGATTAGCATATAGATTTCTGCAAACAAGATTAGGGGAATGATTCTGAATACGTTGTTTATCGAAAGCCTGTCCAATTTTGCGCACGGCATATCGTCGGCGTTTTTCATCTATTTTGGTCTCAATCTGGTTTTCTTCCGCAATTCCAACCGCCCGTTGCAGGTGTTGGGCTATCTGTTCTGCCTGTGGGCCGTGCAAAATGTCAAGGACCTTTTTCTGTATGTCGATTCCGTCAGCGAGTCGACCTATTATTCCTCCCTGTTGCTGTCGTTCGACATGTGGGCGGTCCCCTTCTGTGCCCTCTTCCTGTTGGAGATTCTCTATCCCGGTTTTTTCAGTCTGAAAAGGGTGGTGCAGTTCGAGGCCCCGCTGGGACTGTTCACGCTGGTCTATGCCCTCACGGGTCGGTCGGTGTTCTATATGGCGAGCATTGTCTACACGGCCCTGTTCTGTCTGGTCGTGGTGTTGTTTATCGTGTCGAAGGTGAGGCGATATAACCGTTTCATGCGGGAGAACTACTCCTATACCGAGCGGGTGAATGTGCGCTGGCTCATGAACAGCATGATTATCCTGGCTCTTTGTTTGATTCTTTGGCTCTATACTTGTGTCAATATCAGTCATTTGGGCGACCTTGTCTATTATGTAACCTCGACCCTCTTGTGGGCGGTAGTGCTCTATTTCAGTTTGAGGCAGGAGTGGATTGCAGAGGTGGAGGAGAGTGATACCGAGGTGGAGCAAGTCCCCTTGGAGATGGAGCCTTCTCGCAATGGCGCCTCGCCGATGGGCCAGAAACTTGAAGCCTATATCCGGGAACGGGAACTCTTTCTCAATCCCAAACTTTCGTTGCCCGACTTGGCTACCGAGATGGGGACCAACCGCAGTTACCTCTCCAACTGTTTGAACAACGAGTTAGGGGTAACCTTCTATGACTATATCAACGGGTTCCGGCTCGAAAAGGCAAAGGGCATTCTCGAAGACCCTGCTTTCGACGGCTGTATCGAAGAGGTGGCTCTGCTCAGCGGATTCAATTCGGTCTCCACATTCCGCCGCTCGTTCCAGAAGCGATACGGTTGCAGCCCCTCGCAATATCGCAAGGGCGAAGTAGGGAAATAGAGCGGGGTGCTCTTTGTCGGGGTTTTTCTCGGCTTTCCGTTAGAAGATGTTTTTTTATCCCTCTTTCTCTCTCCGTTGGTTACAGATAGGCCGTGATGAGTCGCAGCGGCAAGGGCAGGCTCTCGTCGCCGGTAGGGGGCGTGGAGGGGAATTTGGTGAGGGTAATGAAGGCCAGATGTTTGCGCAGTAGCGGAATGATATGCTGGCGCAGTTCCTGATGGTCGCCCGAGAGCGACAGTTCGTCGTCGGTAGCGTTGAATCCCAGTTGTTTCCACACGTTCAGAATGTAGTATATCCCGTCGTTTACGTGGTGAATGGCAAAGCTGTTGGCCAGCAGGAGGCCCTGTTGGTTGAAGGCAAAGAGGTCAATCGACTCGCTGCCCCAGTGCACGTAGAGTTTGGCGTTGTAGGCCAGGCGGCTCTTCCGGTAGAAATATTCGCACATCGGGGCCAGCCGGTGCAGTACAACGGGACGGTCGAAGGTGCGGCGAACGAACGAGAGTCGCTCGGTATCCACGTCGAAGAGTATCTGCGCTCCCGTGTGGGGCAACTCGGCCGAAACAGCTGTGCCGTCGCTGTCGGGGAAACAGAAGTTGAAGTAGCGCGGATTGTCCTCGGCCGAGGCAAAGGCGTTGGGGATAAAGGTATAGCGGGTGGAGTCGGCAATGAAGAAGACCTTCTCGAAAGCCCGGGTCAAGATGGGCTGGGAGAAGACCGCCTCTTCGAGCGACGCCTGCGTGGGCCGTATGGGCAGCCGGTCGGCTACAATCGTGCCCCGCTGCTCGGTGTGCTGCAACAAGATATGCAGATACGAACCGTCGGCATACATCGTCAAGATGTATTTGTGACTCTCTTTCATCAACTGGTTCAGTGCCGGTATCGGTTCCATGGTTTCCGTTTCGTTTTTGGGTCATGCCTCCTCTTCCGATGGGTGTGCGGCAGCGCCTGCCAACCTGTGGGGAGGGGGATTTTTCGCAATTTAAACTGTACAAATGTAAGAAAAGAAAACGGGAAACACTATTTTTGTCATACACTTTATCGCTTTGCCCATGATTACCGACCTGCTTGTCCAACAGATAGAGAGCTGTTTACCCTACGAACCCAACCGTCAGCAGCGTGAGTTGCTCGAACGGTTGGCCGCCTTCGTGCTCGACGAGCGCGACGACACCCTCTTCCTGTTGCGGGGCTATGCCGGTACGGGAAAGACCTCGTTGGTGGGAGCCTTGGTCAAGGCACTCACCCAGTTGCAGAGCAAAGTGGTGCTGCTGGCACCCACGGGGCGGGCGGCCAAGGTCTTTGCCCGCTATGCCGGGCACCCCGCCTATACGATACACCGCCGTATCTATCGGCAGAAGAGCTATTCGCCCGACATGGAGGGCTTTCTCGTGGGCGAGAATCTGGCCAAACATACTCTTTTTATCGTCGATGAGGCCTCGATGATTGCCAACGCTTCGGGCGACGGAGCCGTCTACGGCACCGGCCGGTTGCTCGACGACCTGGTGGAGTATGTCTACTCGGGCGAACATTGCCGGCTTATCCTGCTGGGCGATACGGCCCAGCTGCCGCCGGTAGGGCAGGAGCGGAGTCCGGCACTCGATGCCGGGGTGTTGCAGGGGTATGGCCTCGCCGTGCAGGAGTATGAACTGCGCGAGGTGGCCCGGCAGGCCGCCGAGTCGGGAATCCTCACCAACGCCACCCGTTTGCGCGAAGAGATGGAGCAGGTACCCCTGCCGATGCCTCGCCTGCGGGTGCAGGGTTATCCCGACGTCGAAGCCCTCAGCGGGGAGTATCTGGTCGAGCGCATCTCCGACTCCTACGACCGGGTGGGGCTCGACGAGACCATCGTGATTACCCGCTCCAACAAGCGGGCCAATATCTTCAATCAGGGCATTCGCAACCAGATTCTCTATCGTGAGGAGGAGCTCACCGCGGGCGACCTGTTGCTGGTGGCCAAGAACAACTACTTTTGGAGCAAGGAGTACAAGGAGATTGATTTCATTGCCAACGGCGACGTGGCCCGGGTGGTGCGGGTGATGAAACGCACCGAGATGTATGGCTTTCGCTTTGCCGACGTGTTGCTCCATTTCCCCGATTTGGAGGTCGAGATGGAGGCCAAGATTCTGCTCGACACGCTGTCGAGCGACTCCCCGACGCTCACCCGGGAGCAACAGGAGTCGCTCCTGGCACAGGTCATGGCCGACTACTACGACATCACCACGCGGCGCGAGAAGTTCAAGCGGTTGAAGAGCGATCCGTGGTTCAACGCCCTGCAAGTGAAATATGCCTACGGGGTCACCTGCCACAAGGCGCAGGGCGGCCAGTGGAAGCACGTCTATATCGACATGGGGTACATTCAACGGGGGGCTCTCTCGCTCGACTTTTACCGCTGGCTCTATACCGCGTTCACCCGGGCCACCGAAAAGATATGGCTGGTCAACGTGAGCGACGAATTTCTGGAACAACCTTTATAGTATGGGGCTCATCAGCCGCATGAGCGACTCGATGACCCGTTGCAGCAACGGGCGGTGCCGCCAGTAGTGCAGAATGATGCGGCGGCAGTGCTGCTGGTCCTCGATGAAGATGCGCTTCATCTCGCTGTTCACCTCGCGGTCGTAGATAAAGGCGTTGGCCTCGAAGTTATGCTCGAAGCTGCGGAAGTCGAAGTTGGTCGAGCCTACCGAACTCAGCTCATCGTCGATGATGATGGTTTTGGCGTGGAGCAGTCCCGGCTGGTAGAAATAGACCTTCACCCCGGCTTTCAGCATCTCGGCAATGTAGGAGAACGAGGCGTAGCGCAGAATCTGCGAGTCGGAGCGCTCGGGTATCATCACCCGCACGTCGACCTTGGCAAGGGCGGCTGTCTGCAACGCCTTGGACAGGCTGTCGGTGGGCAGGAAATAGGGCGTCTGTATGTAGACCGATTTCTTGGCGTTGGTGATGGCTTTCAGGAAGAGCATGGCGATGTTCGACCATTCGCCTATGGGTCCGCCGGGGGCAAGCTGTATGCCGCTGTTCCCCCGGTTTTCGAGGTGTGGGAAAAATTGCGGGTCGGACAAGACCTCCTTGCACTCGAAGCTCCAATCAACGGCAAAGAGCAGTTGAAGCCCCTGCACCGCAGGCCCCTCGATGCGCAGATGGGTGTCGCGCCACGTGCCCCATTTGAGCCCCTCGACGTAGCGGTCGGCAATGTTCATGCCACCGATGTACCCGATGCGTCCGTCGATAACCGTAATCTTGCGGTGGTTGCGGTAGTTGATGCGGCTGGCCAGCTGCGGGAAGGAGATTTCGAGGAAGGGGCGCACGGCGATTCCGGCCTCCTGCATCTCCTTGAAAAACCTTTTCTTGACCGACCAGCACCCCACGTCGTCATAGAGTACCCGTATCTGTACCCCGCGGGCCGCACATCGCAACAGCACCTCCTTCACCCGGGCTCCCAGGTGGTCGTCTTCAAAGATGTAGTATTGTATGTGAATGTATTCGCGGGCATTCTCCAAGTCTTGCAGATATTGGTCGAACTTCTCCCGGCCGGTGGTGAAAATCTTTATCCGGTTGCCCGAGTAGTAGGGCATGCTGCACAGGCTGTGGCACAACTTGATCTCCTGTTTGCTCTCTTCGCTCAGCGACAGGGTGTCGATATTGACAATCGAGTGGTAGTCGCGCTTGCGCAACTTGCGTTTGATGCGTCGCGACACCATGTGTTTGGCCTTGAAATTCTGCCCGAAGAAAATGTAGAAAACCAGCCCCACCACAGGCAGAAAGAGCAAAACGATTACCCACGCCAGGCTCTTTACCGGGTTGCGGTTGTCGGTGATGACAATCACAATCGCACCCAGTATGGTGATGGCATATATCGTATAGACAGCGATATAGACCCAATCGGTCAGGGGCATGAGGGCAAGTACAGGCATTACAAAAGCTAAATTATAAAAATAATCCCAAAAAAGCAAATCGGAGGCTTGCTATTGTCTTTTCACGTAAACTTGAAAACTACGTTTCCGTTTGTCTCTACCCTCGATTTTCTCTATTTTCCCAGAAGATAAGATGCGTCTTAGCAGAAAAATCAAGCAAGCTTGTTTTTCTACCTTCGACTTTCACTATCTTTGCAACCTCATTGGAAATAAAGTGAAGAAAAAGAGATCGGGAGGCTCTTCCCCGAAACATAAAAGCGGCCACGTGGTGGCCTTGTTGGTATTGGCTGTGGTTTTTCTGTTCCTCCTTACGCAGTTGCCGGCGGTGGAGTGGGGCGGACTGTCGACCAAGCCGGTCGATTTGTTTTCAGATATTCGCATCGACGAGCAGTCGCTCGACCTGCCGGGCGATGCCGTGTGGCAGGATACCGAGAGCGATTCGCTCTTCTTTTCACACGAGGCTGTGGCCGATTCGATGACGGTCTCGGCCGATTCGGTGACGGGCGACACTCTCACACCACCCCGTCCCGCGGTATCGGCTCCGGCTCGGCTCGACACGACGATGGTCGGTGGCCCTCCTCGTCGAGACGGCGATGTGGTGCTGTTTGAGGATTTCTCTCCCGGTGAGGAGGGCCTCTCTCATCTGCTTGCCGCCATGGAGCAACGTCTCACGCTGGGACGTCCCGTTCGTATCGCTTTTCTGGGCGACTCGTTCATCGAAGCCGATATTTTCACCCAAGATGTGCGCAGCCGGTTGCAATCGCAGTATGGCGGTTGTGGCGTGGGCTATGTGTCGATGCACTCCGATTTTCCCGGTTTTCGCCGGTCGGTTGTCCAGTCGGGCAGCGGCTGGGAGGTGCACAGTGTGCTCAAACCCCGGGAGGCCGATTGGAGCCTCATGACCTTGCAGCAGCAATATTTCGTGCCGCTCGAAGGGGCTGCGGCCCAGTATCGGGGCACGACCCGCATCGAGCGGGCCGACAGCTGGACCCTCTCGCGTTTCCTCTTTGTGGCTCGCAACGACTGTTCGGTCAGCCTCAAAGTGGGCGATGGCGAGTGGCAGACCTTTGCCGTGACCGGTTCGCCCGAAATCCAGTCGCTCGAAGTGGCGGGCAAGACCAACCGCTTCCAGGTGAAGACCGGGGCGATAGCCAGTTTCACCGCCATCGGGGTATGGCTCGACGATACGCAGGGCATCGCCATCGACAACATCTCGACCCGCGGCTATTCGGGCCTTTCGCTGGTGTCGCTGCCCGCAGCCCGCTGTGCCCAGATGCAGGCCATTGTGCCCTATGATGCCATCGTGCTCCAATACGGACTCAATGTCATGTCGCCCGAGATTCTCCACTACGAGGCCTATGCCCGCAAGATGGTGGCGGTCGTCAACCACTTGAAGTCCTGCTATCCGAATACCGATATTATTCTGATGGGGGTGGGAGACCGCAGCCGCAAGATGAACGGCTCGTTTGTCACCATGCCGGCGGTGTTGGCTCTCTCGCATGCTCAGCGGTTGGCCGCCAAGAATGCGGGTGTGGTCTTTTGGGATACCTTTGCCGCCATGGGCGGGGAGAACGGTATGGTCGACTATGTGGCACAGAAACAGGCCAACAAGGACTATACGCACATCAACCACAAGGGAGGCCGACGACTGGCCGGCGAATTTGTCAAATCACTGGAATATAGCTTAAACCGGCACGGACAATGAAATGGCGTGGATTCATAGTATCGTTTCTTTGCGGCGTTGCCTGTGTGCCGGGATTCCTTCACGCGCAGCTGACGGGCGATACCGTGTCGGTGCCTGCCTTCCTGAACAAGGAGAAGAACGTGATTGAATTCAATGGGGCCGACTGGTCGCCGCTCTTTGCCGAGATGGATTCGCTGCAAAGTAGCACAAACTCGGTTCCCCGCATCGTCTCGATGGTCCACATTGGCGACTCGCACGTGCAGGCCGGCTTCCTCACCGAGGCTGTCAGGCTGCCGCTGCAACGCCGCTTCGGCGATGCCGGTCGGGGATTGGTGGTGCCGTTGAAACTGGCCCGGACCAACGAGCCGCACGACTACTCGGTGGTGGCCGACGGTGCCTGGAACTTTGCCCGTTGTGTGGGCCGCAAGTACAACGCCTATACCCCGGGAATCGGCGGGATAGCCATCGTACCCCGCGGTAACCGCATCGACCTCACCTTTTCGACACTCAGCAAGACCGACGATTGCGAGGGGTTCCGCAAGGTGCGACTTTTCCACGAGCCTACCGATTCGTTCCCGGCCATCATTTCCGAACCCTATCGGGTCACGGGCGAGGCACGAAACGCGTTTCTCACCTGCTATTCGTGGAACGACCCGGTGTGCAGCATTCACTTCTCGGGGCAGATTGCTCCCGGCGAGGAGCGGCTTGCCATCTACGGGGCCAGTCTCGAAACGGGCGAGAGCGGAATCCTTTACCATACCATCGGCAACAACGGAGCCTTTTACAGAACCTATGCCGCCATACCCCGTTTTGCCGAGCAGGTGGCGGCTTTGACTCCCCGGCTCATCATCGTTTCGCTCGGCACGAACGAATCGTTTTCAACGGCATTGACGCGTGATGAACTCTATAAACAGATTGATGCTGTGGTGGCTCCCCTGCGGGCGAGTTGTCCGCAGGCTGTCGTCCTGCTCACGACCCCGGCCGAGTGTGCCCGTCGCCGCACCCGCTGGGTGAAGAGGCGCCGCCGGGTCTACTATTCGCCCAACTCGCGGGTGGACTTGGTGCGGGAGACCATCAGGGCTTATGCGGCCGACCACCGGTTGGCCTGCTGGGACTGGTACGAGGTGGCCGGTGGAAAAGGCTCGTCGACGGCATGGCGCAAGGCGGGGCTCATGGCCTACGACCGCACGCACTGTACCGAGACCGGTTATCGCATACAGGGCGAAATGTTGTATCGCGCACTTATGAACATGTATCAAGATTATGTGGATAATGGAGTGGCTCAATAATCGGGCGGCCGATGTGGTCGCCTTTTGGCAAAGTATCGACTGGGCAAAGGTAGCGTCGCTGTTTGTCTATGACGGGCAGAATCCCCTCATGTTCAACACCGGCCTGTTCCTCTTCCTTTTCGTCGGGTTTATGTGGATATACCGTCTGCTGGCGCATCGCGAGGCGTTGCGTATCGGGTTTGTCATACTCTTCTCGCTCTATTTCTATTACAAGTCGAGCGGACTCTGTTTCCTGCTGCTGGTGCTGGTAGCCCTTTCGGACTATTCGCTGGGACGGCTGTTGGGCCGTCTGTCGCGCAACGGGTTGCGGCGGCTCTGTGTGCTGGCGAGTATGGTGGTGAACCTGGGCATGCTCTGCTATTTCAAGTACACCAACCTCCTGTTGGGGACAATTGCCGACCTGTCGCACCAGCCCTTCGAGCCGCTCGACATCGTGTTGCCCATCGGCATCTCGTTCTTCACCTTCCGCTCGCTGAGCTACATCATCGACCTCTATCGCCGGCAGATGCTCCCCGTGGGCAGTTTCCGCGATTACCTCTTTTACCTCTCGTTTTTCCCGCCGTTGGCCGCCGGCCCCGTGGTGCGGGCCCGCGATTTTGTGCCGCAGATACACCGGCCGCTCTATATCACTCCCGCCCTGTTGGGCGAGGGGCTTTTCCTGGTTCTGTGCGGGTTGATCAAGAAGGTGGTTATCTCCGACTACATTAGCGTCAACTTTGTCGACCGCATCTTCGACAACCCCATGCTCTACACCGGGTTTGAAAACCTGATGGGCGTCTACGGCTACACGCTGCAAATCTATTGCGACTTCTCGGGTTACTCCGATATGGCCATCGGTATCGCCCTTCTTATGGGCTATCGTTTCAAAATCAATTTCGATTCGCCCTACAAGTCGGGCTCCATTACCGAGTTCTGGCGGCGGTGGCACATCTCGCTGTCGAGCTGGTTGCGCGACTACCTCTACATCTCGATGGGGGGTAACCGCCGGGGCACCGTGCGCACCTATCTGAATCTCTTCATTACCATGGTGCTGGGCGGGTTGTGGCACGGCGCCTCGTGGCTCTTTGTCATCTGGGGCGCCTGGCACGGACTCATGCTCATCATTCACAAGCTCTACCGACGCATCTTCCCCGTGGCCAAGGACTACAAGGCCGGTATCTTCCGTCACTTCCTCAATGTGCTGCTCACCTTCCATGTGGTCGCCGCCGGGTGGATATTCTTCCGCGCCCCCTCGCTTGATGTAGCCTGGCAGATACTGACCCAGATATTCACCAATTTCCGTCCCGAGGCCATACCCGCCTTCGTCTCGGGATATGCCGTTATCTTTGTCGCCCTCGTGGCCGGTTATCTGCTCCACTTTGCACCGCACCGTTGGTCGCAGTGGCTGCAACGCGAGCTCTCGTGGTCGCCGCTGGTCATCAAGGCCGCTATCGTGGCCCTGGTACTCTTCTTTGTGTTGCAGGTGCGTTCGAGCGAGCTGGTGCCCTTCATCTACTCCCAGTTCTGATTCCCCGAGAGGGCGAGTTGCTCAAATGAGGTCGTCGAAGGGGAGACGCAGTTGAAGCCCGTCGCAGTCCGCTTCGAGCGAATTGCCCACCCCTGCACCAATCAGACGAATCTTGCGCCCGCCGAAGTCGCAGGCGGTCAACAGCTCCTGGGCTACCCGGTAGAGTGTCGACAGGGAGTCGACAGGCGTTGGCAGCGTTTTGGAGCGTGTAATCTGTTTGAAATTGTCGAATTTGAGTTTCAATACCACCGTTTTCCCCTGGAAGCGATGGCGTTGCAGCCGGGACCACACCTCGTCGCACACCTCGGCCAGGTCGGTCGCCAGGCGGGAACGGTCGTCGGTATCCTCGACAAACGTCGTCTCGGCGCTGATCGACTTGCGTATGCGGTTGGGCACCACCTCGCGGTCGTCGATACCGCGGGCGTAGCCGTAGTAGAGACCGCCCGCCTTGCCGAACTGCCGCATGAGCGAGGCCCGGTCCCATTGCCGCAGGTCGGCCCCGGTGAGGATACCCAGGGCGTGCATCTTCTGGGCCGTCACCTCGCCGATACCGAAAAAACGTTCGACAGGGAGCGAGGCGACAAAGGCCTCGATTTGAGCCGGGGCGATGGTGAAAAGACCGTTGGGCTTGCGATAGTCCGAGGCAATCTTGGCCAGCATCTTGTTGACCGACACCCCGGCCGAGGCCGTGAGCTGCGTCTCGGCCAAAATGCGCCGTTTGATTTCGCGGGCCACCAGCGTGGCCGACCGCTCGTGCGACACGTCGAGAAAAGCCTCGTCGAGCGACAGCGGTTCGATGAGGTCGGTATAGTCGGCAAAGATTTGGCGTATCTGCATCGACACCGCCTTGTACACCTCGTGCCGCGGTTCCACGAAGATGAGCTGGGGGCAGAGCCGTCGCGCCTGGGCCGACGAAAGAGCCGAGTGTACCCCGTAGGGGCGCGCCTCGTAGCTGGCCGTAGCCACCACTCCCCGCGGGCCGCTGTGCCCCACGGCAATCGGCTTGCCCCGGTAGGCCGGGTTGTCGCGCTGTTCCACCGAAGCGTAGAAGGCGTCCATGTCGATATGTATGATTTTGCGTTGCGGCATACTCGATAGCTCCCTCGATTGTTTATCCAAACAAAGATAACGATAAAAACCATTCGGTGGAGTAGCTCCGGTCATCAAGAGGAGTCGTGCAAGGGGAGAGCGATTCAGAATAGTTATATTAAATAAAATTAAAATATGTAATAAAAATAAGAAAATTGGAAATATTCACCCCGTTTTTGCCGCTTTTACAGGGAAATATCTATATTTGTATAGAATTTGGTGAGATAATGGCCGGGAATCCGAAAGATATAATGGAATCGCTTAGCGCTAAGTTTCGTGCTATTAGCGATTTATGTAAAACTTTCGAGAACGAAAACGGCGCTCTCAAAGACCGTTTGGCGCAGCGCGAGCAAGAGATGCAGGCGTTGCAGAAAAGGTATGACGAGTTGGAGAAACGATACAGAAATCTGAAACTCTCGAAATCCATTACCGAACAAGAGGGGTCGAGTGCCGCCGAAACAAAAGCCAGATTTGCCAGATTGGTGCGGGAAATCGATAAATGCATCTCACTCTTGAATGAATAGATGCTATGAACGATGATAAATTAAAGATAACTCTGAGAATTGCCGACCTGAAACACCCGTTGGCCTTACGGGTCGATTACGGAGCGGACGAAAAATATTGGAGAGACGCCGCCGACTTGTTCAACAAACGTTGGGCTTTTTACCGGGACAAGTATAGAGACGGACTGATGGACTCGGAATCGGTGATGGCGATGGTAGCGGTAGAGATTGCCCGATTGTACTGCGAGATGGTGCAAGACCGCAAAACGCTGTTGGCCGACTTGAAGAAACTCGAAGTCGAGGCGGAGAATATACTGAACGAACATACCGTGAAAGAATAGCGGTATCGAAAAAAAGAGATAGTTCCTGCACTGCGGCAGCCCCAAGCATGGGCGGCTGGTAGTGCTTTTTTTATAATTATAATTTAGAAACGATGAATTACATACTATTAATCTCTGCAATCGTTGGCGGCCTGGTGGTAGGCGGTCTCGTTGTATTTCTGGTGAATCGCTACCTGCTGGCGGCTCGCTCCAAGACCATTCTCGAAGAGGCCGAAAAAGAGGCCGAGGTCATCAAAAAGAACAAACTGCTCGAAGTCAAGGAGAAGTTTATCCACATGAAGGCCGAGATGGAGAAACAGGCCAATGCCCGCAACTCCAAGTTGCAATCGGCCGAGTCGAAACTCAAACAGCGCGAAATGCAACTCTCCCAGCAACAACAGGAACTGCAACGGAAGAAGAGCGAGACCGAGGCCGTGCGGGCCAATCTCGACAGCCAGCTCGAACTGGTAGAGAAAAAGAAACAGGAGCTGGAAAAACTCCATAAATCGGAAGTCGAGCGGCTGGAACACCTCTCGGGCCTCTCGGCCGAGGAGGCCAAGGAGCGGCTCGTCGAGTCGCTGAAAGAGGAGGCCAAGACGCAAGCCGCCTCGTATATCAACGACATCATGGACGATGCCAAGATGACCGCCAACAAAGAGGCCAAGCGCATTGTCATACAAAGTATCCAACGGGTGGCTACCGAGACCGCCATCGAAAACTCGGTTACGGTATTCCACATCGAATCGGACGAAATCAAGGGCCGCATCATCGGTCGCGAAGGCCGCAACATTCGGGCCCTCGAAGCCGCTACCGGCGTAGAGATTATCGTTGACGATACCCCCGAAGCCATCGTGCTCTCGGCCTTCGACCCCGTGCGCCGCGAAATTGCCCGTCTGGCCCTGCACCAGCTGGTAACCGACGGCCGTATCCACCCCGCCCGCATCGAGGAGGTGGTAGCCAAGGTGCGCAAACAGATCGAGGAGGAGATTGTCGAGACCGGTAAACGCACTGCCATCGACCTGGGTATCCACGGTCTGCACCCCGAGCTCATTCGCCTGGTAGGTAAGATGAAATACCGTTCGTCCTATGGGCAGAACCTGCTTCAACACTCGCGCGAGACAGCCAACCTCTGTGCCGTCATGGCCTCGGAGCTGGGTCTGAACCCCAAGAAAGCCCGTCGCGCCGGTCTGCTGCACGATATAGGCAAGGTGCCCGACGAGGAGCCCGAATTGCCGCACGCTCTGCTGGGTATGAAACTGGCCGAGAAATACAAGGAGAAACCCGATATCTGCAACGCCATCGGCGCTCACCACGACGAGACCGAGATGACCAGCCTGCTGGCCCCCATCGTACAAGTGTGCGATGCCATCTCGGGAGCCCGTCCCGGAGCCCGTCGCGAAATCGTCGAGGCCTACATCAAACGGTTGAACGACCTCGAACAGCTGGCGCTCTCCTATCCCGGCGTATTGAAGACCTATGCCATACAGGCCGGTCGTGAGCTGCGCGTGATTGTGGGTGCCGACAAGATTGACGATGCCGAAACCGAAAATCTGTCGACCGAAATCGCCAAACGCATTCAGGACGAGATGACCTATCCCGGACAGGTGAAGATTACCGTCATTCGCGAAACACGTGCCGTAAGTTTCGCCAAATAACGGGGAGACGCCATACCGCTCCACGTTTACCAATCGACGACGAGGCCGTAGGGCGTTACCCGAATGTGATTCGTGTACGGTCTGGGGCCTTTGTCGATATTAATGCTCAACTCACATGGACAATACAAAAGATAATCATACGACAAATCCGTCGGAAAAGCCGCAGCTCACATCAGAGACCTGCCGCCGCAGGGGGGCGAAGCTCGAAGTGTATGACTGGCTGGCCGACATTCCCGAGTCGCACGACGATACCGACCTGGTTGAGGTGCGCTTCAAGAACACCCGCAAGGGCTATTACCGCAACACCACTCATATCCGGCTTGTTCCCGGCGACCTGGTGGCTGTCGAGGCATCGCCGGGTCACGACATCGGCGAGGTGACCCTTACCGGCCGTCTGGTCCTGTTGCAGATGAAGAAGAACAATGTAAAAATCGACAATCCCGACCTGAAACGGGTCTACCGCAAGGCCAAACCCAACGACCTCGAAAAGTTTGAAGAGGCCAAGTCCAAGGAGCACGACACCATGATTCGTGCCCGCAAGATTGCCGAGGACCTGCATCTCGACATGAAGATTGGCGACGTCGAGTATCAGGGCGACGGTAACAAGGCCATTTTCTACTATATCGCCGACGAGCGGGTCGATTTCCGCCAGCTCATCAAGGTGCTGGCCGAGGTGTTCAGGGTGCGCATCGAGATGAAGCAGATTGGTGCCCGGCAGGAGGCCGGACGCATCGGCGGGTTGGGGCCCTGCGGCCGTCAGTTGTGCTGCTCGGGGTGGATGACCAATTTCGTGTCGGTAGCCACCAGCGCCGCCCGCTATCAGGACATCGCCCTCAATCCGCAGAAACTGGCCGGACAGTGCGCCAAGTTGAAGTGCTGCCTCAACTACGAGGCCGACGCCTACGTCGAGGCCCAGAAGCGGCTCCCCTCGCGTGAAATTCCGCTCGAGACCAAGCTCAATACCTATTATCATTTCAAGACCGATATTTTCAAGCGCGAGATGTCCTACTCGACCGACAAGTCGATTGCCGCCAATGTGGTGACCGTGAGTGCCGAGCGGGTGTTTGAAGTCATTGCGCTGAACAAGAAAGGCATAAAACCCGACACCCTCGAATCGGAGGCCGGGGCCCGCGCTCCCGAGCGCCGTGAGTTTGAAGATGTGGTAGGGCAGGACAGCCTCACCCGCTTCGACAAGGCCAAGAAGAGCAAGAAGAAGGGCAACGGCGGAGGCAACAGCGGCCGTCGTCAGCAGCAGGGTGGTGAACCCCGCAACAAGTCGGGCAACAACAACGGAAACCGGGGGCAGAACAACAAGCCGCCCCGCAACGGTAAGAAAGGGGGAGGCGACAAGGAGGCCAACGCCCAGCAGCCCCGCAAGGGGGGTGGCGATAACCAGGCTCCCAAGCCGGCTCCGAAACCGACAGCTCCGAAACCGGCGGCTCCCGAAAAGAAAGAGTAAAGTATGAAGAAGACCGGGTTACTCATAGGGCTGGCCGTCGTTGGGCTGGGGAGCCTCTGCTCATGCCGGCAGACCGACGTCTACAACGAGTTTAACACCTTGCCTCGAAACGGCTGGTTTAAGCGCGATGTGCAACGCTTTACCCCCGAGTCGCCCGACTCTACCGGGCGGTATGACCTCTACCTCACCCTGCGCCATAACGGCGATTATGCCTACCGCAACCTGTGGCTCTTCGTGTCGTATACCGGAGCCGACGGTGTACAGAAGACCGATACGGTCAACTGCGAACTGGCCGACGAGTTCGGCCGTTGGTCGGGAGGCGGCTGGGGCTCCTATTACCAGCAGGAACTCCTGCTCGACGATTGTTTTCGTTTCGTGGGTAAGGAGCAGGTGGTTACCATTCAGCAAGCCATGCGCGACGACCGCATTCGCGGCATCTCCGATGTGGGCATTCGCATCGCCCCTCACACCGAGCCCTGAGAAAGCACCTGTCCGTGTCCATATGTGGAAGGACTATGATATTATGAACGGAGCGGCTATTGATACAGCCGCTCCGTCTTTTTTTGCCAGTCTTTCCCCTTGGGGAATAAAAGGAAGGTCGCCCCTTGCTCACGCGAGAGGCGGCCCAAGATCTCAAAAATTAAAAGATGCAAATTGAGACTTTCTATATTATTGATTCTCTTCCTGGAATTTCTGGTTCATCTTCAAGAGGTTGATGGTGTAGGCTACCACGTTTTGCGACTCCTGAATCACGGTGAGGTAGACGATGCCCACCTTGATGTAGGACATCTGTTCCCGCATCTGGCGAATCTCTTCCCGTTTAAGCACACCCAGTTGATTGATGAGTATGTTACCCTGGTTGTAGAGTGCGGGCAGTTCGTGGTTGTTGTTTTCCTCGACAACCTGTTTGCATTTTTCCAGGAAATGAACAATCTCCTGAGCAATCACGCCAAAGCTCTCTTTCTGAGCCTGACCCAGCGGGTTGAAGTTGTTGTCGGTATGTTCGAGACACGGTTCGCAGGTCCGTTTGATGGCGTGAATGATGTCGTAGGAGAAATCGTTGCCCTGGAAGTAGTAGAGACCCTTTTCCAGACCCACCTGGTCGTTCAGGTGCGAGACCCCTATGGTGCCCAGCCGTTTCACCTGTTTGAAGTAGCGGCGTTCGGTCTCGATGTCGCCCATCGCCTTGCGCAGGGTGCGGTAGCTCTCGTGGAGGAATCCCGAGGTTACCCGGTCGTAGAGGTCGGCACTCCAAGCCAAGACTTTGGTAAACTCTTCGCGGCTGAATTGGCGCAACAGAACGAGCGCATTCTCCTGGTCCTTGTTGGCCACCAGTTGTTGAGCCAGCGAGCTCTTTTTCTCTTTTTTCAGTTTCTTGTTATAGGTGATTTGACTGTGGATAAGCATGTAGGCAGCCAGTACACTCATCAGGATAATGGCAATGGTTCCGCCGAAATAGACAATCATCGTGACGATGAAGCAGAAGAGGAAGGCGGCGCCGGCGGTGATGAACCACCCGCCGATTACCGAGATGACACCGGTGATGCGGTAGACGGCGCTGTCGCGACCCCAGGCCCGGTCGGCCAGTGAACTACCCATGGCTACCATGAAGGTTACATAGGTGGTTGAGAGGGGCAGTTTGAGCGAGGTACCCAGGGCGATGAGCAGGCTGGCCAATACCAGATTGACCGAGGCACGCACCAGGTCGAAGGCGGCACCGTGTTCGAGTATCACGTCGTCCTTGTCGAACCGGCTGTTGAGCCACGTGCGGGCCTTGGGCGGTATGTTGTTGATGATGAGCGACGAGGCGTTGGTGGTCATGCGCACCAGTTTGCGGGCGATAGGCGAGGTACCGAAATTCTCTTCGCCTGTCTCCTGCCGCGACAGGTCGACCGAGGTCTTGATCACGTTCTGGGCTTTCTTCGAGGTGAACAGGGCAATCACCATGATGATGCCCGACCCGATGAGGAATACCGATGGCGTCCGGGCCGATTCGAGCAGCGAGGTGGTGAGGAACTGGTCGGGAGCCAGCCCGTTGGCATTGGCCACATAGTCGGTGTAGGCCGAGAAACCGGCCAGAGGCACACCGATGAAGTTCACCAGGTCGTTACCGGCGAAGGCCAGGGCCAGGGCGAAGGTTCCCAGCAGCACCACCACTTTCAGCACATTCACGCGGCACCACATCAGAATCTGCATCAATACGGTGGTCACCACGAAGCAGCAGCCCATGAGCAACTGGGTGTTCTCGTGAATCCAGGCCCGGGCTTCGGGGGTCATCATGGTCGATGCCTTCAAGCCGTTGATAAGAATAAAGTAGATGATGGTGGTGGAAGCGAAACCGCCGAACAGTGCTCCGAAATATTTCAGTTGTCTGCGATAGTTGAATTTGAAAATCAACCGGGCAATATACTGTACGACAACGCCGAAAAAGAAGGCGATGGCTACCGATACGAAGATGGCGATAATCACCTGCAACGCCTTGTCGGTGTTGATGAGATCGCCCATCTGCAAGGCACCGTTGCTGTTGATGGTCTTGACGATGGCCAGGGCGAAGGTACCGCCCAGCAACTCGAATACCATCGACACCGTGGTCGAGGTGGGGAGTCCCATCGTGTTGAAGACGTCGAGCAGCACCACATCGGTGAGCATCACCGCCAGCAAGATACACATGAGTTCATTGAGGTAGAAGAACTGGGGCTGGTATATACCGTGTCGCGCAATATCCATCATGCCGTTCGACATGGAGGCCCCCACAAAAATACCTATTGCCGCGATGGCCATGATCACTTTGAAGGAGGCGGCTTTGGCGCCGATAGCCGAGTTGAGGAAGTTCACGGCATCGTTGCTTACTCCCACCGACAGGTCAAAGACGGCAATCAGGAAAAGAAAGATAACGATAATCAGATAGAATGTTTCCATAATCTCTAATTTGCATGTTTTTTCACAACGCAAAGGAACGACTTTCATGTTACAGAATCGTTACAAACATATATCTATCTTATTTCTTTTCGCCGTCGTTTCGCCCTTGGCTTCGGCGGTACAGCGGGCCGGGGGAGCCTGTTAGCGGGCTTGGTCGCGGTTGCCCTGTGAAAATGCAAAGGAGGCAACCCCCGGATACAGGGGCTGCCTCCTGATATGATTGTGCGATAGCCGACCGATTATTTGCCGCTCTTCTTTTGGGCTCGGGGTGCGCGGGCGGCCGGTTTCGTGGCGGCCTTTTTCCCGGCGGCTGGTTTAGCGTCGGTTTTCTTCCCGGGTGCCTTTTCAACTTTTTCCGACGGTTCCGAGGTACCAATCTCCTCGGGTTTCTTCCGGCGGAGAATCTGGGCTGTGCGGGCCGGCAGGTAGAGGAGCAGCCACTCCTTGTGCTCGTTTTCGAAGAGCGGGTCGCGTCGGGTAAAGTGGGGGACACTCTTGTCGACGAGTCCATAGCCGCCGAACTCGGGGTCGTCGCTGCTCATGAGGGTCGAGTATTCGCCGGCCGGGGCCAGAATGCCGTAGCCGTTGAACGACTTGCAGGGGTGGAAGTTGAAGACGAAGAGCAGGTCGTCGCGCATGAAGGCGAGCACCTGGTCGCCGTCGTTCTCGCACAGCTTGACGATAGGGGTCTGCTCGAACTTTTTCTTTTGACTCACCAGGTGAATCATGGCTTGGTCGAAGGCACCGAGGTATTGGTATTTCAGGTCGTCGCGGTCCACGAGGTCCCACTGGCGGCGGGCATACTTGTAGGACCAGCCGTTACCCTGGCGGGGAAAGTCGATCCATTCGGGGTGACCGAACTCGTTGCCCATGAAGTTGAGATAGCCGCCGTTGATGGTCGAGAGGGTGACGAGCCGTATCATCTTGTGCAGAGCCATGCCGCGGTCTACGACAAAGTTGGTATCGTTCTTGCTCATGTGCCAGTACATCACGTCGTCGATGAGGCGGAAGATGATGGTCTTGTCGCCCACCAGTGCCTGGTCGTGACTCTCGGCATAGTTGATGGTCTTCTCGTCGGCCCGCCGGTTGGTCAGTTCCCAGAAGATGGCCGTCGGTTTCCAGTCCTCGTCCTTTTTCTCCTTGATGGTCTTGATCCAGAAGTCGGGGATACCCATGGCCATGCGGTAGTCGAAGCCGATGCCTCCGTCCTTGAACTTGGACGCCAGACCCGGCATGCCGCTCATCTCCTCGGCGATGGTGATGGCGTGGGGGTTGACCTGATGGATAAGTTCGTTGGCCAGGGTGAGGTAGACGATGGCGTTGTCGTCCTGCCCGCCGTTGTAGTAGTCGTCGTAGGAGCAGAAGGCCTGTCCCAACCCGTGGTTGTAGTAGAGCATCGAGGTGACACCGTCGAACCGGAATCCGTCGAAATGGAACTCGTCGAGCCAGTATTTGCAGTTGGAGAGCAGGAAGTGAATCACGGCGTTCTTGCCGTAGTCGAAGCAGAGCGAGTCCCAGGCCGGGTGTTCCCGTCGGTTGTCGCCATAGAAATATTGGTCGTAGGAGCCGTCGAATCGTCCCAACCCTTCTACCTCGTTTTTGACAGCGTGTGAGTGGACAATGTCCATGATGACGGCAATGCCCCGCTGGTGAGCCTCGTCGATGAGCGCTTTCAGGTCGTCGGGGGTGCCGAATCGCGACGAGGGAGCGAAGAAGCTCGACACGTGGTACCCGAAGGAGCCGTAGTAGGGGTGCTCCTGTATGGCCATGATCTGTATGGCATTGTAGCCGTCGACCGCGATGCGTGGCAGAATCTTTTCGCGAAATTCGTTGTAGGTGCCCACCTTTTCCTCCTGCTGGGCCATGCCGATGTGGCATTCATAGATGAGCAGAGGCGAGGTCTTGGGTTTGAATCGGTTTTTGGTGAATGTGAAGGGCTTTTCGGGGTCCCATATCTGAGCCGAGAAGATGTAGGTCTCGGGGTCTTGTACCACGCGGGTAGCCCAGGCCGGTATACGCTCGCCCTCCCCGCCGTTCCAGTGGACCGACAATTTGTAAAGATCGAGGTGGTGCAGTGTTTTGAGGGGAAGTTTGATTTCCCACACGCCACCTCCGATGGCCAACAGTTTGTATTGGGGTAGCTCTTTCCAGTCCGAAAAGGTACCGATCAGATAGATAGCGTTGGCGTTGGGTGCCCACTCTCGGAATACCCAGTGGCGCTTTTCCTTGTGGAGACCGAAGTAGAGGTATCCGTCGGCAAATTCCGAGAGGTTTCCGCTGCCGTTGGTCAGTTCGGCAATCTTTTCCACGGCACGGTTATGCCGACCTTCGATAGCTCGTTTGTAAGGAGCCAGCCAAGGGTCGTTTTTGATTAGTTTCAGCGTTTTCATAGGGCTGTTTTTAGGGAGAACGACATGAGGGCAGGCCATGAGCTTCCAATCTCTTTCCTGCCGGTTGAAACATGGCGAAGAATCTCCCTGGTGGCAGAGCCGTTTTCACTCCGATACCGAGCCGATTTCCGTCATATTTCTCCATGCAAAAGTAATAAAAAAACCGATATATGAAACTTTAAGGCTCGAAACATTACGAGGGAGGATAAAAAAGTTTTAATGTATTGCCGATGCTTTATTCGGAGTGGAATATTTTATTTTAGTTCCTTCTTGATGGTGGTGGTAAAAGGGTTGGTCGGGTTTGAATTTGTTATTTTTATATTAACTTTTTATAGATGTTTTTTGAAAATCGGAAGAATTTGCGATATTTGTGCAATATAAGTTATGTGATTGAGCCTTTGGAAATATGAGGATAGAATTTTGCCGGCTTGTTGTCGGGGGGAATGTCTGTCGATAAGAGGAATGAATATAGAGTTAAATAGAATTAATTGCTAATGCAGATAATAATAATTGTATGAAAAAAAGATTCCTACTACTTTCTTTCTGTGTTTTCTTGGTGATGGGCCTGTGCGCCAAGCCCCGTTCATTACAGGAGGCACAACAGATCGCCAATAGCTTTTCGGGTAATACCGGCAAGACGACCGATCTTAAAAAAGGTGTGAAATCTACCACGCAACTTGCGTTTGTCCAGGAGGGGGCTTCGCAGCCGCTCTATTATGTGTTCAATAAGGGAACGGGATTTGTTATCGTATCGGCCGACGATCGGGCAACCGAAATTTTGGGCTATTCCGATGCGGGTTCGTTTGATGTCAACAATCTGCCCGATAACTTCCGGTTCTTATTGGAGTCGTATGCGACTGAATTGGAGGACCTCTCTGCCGTTCCCGAGACAGATGCCGTTCCGATGATACCAGTCAAGGCTTCTGCCCAAACGGGAAATACTTCGGTAGCACCCTTGCTGGGTAATATCCTGTGGGATCAGGGCGATCCGTATAATAGCTTCTGTCCCACATTGCAAAATGGGAACAAAGCGGCTGTGGGGTGTGTTGCCACGGCCATGTCTCAGATTATGAGATACTATCAGTGGCCTCTTAAAGGTACTGGTACGATACCCGGTTATACGACGCGTACCAATGGGTTTGTGATAGACGATGTGAACATCGACAATACCTATTATGATTGGGACCACATGACTCCCTTTTATAACTCAGAGAGTACTACCGAAGAACGAGAGGCCGTAGCTCTTCTTGCCTATCATTGCGGTATCTCGGTAAATATGGATTATGATTCTTCGAGTGGAGCTTATAGTTTTGATGTCCCTAAGGCTTTAACTACTTATTTCGGATATAACGAGAATATGGAAATCTATAGCCGCTCTTATTATACCAAGGCCGAGTGGGATTCGATTATCCGGAATGAGTTGGACGAAGGTCGCCCTGTATATTACAGTGGTCAAAGTACTGGGGGCGGTCACGCTTTTGTTTGCGACGGTTACGACACGAACGGTTTGTTCCATATCAACTGGGGTTGGAGCGGTTTGTCGAATGGCTATTTTATGCTTTCCGATCTGACTCCGTCGGCACAGGGTACCGGAGGTTCCAATAGTGGCTACAACAGTAGTCAGTCTATAATCGTGGGGATACAACCGCAAACCATGCCCGAGAGAGAGGAGTATCAGATCTATTTGGCCTCGACTATGGAGGTCTCCGACACAGAGATAGGTCGTAATGATTCTTTTGATGTGGATTTTCAAACTCTCTGGAACAATGGAGCCCGAACATTTACCGGGTTTGTGGGAGTTGTTTTGTGTGATGAGTCGGACAAGATTGCTTGTGTCATTGATTCCATAACGGCGACATTCAATACCCTGGAAGGTTGGGGCGCGGAACGCTTTACCATTGATGTCCCTGAAACGGTTGCCGATGGCTCTTACCGGCTCTGTTTTGCCTATCGGGCAGAGGGAAAGAGCGATTATCATGTAATACGGACCCCTGTGGGCAAACCCAACTATGTACGTACGAGAATAGAGGGTGATAAGATCTACTTTTCGGGTGCCGAAGATCAACAACCGGCGTTGAGACTTGACGCTTTGGAAGTGGTTGGTAACTTATATTATAATCAGAATGGACGATTCAGATATACGGTGACCAATGACGGCGGTGAATATGTATCGGTTTTAGTATTGTATATGATTTCTGCAACGAGTGAGAATGTGTATACATTGGGTAGTATTAATCCTGTCGTAATTGCCCAGGGTGAGACTCAGACGTTTGAAGTGTTGGAGCCTGTTGTCCTTCCCGAGGGAGAATACTACGTGTATCTCTGTTACGATCCTTATAATTCGTATGAAACTCTTCAAACTGTAAGACTCTTGGGTGAGGGTATCCCGGTGACAGTCTTGCCTACTCCGGAAACAAATGAGGTTAATCTGAGATTGGACACGCCACTCTCCTTTGCCGATAATAGTCATGTAGATGGGGCGAATATAAATATGACGGTAAGCATTACCAACCAGGGAGATTATTTTTCCAGTATGGTTACTGCCTATGTTTTCCCTGCAACAGGTGGACAATCGTTGGGCTATGTCGGGTACCAAACGGTTACTATTGATGCCGGTGAAACACGAGATTTGACCCTCAGTGGTGCTTTGACCTTGGACGAGGGCTCTTATATCATAGGATTGTTTTATTATGATGAAAACAAAGGTGGTTGGGTACAATTCCAGCCGTATGAATATAGCCAGTTGCTTTTCACATTGTCGGGAGTACCTACCGCCATCGATGCCGCCGAAATGGATAAGATGACCGTCTATCCCAATCCGGCGCACGACGTGATGTATGTGCGGACTTCGGGCAAGATAACCGACATTGAGGTGTATGATTTGTCGGGCCGTCGGCTTTTGCAGATGCAACCCGAGACTGAGGGTGAAGTGCAAGTGCCCGTGGCCGGTTTGCAGGCCGGTACGTATATGTTGATGGTACGTACTGAACAAGAGGTGAAAACAACCCAATTTATCAAGAAATAAAACGGTATGCGACTCTCTATATCCCTCTGTCTTGCGATGTCGATAGCTTGTATAGGGTGCAAAAGTTCCAGCCCGACGGCACAAGTCTCGACGATTGTCGTGCCCAAGCAGGAACTCAAAGGGCCAACTCCTGCGCAGGCAATGGCTTCGGCGGTCGTCTATAAAACGACGCGCGATTTCAGCGACTGTGTGCCGGTGACGATGGATGCCAAGCACGAGCATATCGTCTCTTATCCGGCTCCTTCCGACCTCTATTACAAGGGCCAGTTGGCCAAACCGGTTGCTTTGGCCGAGGGCTATTGGCTCGACAATCGGGGCATTAGCGAGCATGTGGCTTTTCTGGATTACACCTACGAGGAGTACAGTCGGTTGAGCGAAGCTCCCGGGTTGGAAGTCTTGGAGAGCAAGATTTTGGAACGCTATCCGCTCACCGAGATGTATGTGTGTGGCAAGCGCAACAGCTACACCCACGAAGTGGAAGAGCTGAATCGGCTCATAAAGGAGGGTTTTGTCGGATGTCGCAAGGTTTCACTTCCTATACCGTTGAGAGTAACCCTCCAATTGAAATAGTATCCATTGGAGTTTATACAAGATTTGTCAGGAGGATAGTGCTCAAAGCTCTATCCTCCTGTCGTGTTTTTGGGGAAGGAGGTATCTGATAGTTATTGGTCTTCTTTCAGAGGTGTTCAACAGGTAGTGCAAGCAGGTTGTCGGGGGTATATCCGCTGCGAATGCGCCACTCCTGTGGGTAGAGGTTGTTGGCCCGGTTGCCCAGGTTCTTGACCCACCCGAGGGGAAAGCCGTGGTAGGCGATGAGGAGGTAGCCGCGTGGCAGGTTGCCGGGCAGTACGATACTCTCGCGGCGCAGGTAGGCGAGAGCCGTGGGCAGGTCGGCCTCGAAGCGGGGAGCCCGGTCTAGGTCGAGGGCGGTCGAGAGGGCGAGAGCCGGGTGGGGAATGTAGTCGCGACCCTTGGCCACGGCCAGGGTAATGCCGGCGTGCAGTAGGGTGAGGTGTTGGGCGAGCAGCCGGTAGTCGGCCTGGTATTCGCGGGGAATGGCAAGGAGGGTATCATTGTGAACCGTAAAATCAAACCGGTCGGGAGCAGCCAGCCGGTCGCGCCACTCGTCGGGCACGGCAGGGGTGCCCGTCTTTCCCTTTTTCGCCTTGTTGCGTTTGCCCTGTGTATCGTCGAGCAACCGGTTCCGTCCGGACTCGTCGGCATCGCCGGGTTTTTGCAGAACCGCCAGGAAGAGCCCTTCGCCTCGGGTCAGGTGAGGCATGAAACGGTAGGCCGTCACGCCGGGCACGAGCGCGGGTGCTATTCCCCAGGCCGGGTCAGTTTCGACGGTGAGCGGGGTGGCTCCCAGCCGGTTCATCAGGTAGAGTACCATCTCTTCGTTCTCCTCGGTGTTGTAGGTGCAGGTGCTGTAAATGAGCAGTCCGCCCGGGCGCAAGGCCTGCCACACGTCGTCGAGAATCTGGCGCTGGCGGTCGGCACAGCGGGCCACACCGGCGGGCGACCACTCGGCAATGGCGGCGGGATCTTTGCGGAACATGCCCTCGCCCGAGCAGGGGACATCGGTGGCAATGACGTCGAAATAGGATTCGAGGCGGGCAAAGTCGGCCGCCTCGTTGCGGGTGACAATCGAGTAGGGCGAGCCCCATTTCACGATATTCTCGGCCAGGATATAGGCCCGGTTGGGGATTACCTCGTTGCTTACCACCAGACTGCCGGCCGGCAGCGAGGCGATGGCGTCGGTCGACTTGCCGCCGGGAGCGGCGCAGAGGTCGAGGTAACGTACCGGGGTCTTTACGTACTGGGCGATGACCCGGCCGAGAAACATCGAAGAGGCCTCCTGCACGTAGTAGGCCCCGGCGTGGAAACAGGGGTCGAAGGTGAAGGCGGGGCGTTCGGGCAGGTAATAGCCCTGAGCCGACCAGGGAACCGCCTCGCCCAATACCTCTGTCGGGCGGCTCTTGCCCGGATTGAGGCGTAGGCTCACGGGCGACTCGGAGTCGAGAGCGGCGGCAAACGAGTCGTAGTCGGCACCGAGCAGTCGGCGGGTGCGTTCGATAAACGGGGCGGGCAGTTCTATCATATTCGGGATTCTGAGAAGTCGGTTTACTGGGAACCAAAGCTCTTTGCAAAAAGACGAGTTTTGCTCGAGATGTTTGCTGAGATGCACAAAGATAGGTATTTTTGCCAAGAGTTTCGGAATAGTCAAAAGAAAAGTCGTTATGCTCAAACCTGCCTTATACCTCATACCCGTGCCTCTGGGCGATACGCCCATCGACCAGGTGCTGCCTGCCTACAACCGCGAGGTGATTGCCGGGATACGCCATTTTGTGGTCGAGAATGTGCGCTCGGCCCGTCGTTTCCTCAAAAAGTCGAACCCCGACATTTGTATCGACGACCTCACTTTTTACGAGTTGAACCGCCACACTCCGGCTACCGAGGTGAGCAGCTACCTCAATCCGTTGCGGCAGGGGTGCCCCGTGGGGGTAATCTCCGAGGCCGGTTGCCCGGCCGTGGCCGACCCGGGTGCCGACGTGGCGGCAATTGCCCAGCGCGAGCATCTGCCGGTCGTCCCGTTGGTGGGCCCCTCGTCGATACTGATGTCGCTCATGGCTTCGGGGTTCAACGGGCAGAGTTTCGCCTTTCAGGGCTACCTCCCCATCGAGGCGGGTGAACGCACCCGGCGCATCAAGCAGCTCGAACAACGGGTCTACGCCGAGGACCAGACGCAGATCTTCATCGAGACGCCCTACCGCAACCACAAGATGATCGAGGACCTCGTGCGCACCTGTCGGCCAGGTACCCGCCTGTGTGTGGCGGCCAACATCACCTGTCCTGACGAGCGCATTCGCACACTGTCGCTGGGTGAGTGGGCCAAAGTTTCCTACAACTACCAGAAGACCCCGGCCATCTTCCTACTCTACAAGTAGAGGTAAAGCGATAGCCCCTCTCGGCGTTATCCGTGCAACGTAAAGACGGCGGCCTTATATATCTTGTGGACGATAATTTTCTATTGTGCGGCTAAAAAGTTATCTTTGTACCCCGAGGAGGAGAAAAATTCTATGAGCTTGCAATTTCTGAGCTTGGCCAGCGGAAGCAGCGGCAACTGTTACTATTTGGGAAATGAAGAATATGGCATACTGATCGACGCCGGCAAGGGCGTGCGCACCATTAAAAAAGTATTGAGGGAGTATGGCATTCCCTTTGAAAAGATTATAGCACTGTGTATCACTCACGACCATGCCGACCACATCAAGGCGGCCGGAACACTGGGCGAAAAATATGGAATCCCCATCTATACCACCGAGACCATCAAGAACGGCATGAATCTTAACTACTGCATGGTGGATAAGATTTACAGTGCCCACCGGCCCATCATCAAGGAGGTGCCCTTCCAGATCAGAGACTTCACGATTACCGCTTTCGAGGTGCCCCACGACGGGCGCGACAATGTAGGCTTCTTCATCACCTACGGCAACCTGCATTTTGCCTTTGCCACCGATTTGGGAACCATCACTCCTACGGCCGACAAATACCTGCGGCAGGCCAACTACCTGGTTATTGAGTCGAATTACGACGAGGCCATGCTGCTGCACGGCACCTATCCGCCTCACCTCAAACGGCGTATTCTCGCCGACAACGGCCACATGAACAATGCCCACACGGCCGAGTATCTGGCCAAAATCTATACGCCGGCGCTGCACGGTATCTTCCTGTGTCATCTCAGCGGCGACAACAACCACCCCGAGCTGGCCTACAAGACTATCGAGAATCGGCTCTACGAAGAGGGTATCCGTGTAGGGAAAGATGTGGAACTGGTAGCACTCACCCGCAACCACCCTTCGGCGCTCTATACCTTCGAGGAGCCCGAGTCGCAGGAGTAATCCGGCTCGGCCGGCAGAGGTGCTTTTGCCTCTCGATATCGAGTGCGAGGGTGGGAGAGCAGGCACGCTGCGTGCCCCGATGCGGTATCTCGGCGGGTGGTCGGGCAGGGACTAAGGGACGACTTCGTGAAGGGTTCCGACCGCATGAAATGGGCTGCTTTTTTACGAAAATTGATATTTCGAGAAATTTTTTTTGAAGAATCGTTGGCGCATTTCCCGAAAAGCATTACCTTTGCACCCGTTCCTAAGGGAATGACTCCGTAGCTCAGTTGGTAGAGCAAATGACTCTTAATCATTGGGTCGAGGGTTCGAGCCCCTCCGGGGTCACATAAACGGCGCCTGCAACACTTGCAGGCGTTTTTTTATGCCCGTTTTCTTCGTCGAGGGGAAAGGGACGGGGCGGGGCGATTTTAGGTTGTAGCCTTTTCCCCGAGGGTGAAATGGAGAAACACCTTTCGGGTTTAATAAATGAAGAATGGGATTTGGTTTTATGACTATCTCACTCTCTCATTACCTTTCCTATTTGAACTGTCTCCCGTCAGGCCCTGTTCAGAGAGGGATATAAAAACAAAAAAACACCTGCAAGCCAATGCTTACAAGTGCGGACTTATATGTTGTTTTTGGTGAGTGGTGGGCGTTGACGGATTCGAACCGCCGACCCTCTGCTTGTAAGGCAGATGCTCTAAACCAGCTGAGCTAAACGCCCCTGTTTGTTTGCCGTCTTT
>JFBN01307348.1_pt1 | contig 27557 bp, 25 predicted proteins | sample 768741 | NCBI WGS metagenome assembly JFBN01 (sample SAMN01983846, study PRJNA193217) | chicken gut metagenome | biome: terrestrial biome; isolation source: ceca of Broiler chicken | host: Gallus gallus | place: United Kingdom: England | collected 2010-09-07
ATTTAGTGAGGTTAAGTGCCAACATCGAACGAATATAAACTATTATACTGCTGGCTACAGGCTCGATGTTTTACTAGCACAACGGATTATTTTGAAATCTGTGCTATGCGGGAAATGTGAATACTTAAATACAGAACCTCCTCATCACTTAATGTATAGCCGTATTTCTTACGCAAAAACTGTGCAATCTTCTCCACGCATTTATTAGCCTGCGGATATTTACTCTGCACCAGCTCCAGCATTCCCGCCACGTCTTTATTTTCATACGTCTTGCCAGACAATAATCTTTCCGTGAAAAATTTCAAATGCGTGATAAAGCGGTAATAATACACGGAATTCACATCGAGTGATAAAGAAAATGTCAGCCGCACAATCGTTTCAATTTCCTGCATAAGCTGTGTTATTTCATTGACCGATTTTGCATGCAGGTCAAGCTGCGCATTGACGATATGCAGTGCGATAAAACCTGCTTCATCTTCCATCAGCTCCACTTGAAACCGCCGCTTAACCAGCTCAACAGCATAAACGCCCACACCGTATTCATCGCGATAGAATTTTTTGATATCCCACAGCATCAAATTTTTTACGTCAATCCCCTGTTTCTTGCGTTCCGCCGCCATATAAATATGGTCGCACAGAGCAATAATCGCGCTGGCGTTTATCTCATTGTCAATATGAATGCGCGCATAATTTATGATTTCTTCCGCCAGTTCCAGATATTCAACCGGCACAGTTTTCAACAATTCCTGCAGCCGCTGATTATCTGTATCGTTTTTCAGTGTAAATATTTTTTCTATCTTGCTTTCATCCACAACAGCACCGATTTTGGCATTAAAGCCCAGCCCTTTACCGGTCAAAATCTGCTCGTTGCCGTTTTCATCCGCAACGACTACCGCAATATTGTTTAAACGCTTCTTATAAAACAACAAACTTCACTCCTCCGTCAAAGCAATAAAAAAGACCTGTTCAATTAAGAAAACATACACTTATACCCCGATAAAAGTATATGGCTTTCTTAATTTAACAGGTCAAGCTTGTATTTAAACAATAACTATCCTATTTCGCAATTATCATAACATATTGTAGATTTTCTGTGAACGCTTATTTAAAGCCATTTTTGAACTATTTAACACAAAAAGGCAAAAAGGGCAAATTTTCTATATGTAAAGCAAAAATATTTACAATAAATATACATTGTATTATAATATTGATAGAAAGGTTGTGATTTTATGGCTACTACCAGCATGAACATAAGAATAGACAGCGATTTAAAGAAAAACATGGAAGCTATTTTTTCTGAATTGGGATTGACGACAAGCGCGGCGTTTACTATTTTCGCTAAGGCGGTCGTCAGAAACGAGGGTATTCCGTTTGAATTGACCTTAAGACCGAACGCCGAAACATTACAGGCAATGGATGACGCTTTATATGGCCGCAATTTAAGCAAGGCATACGACAATATAAAAGATTTAAGGGCGGCTTTAGATGCTGAAGATTAGGTTTACCAACAAATTCAAAAAAGACAATAAGCTTTTGAAAAAGCGCCATTATGATTTATCCTTGATGGATAATGTAATCGAAATGTTAGCAAATGAACAGACTTTACCGGCAAAATATCATGACCATGCTTTAACCGGTCTTTATACCGGATTTCACGAATGTCATATCTTGCCGGATTGGCTTTTAATTTACCGCGTTGAAAATGATACTCTGACATTGGTTTTATCCCGTACTGGAACGCATAGCGATTTGTTTTAGATGTACAGAACTAACTGTACATCTTTTTTATTGCCTTATTACCAATTCTTTGACAATACCTGATACTGTATCCAGTTTCAATAGCGATGTTTTTCCAGCAACATTCACCAACAAATCTTTTATAAACAACATTGTATTCAGTAATATTATAGATTTTATGTCAACGATAAACTACAATAAAGATAACAAGTTTCTTGGGGAGAAATTACTATGTTCAATAAAAAACAGTTGCAAGTCATAAACGAACTTGATAAAAATATTCTGCTTTGCGCCGGCGCCGGTACGGGAAAAACGAATGTACTGTCGTACCGCGTAGCCAACATACTGCAAAAAGACAAAGCGCAGCCGGGTGAAATTCTCTGTCTTACTTTCACCAATAAGGCATGCCGCGAGCTGAAGAACCGCATTAGCGCTCAGCTTGATTTTAATACAGCGCAAGATATCACAATCCGTACCATTCACGGTTTTGCTTATCAAATTATCACGCTTTCCGCCAAAGCGCGCCAAAAAATTTTTCAGGAATATGTGATTTTCGACGATGAAGACCAGAAAGCTCTAATCCGTCAGACGCTGTCAAAATATCCGAAGGGCAAATCTCTCGATTTACAGTATATCGTCAACTGCATTGAAGCACTGAAGCAGGAGCGTGCTTTAAAACATCTGCACAACGATATCGAAACGGATTATACCGCGCTTTATCAGCAGCATGTGCAGTTCAATAAAGCATTCAATCAGCAGGAAAGCGACAGCCTGGCTAAATTTTTTCAGTTTGACGGGCTCAATATAATCATTGCCTATGAACATGCTCTGCATCAGATGAACGGGCTTGACTACAAGGATTTAATCGCCAACGCCTACCGCCTGTTGCAGGATGAGGATATCCGCCGCATTTGGCACGATAAATACAGATACATCATGATTGACGAAATGCAGGACACGAGCATTTTTGAATATACCATGCTGCATTATCTGTTTCCGGCGCGCAATGTCATGCTGTGCGGCGATGAATTCCAGACGATTTACGAATGGCGCGGCTCTAATCCAGAGCGCATTTTAAAAGATTTCCGCGAAAAATACAATCCGCTCGTCATCAACTTCACGGAAAATTACCGTTCAACCAAACTGCTGTTGGAAATGGCGTATAACACTTTATTAAATTTGTTCCATAAAGATGTAATCGAACATTCCTATGCTAAAAATATGATTGCCAAAAACAGTGAACGTGGTCATAAAATCAAGTTTCGGCAATTTCGCAATACGTATGATGAAGCCCGCTGGATTTTCGACAATATAGTGCGCCTTTTGCCGCAAACGGAAAACCTGTCCGATATTGCGATACTTGTCCGCCAGAATAAATATCTCTACACACTTGCCGCTCATTTAACGGCGATATCCAATGCGTACAATCAGAAATATCCGCAAAATCAGCTGCATTTCATTCAGATAGACAATATAAAATTTTTCAAACGGCAGGAAATCAAGGATGTTACGGCCGTACTGAAATATCTGATTAACAGCGACGATTATCTGAGTTTGGAGCGCATCCTGATTAACCTAGTTCCCAATATCGGTATCGGCACTATCCGCCGGATTGCCTCGGAGGAATATTTAAATGCGGGGCTGCGTCTGTCTGATTTTGTCAATGCCAATTTCAGCGATGAATATTACGAACCGTTTGCCGCTTTAATTCACGCCTACACGGCCAAAGACATCATCGTTTTCGATATCGAAGGCACGGGTACGGATATTTTCACCGACAACATCATTCAGCTTTCCGCTGTGCGCATTCACCGCGGCCAACAGATTGCTTCTTTCAATAAATATCTCAAATCGGCAAAAAGCGTCGGCGACTCGGAGAAAGTCCATCATATCTCCGACGAATTTTTGGCGCAGAACGGCGAAAATCCCGCCAATGTTCTCACGGCATTTAAAGAATTTATTCATGATGCCGTCATTACCGGTCATAATATTCGCGGCTACGACATGGACATTCTCAATCAGAATTTAATCCGCCACGGTCTTGCTCCGCTCGATTTCACCGGTATCAATTTCGATACGCTCGATTTGGCGCGCCGCTTTTATCCCAATCTGCCTAATCATAAACTGGAATATCTCAGCACTTCATTCAATCTGAATACGAAATCAAATCACAATTCCTTTGATGATGTGCTGGCGACATGGGATTTACTGCATAAAATGCTGGAAGAAAAAATCATTCCGACAGCCTCGAAGCGCCGCGAACTTATCAGCAGGCACAAAAACCGTTTCAGCAAACCGGCACAAATCCTGCTGAATTTACGCCGCAATATCACAGAGGATATCTCGCTGGAAAAATTAATCGCCCTGATTGTTGACGAATTTCAGTTAAAAACCGTATACAACGAACACAGCCCTGACGGCGCAAACCGCATAAACAATCTGCGCACTTTATATCTGATTGCCAGACAGGAACTGGCTCATCAGACAGGTCTAAACGGCATTAAAGAACTTTTGCAGTATGCCGCTCTGTCCGGCAGCGACCTCGACGCACTGACCGCCGGCAGACCGAAAATCCCCATCATCACCGTTCATCAGGCCAAAGGACTGGAATTTAAATACGAATTTCTCGCCGGTATGAATGACGACGTTTTCCCTTCGTATTTCAGCACGCAGGGCGGATTTATCAGTGAGGAGGAAAAACGGTTGTTCTATGTGGCCATTACTCGCGCCAAAAAAGAACTGTTCATCTCCTGCTCCGGCAGGAAAAGCCGCCTGCTGACAAATATTCCCGAACAGTTTATTGACGATGTGCCGAGCAGTTAGTAAAAGCTAACTGCTTTTTTCTAAATAGAAGTGTACAAAAATTTAAAAAAGATTTATAATTTATTAGTAACTGTGTTTTTTATACTAAATTTCATGTATATATTCAGGAGGGTTTTTATATGAAAGTTTTGATTATCGGCGGTGTTGCCGCAGGCACTAAGACAGCCGCCAAACTCAAACGCGCTGACCGCAGCATTGAAGTAACACTTATCGCCAAAGACAAGGATATTTCCTATGCCGGCTGCGGGCTGCCGTATTACGTGGGCGGTCTTATCCCTGATAAATCCGGTCTTATTGTCAATACGCCGCAAAAATATGCCGCTATGACCGGCGTCAATGTCATCACGGGCATGGAAGCATTTAAAGTGGACAATAAAGCCAAAACGGTCGCGGCGAAAAATGTCGACACGGGCGAAATCATCGCTTATCCATATGACAAACTCGTCATCGCCGTTGGTGCTTCGCCTGTCGTTCCGCCGATTAAAGGCATTGATAAACAGGGCGTGTTCAAACTGCGTGTGCCGGATGATGCCGTATCTATGCGCGATTATTTACAAAACAACGCCGTAAAAAAAGCCGTCGTTGTCGGCGGCGGTTTTATTGGTCTGGAAGCGGCGGAAAACTTGCAGGCACAGGGCGTTGATGTTACCGTTATCGACTTTGCCGACCAGATTATGCCGAATGTAATCGACCCGGAAATAGCCGCTTTCGTGCAGAAACATCTGCAAAAACAGGGTATCCGCGTAATGACGGGCGTTGCCGGTCAGGAAATTCTCGGTGAAGCTTCCGTGCGTGCCATTAAGACGACAGCCGGTGAAAATTCCGCCGATTTAATCGTTCTGTCCGTTGGTGTGCGTCCGAATACCGCCTTTTTGCAGGACACAGGTATTGAAATGTTCAAGGGCACAATCCTCGTTGACGGCAAATTGCAGACCAACCTGCCGGATATTTACTCCGTCGGCGACTGCGCTATGGTTACGAATCGTTTAACTCATGCCCGCCAATGGTCGCCGATGGGCTCCAGCGCCAATCTGGAAGGACGCTTGCTCGGCCAGATTTTAACCGACACGCATAAGGAATATCCCGGCGTACTTGGCACCGGTATTGTCAAACTGCCGAATATCAACTGCGCCCGCACCGGTCTCGGCGAAAAACAGGCGCGCGAAGCCGGTTACGATATCGAAACAGTCATGGCGACCGTCGACGACAAAGCCCATTATTATCCGGGAGCCGATGCCTTCATTACCAAACTCATCGTTGACAAAAAGACGCATAAAATTCTCGGTTTGCAGGTAATCGGTCAGGGTGCTGTGGATAAAATGGCCGATATCGCCGTTGCTGCCATTTCACTCGGCGCAACGCTCGAACAGTGTGAATGTATGGATTTCTGCTACGCACCGCCGTTCTCCACCGCCATTCATCCGTTCGTGCAGACGGTGCATATCATGCTCAACAAATTAAACGGCTACATGAACAGCATTACTCCGGCGCAGTATCTTGCCGGCAAAGCGGACGGCTACCGCATAATCGACGCCAGCCTCACGCCGAGCATTCGCGGCGCAATGTACGTCGACCTTGCCAAAGTAAACGGACCGATTGCAGGTTTAAATAAAGATGATAAACTGCTGCTCGTCTGCGCCAAAGGCAAACGTTCCTATTTCCTGCAAAACCGTCTCAAATATTTCGGTTATACGAATACTCTTACACTGGAAGCCGGTCTTGCCTTTAACGACGTAAAAGTCAAAACGACGGCGAAACTGACACCGGAAGAAATAAAAGCCGTCAAAGCGCTCGGCTTTTTACAGGATAAACGAACCAGCGATAAATTCAATGGCCGCGTAATCACGCGCAATGGTAAAATTACAGCTGAAGAAAGCCGCGTAATCGCCGAAGCCGCTGAAAAATTCGGCAGCGGTGAAATCACCATGACCACCCGCCTGACAGTGGAAATTCAAGGCGTGCCGTACGAAAATATTGAACCGCTCCGCGAATATCTAATGCAGCATGCCGGACTTGAAACAGGCGGCACCGGCTCCAAAGTCCGTCCTGTCGTTTCCTGCAAAGGCACAACCTGCCAATACGGCTTAATCGATACCTTCGCGCTTTCTGAAGAAATCCACCGCCGTTTCTATAAAGGCTACCGCGATGTAAAACTGCCGCACAAATTTAAAATCGCCGTCGGCGGCTGCCCGAACAACTGCGTAAAACCGAACCTCAACGATATCGGTATAATCGGTCAGCGCATACCGCAGATAGATTACGCCAAATGCCGCGGCTGCAAAATCTGTCTGGCTGAAAAATCCTGTCCGGTTAAAACATTGCAAGTAATAGACGGCAAAATCAATATTGATGAAGTAAACTGCAATCACTGCGGTCTTTGCGTCAACAAATGCCCGTTCCACTGTTTTGACACTTCTACCGACGGTTTCCGCATCTATATCGGCGGTCGCTGGGGCAAACGTGTAAAAGAAGGACAGCCGCTGCATAAAATCTTCACGACGAAAGAAGAAGTTCTCAACGTTGTTGAAAAAGCCATTCTGTTATTCCGTGAACAGGGATTGACCGGCGAACGCTTCTCCGACACAATCGCCCGTCTCGGCTTTGTCAATGTTGAAGCACAACTGCTCGCTGATGACCTGCTCGCCCGCAAACAGGAAAACCTCGCCGCCCAAAAACATCTCGTAGGCGGAGCAACTTGCTGATAATCGTTCATTTTTCTTTTGAGAAGCAAAAGAAAAACGAACCAAAAAGAAAACCTTTTAACGTTTCGCTACCGCTGCACTGGGCAAGCCTTCGTAACTCTTCTTTATAAAAAATCGGTACAATGGCTCTAAGTGTTTGGAATTTGGCTCGTGCCTTTTATTCTCAGCAGGAATTTAATTTGAGCTGTTGACACTATAATTTGCAATCATGCTAAAGCTTTCATCCATGTTAGAGTATTTTCACGGTAGCTTTAGCTATTAAAAAGAAAAAGATTTAGATATGTTTTTAGTTTAAATGTCTGAGCGTTAGCGAGTTTTTAAACGTTATATCTAAATCTTTTTCTTTTTAAAGTGAAAATCTCTAGTGGGCTACGAACTACAGGGTTTCTTTTTCGGCAACTTTTCTTTGCCCGCAAAGAAAAATTGCCCGGCACAATATGAAGATAAATTAAGAAATTAAATCTCTTTATCTTATATTGTGCCGAATGGCACTTTCTCCAATTCGATTTCTTTTACAAGCAAAGAAATCGATAAATAGAAATTTTTATACAAGGTTAAGACATTTTAATATATACAGCCATAATGTCAATGAAAATGCACTTCCAAGTGTTGTAAGCATAACTGCTCCGGCGGTGAGGGTGCCGTCATGTCCCATATTGCGCGCCATGATATAACAGCTGACCGTCGTCGCCGAGCCGAGCATTATCAGTGCCGCCACCAGCTTGCTGTCAGTGAAGCCCATATATACGGCTATCGGCATGAATAATACGACGAAGCCTATAAGCTTCATAACGCTGCATACTACAATCGGCTTTATATTCTGACTGAAACCCTGAAATTTAAACGCCGCGCCCATCGCCATAAGTCCGAGCGGTGTTGCCAATACGGCAAGGAATGAAACTGTTTTATCCAAAATAACGGGCATTGGGATTTTCAGCAGCGACCAAACAGCTCCGACGACAATACCGAGAATAATCGGATTGGTAGCAATGCCTTTCAGCGTTTTTTTCATGAGCGCAGGTGTGAGGCTGCTTTGCCCCGATTTTAAGAGCGCCAGCACTACAACCGCCATTACATTGTACAGCGGCACTGTGCCGATAATCATCAGCGAAGCCATGCCGTAATCGCCGTAGATGTTCTGTACGAATGCCATGCCGATAATCGCCGCGCTGCTGCGGTACGCCGCCTGTACGAATTCTCCTTGTGAAACGCTTTTGCGAAACGGAATGGAAATAATAAATGCCAGCGTAATACTCAAAAATGTAGCGATAAAACAGAACAGCACGTACGAAGTATCCCATACGGCCGTAAAATCAGCCGTGCCGATATCTTCAAACAGCAGAGCCGGCAGTGCCACGACAAATACGAATTTATTCATCTTGGTGATGAACGCCTCATCAAATAGACCGATTTTGCGGAAAACCATGCCGAGAACCATCATCAAAAATACCGGAATGGTAGCGTTCAGGCTGAAAATTAAATTATCCATAACAATCCCTTCTTTAACTAATATACTGTGAATTTTATCACAATCAGCCGAATTAATAAACATGTTCATAAATGAATATTATTTCTCTACTCGATAATATGGCTTTTGTTTATCGTTTGCAGTTGTTTTCCGGCGGAAAAAAGAGTACAATTTTAGTTAGTTTAATTTAAATTAAGAGGTGTTTTCGTGAAGACAAATATAAATTCCGATTTAGACTTAGACTTAATTGAAGCAAAAGTTTTACAAGGTAAACGCCTTACGAAAGAAGACGGACTGACCCTGTTTGCCTCGAACGACCTGGCACGCATCGGCTATCTTGCCGATTTAATGCGTAAGCGTATCAGCGGCGATTATGTTTACTACAATGTGAACTGCCATTTGAATTTGACGAATATCTGCTCGGCGCTGTGCGATTTCTGCGCGTTCGGTTGCAAAGAAACGGACAGCCGCGCCTATGCCATGACGATGGATGATATTCGCACCAAAGTGCAGAGAGCCTGCCTTGACCCGAATATGAAAAACCTGCATATCGTCAGCGGTCTGCATCCGCATTGGCCGTTTTCCTATTATGTAGATGTAATAAAAATGCTCAAACGGGAATTTCCGCAGCTCCATTTGAAAGGATTTACCGGCGTGGAAATCACTCATTTTGCCAAGATAAGCGGCAAATCCATTCGCGAAGTTTTACAGGAGTTAAAAGACGCCGGTATAGAAGCCATGCCGGGCGGCGGCGCAGAGATTTTAAACGACCGTATCAGAAACAAACTCTGCCCGAATAAAGCTACGGCGGCCGAATGGCTCGAAGTTTCCCGCACGGCGCACAGTATCGGCATAAAAACAAATGCTTCCATGCTGTACGGCCATATCGAAACGATTGAAGAGCGCGTCGACCATTTAATCACGCTGCGCAATTTGCAGGACGAAACGGGCGGCATTCAGACATTTATCTGTTTCCCGTTCCATCCCGCCAATACGAAACTCGGTAAAAATATACAGCGCACCAGCGTCTGGGACGATTTAAAGACGATGGCAATTTGCCGCCTGATGCTCGACAACATTCACAATATCAAGGCGTACTGGGTAATGCTGACGCTGCCGATAGCCCAGCTCGCACTCGGGTTCGGCGCCAACGATATCGACGGCACCATCAGCGAAGAAAAAATCATGCACGATGCCGGTGCCAACTCGCCGAAAGCGATGACGCGCGACAATTTGATTACACTAATCAAGCAAACCGGCAGAATTCCGGCCGAATGCGACTGCAATTTTAACATCATCAGAACATTTTAATCAGTAAAGGATTTTTTTATGTCAATACAAGAAACAGCTGCACGCAAAGCTGCAAACGGTCAGCGCCTTTCCTTCACCGAAGCGCTGTACCTTTATAAAAATGTCGGTCTGCTTGATTTGGCTTCATGGGCGCGGCAGGCCAAAATCCGCCAGAGCGGCAATAAAGTCTATTACAATATCAACCGCCATATCAATTTATCCAATATCTGTACGGCGAGCTGCCCTTTATGCGCATTTTCCTGCGAAGAGGGCGACAGACGCGGCTTCATGCTGACGAAGGAAGACGTTATCGCCAAAATAAAAGAAACAATCGCCACCGTGAAAGGTCTTACGGAAATCCATATCGTGAGCTCGCTTCATCCGCACAATGATTTCAATTATTATATAGAAATTCTGCAAACGATAAAAGAACTGCTGCCGCATGTGCATATTCAGGCTTTCACGCCGGTGGAAATCGTTCATTTCGCCAAAATCTCCGGCAAATCCGTAAAAGACGTTCTGCATATTCTGCAAAATGCCGGTCTTGACTCACTGCCGGGCGGCGGCGCGGAAATTCTCGACGATGATGTCCGCCAGATAATCTGCCCGAATAAGGCGACGAGTGCGCAGTGGATTGATACGATAAAAACGGCGCACAAAATGGGCATGAAAACAAATACTTCCGAATTATACGGCCATGTCGAAACGATTGAACAGCGTCTGCAGCATTTGTTCACGCTACGTGATATTCAGGATGAAACAGGCGGGTTTCAGGCGTTCATCTCCTTTCCGTTTTTCCCTGCCAATACGGCTTTTCCCGACATAAAACCGCTCACGGCATACGAAAAACTGAAATTCATCGCTATTTCGCGCCTGGTGCTCGATAATATTCCGCATGTCAAAGCCTTTTGGATGATGCTGACACTGCCCGTGGCTCAGTTCGCGCTCGCTTGCGGAGCCGACGACCTCGACGGCACGGTGGAGGAAGAAAAAATTATCCATGCCGCCGGAGCCGCTACCGGTCAGAAAATGACTACTGCCCAGCTTGAGCAGGTAATCCGCGCGGCAGGCTATATTCCCGTTCAGCGCGATTCGCTTTATAACGAAATAAAATAAATCAACTTATTGAGGTTTTTATCATGACAAGACTTTCCGATATAGAAGCCGTTGACCTTTTGCGGCACGGCGACATTCTCGAGCTCGGTCAAATGGCCGACAAGGTTCGCCAGAAATTTCATCCCGGCAATACAGTTACATTCATCGTTGACCGCAACATCAACTACACGAATATTTGCGTCAACGAATGCCGCTTCTGCGCCTTTTTCCGTCCCGAACATCACAAAGACGCATACCTTCTGCCGATGGAAACCATTCTGCAAAAAGTGAAGGAAACGCAAGAAGCAGGCGGTACGCAGATAATGCTGCAGGGCGGACTGCACCCGTCTTTGCCGTTTGATTATTACACCAATATGATTAGCACTATCAAAAATGCTTATCCCGATATCGTTATTCATTCCTTTTCTCCGGCGGAAATACTTCATTTCGCCAAAATCTCCGGCAAATCCGTAAAAGATGTTCTTATTGAACTGCAAAGCGCCGGTCTTGCCTCTTTGCCGGGCGGCGGTGCAGAAATCCTCGTCGATCGCGTGCGCCGTCTCGTCAGCCCGAAAAAAATCATGACGGACGACTGGTTAAGCGTCATGAAAACGGCTCATTCCATCGGCATGGAAAGCACGGCGACAATGGTTCTGGGGCTCGGCGAAACGGTGGAGGAACGCATTGAACATATGCGCCGCATTCGTGAACTGCAAGATGAAACGGGCGGGTTCCGCGCCTTCATCATGTGGACATTCCAGCCGGGCAATACACAGCTCGGCGGCAGTAAATTTTCCTCTTGGGAATATTTAAAAACACTCGCCGTATCGCGCCTGTATTTTGACAATGTCAGCCATATTCAAGGTTCCTGGGTAACGCAGGGACAGCAGATAGGACAGATTACATTGGCATTCGGAGCGGACGATTTGGGCAGCATCATGCTTGAGGAAAATGTCGTCCGCGCCGCCGGTACAGCGTATCAGATGTCTATCGACAAAATGGTGCATACTATCGAAACGGCAGACAGACAAGCGGCGCAGCGCGATACACAGTACAATATAATCCGCCGCTTCTAAATTTTAAACAAAGGAGTTTTCACCATGAATATACCAAAAGCCGATTTTGCCATCATCGGCGGTTCCGGCACACTTTCCAGCAATTTCCCGCTCGGCGCGAAATGCAACGACGTAAAAATAATTGAAGATAATATGGTATTTGATACGCCGTACGGCAAAACAACGGCGCTGCGCCTGTTTGAAGTTGCCGGTACACGCGTTCTCACCTGCAAAATGCACGGCTGGCGCACCGGTGTAACCCGCGCCGACGCTTCCCGCCAGCTGTTCTGGACATTCCGAGAAGCCGGTGTCAAACGCATTTTCTCCGAAGGCGGCGTAGGCACTATCAATAAACTGCTCGACACAAGAGATTTTCTCATTCCTGACGATTATCTCGACATGTCCGTGCGCAAAGACGTAGGCCTTGAAGGCCGCTATCTGCTCGTCATGCGCGATGCGCTCTGTCCGCAAATGCGTGCTGAGCTCATTAAAAACACACGCAAACATTTCTCCGGCCGCATTTTCACACGCGGAACGTATGCCAACACGGACGGCCGCCACTTTGAAAGCCCGGCGGAAATCGCTATGCTGAACGGCCACGCCGATATCGTCGGTCAGTCCATCTGCCCGGAAGTTTACCTCGCCCGTGAAATCGGCGCCTGCTACGCCGGTTTATACTATGTCGTAAATTACGGCGAAGGCATCCGCAAATCGTGGTCGCATCAAGAGTTGGAAGATATTTTCTACGACGACGCACCGATGATTAGCCGCATTCTGCTCGACACCATTCGTTCCCTCGCCCAGCAGGACAGAGAATGTGAATGTCTCTCCCTGCGCAAGGAAACGCTTTTAAAGGAAATCTATGATAACGATTAATTTCTAAATCAAAAAGACTGCACAGCCGAAAATCTCAGGCTGTGCAGTTTTTTTATGCCTTTCTGCTATAATTAAATATTCAATATAACTATTTGCTATTTAACACGAATAATCCTATGATAAAAATATAACCAAGGGTCATTGACTTGAAGCCCGCTTCAAATGGTATATTAAACAGACAATATAGCAAAGGGGATTATTTTATGCAATACATCAATAAAACATACGATAACGAACGCGCCTTATACGGTATTCATCATGCTCAGGTTATAGACTGCAATTTCGACGGACCGGCCGACGGTGAATCAGCTTTAAAAGAAACGGCGAACCTTTCTGTACAGAACTGTTTTTTCAACCTGCGCTATCCGCTCTGGCATAATCACAATACAGAAATAATAAACTCTGCCATGACGGACAAATGCCGCGCCGCAATGTGGTATGACAGCAATATCACTTTGCAAAACTGCGATTTGAACGGCATTAAGGCACTACGCGAATGCTCTGCCGTCAAACTGGAAAACTGCCGTATCAACTCAGCCGAATTCGGCTGGAAATGCCGCGACGTAAATATCAAAGACTGTGAGCTTGTCTCCGAATATCCTTTCTTTGAAAGCAGCAATCTTACTGTGGACAATTTGAAAATGAACGGTAAATATTCCTTTCAGTATGTGGAAAACGCCATTTTCCGCAACTGCGAACTGAAAACAAAAGACGCTTTCTGGCACAGCAAAAATGTAACAGTAATCGACTCTGTCGTATACGGCGAATATCTCGGCTGGTATGCCGAAAATCTTACATTTATCCGCTGCAAAATAATCGGAACGCAGCCGCTCTGCTACTGCAAAAATCTGAAGCTCACGGATTGCACGATGGAACATACCGACCTTGCCTTTGAACGCAGCGACGTACAGGCGTACATTCTAAATGCTATTGACAGCGTGAAAAATCCGCTGCGCGGTGAAATTTCCGCATCTTCCATCGGCAATCTGATTTTGGAAACGGATATCATCAATCCGGCTGATACGAAAATCATCTGCCGCGACAAACAAAACTGCGCGTGCGCTTAACACTTGCATATAAATATCATTATGGTATAATTTAATTTGAATTAAAGAATTTATTGCTTTAATGAATATGTTTTCTCAGGGACGCTTTTTAGCGTCTCTTTTAGTTTAATAAATTATAAACCCGTTGTGCTAGTTTATTTCCCCAAGCAGTATAATAGTTTATATTCGTTCGATGTTATCACTTAACCTCACTAAATATAAACTATTATACTGCTATCATAAAAGCTCGATATTTTGCTGGCACAACGGGTAAAAAATATAAAGGAGATTTTATGAACGCCCGCGCTATTGCTTTAAACATTTTAAATGAAATATATCAGGAAAAGGCCTACGCCAATATCTCTCTGTCCCGTCATCTATCCAAATGCAGCCTGTCCGACCAGGACCGCCGCTTTGTAACAGAACTTGTGTACGGCACAGTTAAAGCAGGCGATACGCTGCTGTGGATTTTGAAAAAATTCGTCAGCCGTCCGCTCGGCAAAATAGAACCCGTCATCGTAAATATTTTGCGTCTCGGCATTTATCAAATTGTATTCATGGACAGAATTCCTGCTTCCGCCGCCTGCAACGAAGCGGTAAATCTTGCCAAGCAGTTCAGCAATCCCGGCTCGGCGAAATTCGTCAACGGCGTACTGCGCAATTTAATCCGTCAGCCGGAAAAATACGCCATGCCGACCGGCAACAAAGCCGCTGAAATTTCCGTGCGTGAACAGCACCCGCTCTGGCTCGTGAAAAAATTCATTCATACATTCGGCAGTGAAGCCGCCCTGGCGCTCTGCCGGTTCAACAACACGAATGCACCACTCGTACTGCGCACCAATACGCTGAAAATTTCGCGGCCGGAACTGATAAATGAACTGGCAAAATCCGGCTGTGAAGTATCACCTTCCGCTTTAACACCGGAAGGCATAATCTGTCAAAGTCATCCGGCTTTGAATAAACTCCTGCCGCTGCAAAACGGTCTGGCGCAGGTACAGGACGAAAGCTCCATGCTCGTGGCGCATGTGCTCGACCCGCAGCCGGGTGAGTTCATAATCGACACCTGCAGTGCTCCGGGCGGCAAAACGACGCATATCGCCGCTTTAATGCAAAATAAAGGTACGATTATCGCCGGCGATATCTACGAGCACAAATTAAAACTCATCAAGGAAAATGCCGAACGGCTCGGTATCGATATCATTAAAACGCAGCTTCTGGACGCGCGCAAAGTCGGTGATTTATATCCGCTGAAAGCCGACAGAGTTCTCGTCGACGCTCCGTGCTCCGGTCTCGGCGTATTGCGCCGCAAACCTGACTCCCGCTGGAACAAGACGGAAGAGCTGCTCGGCGAACTGCCGCCGCTTCAGCTGGAAATTCTGCACTCCGCTGCCCGTGCCGTAAAAACGGGCGGAGTGCTCGTTTACAGCACCTGTACTATCATGCCGGAGGAAAACCAGCAGGTAATAGAAGCTTTTCTGGCTGCGCGGCCGGATTTCATGCTGGATGATGTGCACAAATATCTGCCGTTCAAGCATAAATCCAAAACGAAAACGCTTCAGTTACTGCCGCATATCGACCATACCGACGGCTTCTTTATCGCCCGTCTTATACGCAAATTCTGATATAATTTAATCTGTTGTGCTTAATTTATTTCTTAAAGCAGTATAATACTTTATATTTAATGAGGTTAAGTGCCAACATCGAATGAATATAAAGTATTATACTGCTTATCTGGCTCAATATTTTACCAGCACAACGAATAAACTTACGAAAGGAATTATTATGACCAATATCTTCGGACTTAATTTAAATGAATTGACAGCCCTGATAACCGCCTTGAAACTGCCAAAATTCCGCGCCAGACAGATTATCGAATGGCTTTACCTTAAACATGCTACCTCCTTTGACCAGATGACCAATCTGTCCAAAAACCTGCGTGAAAAACTGTCGCAGGAATTTATCATCGAACGCGCCAAATCGTGGGACAGACTGGACTCTGCCGACGGCAAAACGACAAAATTTCTCCTGCAGTTCGGCGACGGCATCGGCGTGGAAACCGTCCTGATGCGCCAAAGTTACGGCAACAGTATCTGCGTTTCCTCGCAGGCTGGCTGCAATATAGGCTGTGCTTTCTGCGCTTCCACTCTGCACGGCATGGCGCGCAATCTTTCTGCCGGTGAAATTCTCGCTCAGGCAATGTTCATTCAGGAACTTTTAAACGAAACGGGTCAGCAGATTAACAACATCGTAATCATGGGCTCCGGCGAACCGATGCTCAACTACGACAACGTTTTAAAATTCATCCGCCTCGTGCATGAACCGTACTGCCTCAATCTGGGCTACCGCAATATCACCGTATCCACGTCTGGCATTGTGCCAGGCATCGAAAGACTGGCGCAGGAAAACATTCCTATTACCCTTTCCATCTCGCTGCATGCACCGAATAACGAGCTGCGCACTGCTTTAATGCCGATTAACAAGCGCTACCCGCTGGAAGAAGTAATCCGCGCCGCCGTGCATTATGCCGATACCACCAAACGGCGCATTACGTATGAATACATTCTGATTGACAAATACAACGACAATCTTCAGCAGGCGGAAGAACTGTGCCGTCTATTGAAAAATCAGCTGGCAAACGTCAATCTTATTCCCATCAATCCTGTAAAGGAACGCAATTTCAACCGGCCTTCTCCCATTCGTATCAAAACATTCGCCCGCTATCTAAACGACCATCACATCACCGCCACCGTCCGTCAGGAAATGGGCGCGGATATCAACGCCGCCTGCGGTCAGCTGCGCAACAAACATTTATAATCAAATTGGAGATGAAAACCATGTTTTTCTCACGTATGGAAGATTTTCTGGAAAAAAATATCGAAGGCTTTTTCAATCGCAAATTCTCCAGCAATCTGCAGCTGGCCGAAATCGAAAAAATTCTCGACCGCCTGCTGATACGCCATAAACAGCGCATTAACCGCGCCATATTCGTTCCGGATACATTCACCATTACCATGAGCCAGAAGGATTTTGCCGAGCTGAACACGCCGCAGAACATAATCGAGCTGAAATTATTTCTCTACAAATCCGTAATCATCAAAGATTATTTTATGAAGAAAAAACCGACAATAAATATACTGAAATCGCTCGATTTAAAATTAGGCGTATGCGATATCAAAGCCTCATTCAGCCCTGATACGCAAATTCAAAGCAATGTTTCCGCCGATACGGAAGGCACGCAGGGAACGATTGTCGTACCGGCAAGCAGCAAAGAACTTTTCATCGGCTCGCCGAAAATCAATCAGGAAATGAAATTCGCCTCTTTGACCATAACGCAGGGACCGGACAAAGACTCCTACATGGAAATAGGCGACAAGCAAATTCATATCGGGCGGCGCGACAAAAACGAATTTATCATCACCGATATCAACGTTTCCCGCCTGCACGCCTACATCACTTTTGAAAACGGCCGCCATATACTGCACGATGCCAACAGCTTAAACGGCACGACTGTAAACGACACAAAAATATCCAGCTTCTGTCTTTGTCCCGGCGACAAAATCCAGATGGGCAACACCATTATAATTTACGATATTTTGTAAATCTGCTATAATATAAATAAAAACAGTTTTACGAGGTGATATCTATGAAAATATCCGCAAAAATCCTGACCGTAACGGCCGCAGCACTGCTTTTAAGCGGTATCGGCAGTCAGCTTGAACCGCTTCCGGCAAACGCTGCCCCGCCGCCTCCGCCGAAAATGGAACGTGTTGCTCCGCAGGTGCGTATTGATACAAAAATGCAGCAACTGAGCGATATGTACGGCATCGAAAAAGACACGCTCATGCAGTATTACAATGAAGGCTGGAAAGCAAAGGAAATTAGCCGCGGCGCGTTTTTAGCCTACGCTTCGCAAAAATCATTTGCGGAAGTAATGAACCTCAAAGATAAAAATTCCTGGCCGCGCGTGGAATATCTGCTCAATCTTACGCCGAACGACCTGAAAGCGGCGCATGATGATTTGGCAGCGCAGTATTTGAGCGAAAAACTGTCCATGAATAAGACAATCATCACCCGTCTGCTCCGGCAAAATTACGGCATGGGCGACGTTCTTCACGGCATACTGATATCTCAGTACTGCACCGCTTCGCCGGAAGACATCATTGCCATGCACAATCCGCCGGAAACAAACTGGGACGCCGTTGCGGACAAACTGGGCGTAACGGATGAACAGATGCAGAAAATCCGCGATACTATGCGCGAAGTTACTCCGCCCGGACCGAAAGGACCGCATAAACCGTAAATTTATAATTAAACAGAAAAAGCTAATGCAGTTGATTGCATTAGCTTTTTTATTTTTAGCACGAATTATTTAATTAAATTGAATTGGCGCATAGCTGCTTTCAGCTGTTCCAGATGAGCATCTTCCATTTCGCACAGCGGCATGCGGAGCGGACCCATGTTGAAGCCCATCAGACGCAGCGCAACTTTTACCGGAATTGGATTTACTTCGCAGAACAAAGCTTTAATCATAGGGAAATATTCCAGCTGTTTTGCTGCAGCTTCTTTTACCTTACCGTCGAGGAACAACTGGCACATATCGTGCGTTTCCTGCGGCATAACGTTGGAAAGAACGGAAATAACGCCCTGACCGCCAAGAGACATCAGCGGAATAATCTGGTCATCGTTGCCGGAATAGAAAGTGAGGTTATCGCCGCACAGAGCCATCGTTTCAGCCACTTGACTGATATTGCCGCTGGCTTCTTTTACGGCCGTAATGCGTGGATGCTGGGAAAGCACAGCATACGTTTCCGGTTTAATGCCTACGCCCGTGCGGGACGGTACATCATACAGCACAATCGGTACATTTACATTATCGGCAATGGACGTGAAATGCTTGATAAGACCTTTCTGCGTACATTTGTTATAATACGGTGTAACGATCAACAGCGCATCAGCACCGGCTTTATCGGCATGCTGCGACAGATTGATTGCATATCGCGTATCATTGGAGCCTGTTCCCGCAATGACCGGTACGCGTTTATTTACGTAATCCACAGTAAATTTAATAATATCTTCATGTTCCTGGTCAGTCATCGTAGCCGATTCGCCGCTTGTACCGGCAATGACAATCGCATCCGTACCATTATCCAGGTTGAAGTCAATCAGTTTTTTCAGTTCTTCATAATTAATACCAATACCATTTTCATTAAACGGCGTAGCAATAGCTACCGCTGCACCTTTAAAAATTACATCTTTCATAAAAAGAAAGCCTCCTTATGACATCTTTATTCTGATTATACAGGGATTTTACATGATTAGCAACTGTTTTATTTTACAAACTTACACAAGAAAAGACACCGCAAATAATATGCGGTGTCTTTTCTCCGGATTATAAAATTGATTTTACCGTTTTGAATACATCCTGCGCCTCATTTACTTTACTGCTGCTGCCCAGCACGCAGACAGCATTTTCCTCCATGCAGGCATCCACCAAATCAGCCAGACTGCGGATATCCTCCTGTGTTGTTGCCAGAACTTCATCGCGCTGCTGCTGGCGCATTTCGTCCGTCATGCCGACAATATAGCTGGAAGCCGCCAGTTCGCCTTTCAGCGCCGGTGTAAGCGGCATATCCATACCGCTGATTGTGCCGATGATGTATTTCGTCATCTCTCTGTCGCTCACGGCAAAACTGCGCAGGAATGCTCCCGTATTATCATATACATTGAGTGTTTCCTTTAAATTCGGGTCGCGGTACGAACCGAAGTACATATTGCCGTCGCGGCGGAATTTGACGAATGCTCCGTACGCGCCGCCCAGAACGCGGATATGTGTCCACAGATATTCATAGCGCATAATCGTTTCGAGCACTTTCATTGCGCCCGTGTATTTATAGCCGAGACGCATGAAATTAGCGCCTTTTGCCACATACTGAACTTGAGTGGAAGTGATGAAGCCTTCGTTTTTCTTATCCACGCTGAACGGGATTTCCTGCGGCGGATAAGCTTCATCCGGCAGTGCCGCAATAAACGGCGCTACAGCATCTGCCACCTTGCCGTAATCTTTTTCATCTATGGTAATGCTCGTAATCAGATTGTGCTTATTGAATACCATCGGCATGATTTTCGCAAAAACCGTCTGCATTTTGGCAAACTCATTGTCGAAATCGTTCAGGAATTTCTTGATGAAATCGTAGAATTTCAAATCGCCGTAGTTATCATACCGTTCTTTCGGTGTAAAATAAGCCATGAGTTCATCCAGAACAAGCTGATGACCAGAACGCAGAATGGACATCTCGAAATCACTGCGGCATTGCAGCGCCAGTTCCTTTATGCGCTCTTTCGAAGCGAACGAACTGTTAAAGACGATTTCCTGCAAAAGTTCCATGAGCTTCGGCACTTTATCCACAAGCACTTTCGCTTTGAACACCATTTTCGGCATATATGAATTAACGTCGCCTTCTCTGTCGTACGTCGCCACACTAAAACGCATACCGCCCGTATGCAGATTTACTGCATTGGCCAGTGCTTCATACGAATAATTTTTCGTTGCCGTCCTGCCGATAAATTCTTCCAGTAGGAACAAATAATCAATATCCTCATATGCAATCGCCGAAACATCAAAGAACATTTTTATATAAGCAATGCCGTTCGTTTCCACATCGTGTTTTAAAACTTTGCTGCCGCCGATTTCATCTTCCGCCAAAATCAGTTTATCGCATTTTTTATTGATATCGCTGATTTTTAAGAGCGGAATTTTCGCCAGAGCTTCCGGCGTATCAGCAGAACGCTGCCGTTTTTTCAATGCCTTCGTCGCCGCGATGATTTCCTGCAGTTGTTCATCATTCATAGCGGCTTTTATTTCCGCCAGTTTCGTCGTCAAAGCCCGTTCATTATTCGGAATAATCGTTTCATCCGGCGCCAAAATCAGCATCAGGCTGTGCGGATTGTCAAGCAGATACGTCTTGATTAATTCCTCGAACTTGCCCTCAGCCGCCCACGTTTTAACCACAGCCAACAAATCCTCATAATACAGATACATTGTCGGGTCGCCGTCGTAGAGCCAGCTGTTCATAAGATTGATATTGTAGATAAGCCCTTTCGGATACTGTCCGAAATCGGCTTCGCGCAGTTTAAACTCCATAATATTAATGGAAGCCTGCAAAAGTTCTTTGTCAATGCCTTTATTCACAATATCCGTCAGCGTATCATTTACGATTTTAGCAAACTCATCGGCTTTGTCCGCTTCTGAACCGTTGACGATAATACTGAACATCGGTTGAAGTATGCCATTGTCAAATGAGGAGATTACATCACTACCGAGCCCCGCCTTAATCAGCGCATTGCGGAGCGGTGCCGCTTCGCTTTTCAGCAGTGCATGTTCCAAAATCGTGAATGCCAGCATTTTTTCCTTTTCCAGCGAAGTAGCAATCGAATAATTCAGGCTCAGAAACGTTTTATTCGCCTTGCTTTCATGCGGAGCAACCGGATAAACATCATGCAGCACCTTGCGCGCGGCAAACGGCTTCTGCAAATCAACATGCGAGTCTATTTCTATCTTGTCGAATGCCGACAAGTATTCCTCATCCAGAAATGCCAGCGTATCCATCATATCCATATTGCCGTACAGATAAATATAGCTGTTGGCAGGATGATAATAGCGGCTGTGAAAATCAATAAACATCTGCTGCGTCAAATCAGGAATAGCCTTCGGGTCGCCGCCCGATTCATACTGATAAGTCGTGTCCGGGTACAGATTGTTTAAAATCTTGCGTTCCAGAAGACCGTCCGGCGACGACAGCGCCCCCTTCATTTCATTATAGACAACGCCGCTGTATTTTAACGGTTCATCCGCATTTTCAATCTCGTAATGCCAGCCTTCCTGCATAAGAATTTCCGGTACATTGCGCATATTCGGATAAAATACCGCATCAAGATAAACATCCATAAGATTGCGGAAATCCTTATCGTTGCGGCTGGCAACAGGATACATCGTCTTATCCGGGAAAGTCATCGCATTCAAAAACGTATTGAGCGAACCCTTCACCAGTTCCACAAACGGCTCTTTCGTCGGAAACTTGCGCGAACCGCACAGCGTCGAATGTTCTACGATATGCGCAACCCCCGTATCATCCGTCGGTGTCGTGCGGAACGTGATGGAAAAGACTTTATTATCATCACTGTTTGCCACAAACAGCAATTTTGCGCCGCTCTTCATGTGCTCGAATTCATACGCCTGCGAAGCAATTTCTTTTATATATGAAGATTTCTTCAGCTTAAAACCATGATAAACTTGATTTATTTCCAAAATAACAACTCCTTTTATCACATTTCATTTAATTAATTATCTATTAAAAAGGTCTATCTGTCAAATATAGTAGGTGCTTTTTGGTGTTTGCTTCGGACATAAATTGTTTTATCAAAAATCAGCTTTGTAGTATAATGAATATATAAAACCTATTGTGCTAGTTGATTTTCCAAAGCAGTATAAATCATGGGTCTTGTGCCCGACTTCGATAATAATGGTGTTAATTAGGACAAAACGTCCAAATTAACAAGTAATTTTAAGTAGGTGATAGTAATGGATAATTTAGCTTACGTAGATGATTTTATAATGAAACGTAAAACAGAACTTATTGATGGCGTAGTATATATGATGTCGCCGCGACCACGATATGAACATATTACGGTAAGTGGCAATATCTTTATTATGTTTGGTATTTATCTTAAAGGAAAATCTTGTCGTACCTTTCCAGATGGAATGGATTTATTCTTAGACGAAAAGAACAGATTTGTTCCAGACGTAATGATAGTATGTGATAAAAATAAGATAAAGCATGATGGTATTCATGGTGCGCCTGATTTAGTCGTTGAGGTTCTGTCAAAAACAACTGCTCAAAACGATAGAGCTAAGAAAAAAGATGCTTATGAAAAAGCTGGAGTAAAGGAATATTGGATTGTTGATACATGGTCAAAATCAGTTGAAGTATATTTAAATAATGATGGTCGTTTTGTATTAAACCATATATATTATTGTTTAACAGATGAGGAAATCGTCGAAAATAACGCACTGCCTGATGACGATATGAATAAAATAAAAAAGATAGATACAGAAATACAAGTATCTATCTTCAAAGATTTTAAAATCAAATTAAAAGACATCTTTGAGCATATTGAGTAAAAATTTTTATAGATTTGATGTAGTTTCATATGAATTTTAGGTTTGAAAGAATGCTTAAGAATATTGTATTGTGATTTTTTTATTTGACAAGTATTGACTTAAAGTGGACTCAAAGTGCTATAACAGAAATAAAGAAATCATACATCATTTGGAGGGCTTATTATGCAGACTATTGACGAATTTGCAAAAACTTTAATCTTTCCGCTGGGCGACAAACTGCCGGAAGAATTCAGCAGAAACTTCATCGGCCAGGCACATTTAAATATGCTCACCACGCAGGGCGTATCCATCGGCAATGTTACATTTGAACCGGGCTGCCGCAATAACTGGCACATTCACCATAAAGGCGGTCAAATCCTGCTCGTTACCGCCGGCACCGGCTATTATCAGGAATGGGGCAAACCGGCGCAGAAACTTCATGCCGGCGATGTCGTAAACATTGCGCCTGAAGTGAAACACTGGCACGGCGCAGCCAAAGACAGTTTCTTCTCTCATCTGGCAATCGAAGTTCCGGCGCCGGGCGCTTCCAATGAATGGCTTGAACCGGTAACGGACGACGTTTATCTTCAATTAAAATAATAAAATAATACGGCTCAAATAAAAAACAGGCAGTAGTTTAAAAGCTACCGCCTGTTTTTATTTTGTCTTAAATGCGCTTTATTCCTTTTTGCTGCCACTCGATTAAATCGGCCAGCGTGATATTGTCCACCACATCCGTGATAGCATCGTACAATTTCTGCCACAAAACCAGCGTCGGACAGATATCCACACGTTTGCACGTATTGACTTCATCTTCCAGACAAGCTACCGGAGCCAGATTGCCTTCAATCAGGCGCAAAATCATGCCGACAGTGTAATCCTGCGGCTTTTTCGTCAGACGGTAGCCGCCCTGCGGACCGCGCAGACTTTTTACAAATCCCGCCTTGTTCAAGTTAGAAACAATCTGTTCCAAATACTTATCCGAAATCTGCTGTCTTTCAGCAATGTCTTTGATACGAACCGGACTTTCAGCATCATTGAGAGCAATGTCCAGCATTAATCTTAAAGCGTATCTTCCCTTAGTTGAAATTTTCATAAAACCTTAATCCCTCATTTATGTATAAATTAAATTATTTCTATATAATTTAGTATAACATAAATTAACATCGGAAAAAAGATATTTTATGATATTACATTTATTTTTTAACGCAGTCCACCCCAGCGGCATATCCCATGGAAAAAGCAGCCTGCAAATTGTATCCGCCGGTAAATGCGTCCACGTCGACAACTTCACCTATACAGTACAGACCCCTTATCAGCCTTGACTCCATTGTTTTTGGATTGATTTCTTTCGTGGATATTCCTCCGCCTGTAACAATGGCCTCGCTGAGAGGACGTGTCCATGTAATCGTTATCGTTAAATTCTGCAATAAGTCGACCAATCGTTCCCGCTCTTCGCGGCTTATCTGATTGACAAACTTGTCTCCGTCAATGAATGCCAGGTCGATGGCATCTTCAATCATCTTGCTCGGCAGTAAATCGCCCAGCGCATTCTTAATCTGCTTGCGGCTGTATTTGGCAAAATCGCGGCAAATCCGCTTGTCCAACTGCTCGCGTGTCAGTGCCGGTTTTAAGTTTATCGACAGTTCCACCGTTTTTCCCGCTTTCAAATCAAGTGCAATCTGCCGGCTGAGCGACAGGATAATCGGCCCGCTCACGCCGAAATGCGTAAACAGCATTTCACCGAACATTTCCCGTTCTTCCCTGCCGTCCACGATGACTTTAACATTCACATTGCGCAAAGACAAACCCTGCCATTTCTTCACCCAGTCCTCCTCGCATTCCAGCGGCACCAGCGCCGGATGAAGCTCCACGATATGATGGCCGAGCTTTTGCGCTATCTTGAAACCGTCGCCGTTTGAGCCTGTACCCGGATAAGAAGCTCCGCCCGTTGCCAGAATAACACTGTCCGCCGCGAAAAAATCGCCCTTCGTCGTAACCGCGCCGATAGCTTTATCGTTTTCCACCTTTATTTCGCTGACGTTTTCATTGTATTTAATCTGCACGGCCAAAGAGCGCAGCAAATCCGTAAACGCATTCACGATATCAGCCGCCCTGTCGCTCACCGGAAATACACGCCCGCCGCGTTCTTCTTTCAGCGGCACATTCAGTTCTTCAAAAAAAGACCACGTATCCCAGTTGAAAAACTGGCTGAACACACTGTACAAAAATCGGCCGTTGCCCGGAATATTCTTCACAAAATCCTGAAGCACCGCCGTATTCGTAACATTGCAGCGGCCTTTTCCCGTAATTAAAAGCTTTTTGCCCAGGCGGTCGTTTTTTTCCAGAAGCAGCACTTCCGCCCCGTTTTGCGCCGCCGTAACAGCTGCCATAAGTCCCGCTGCGCCACCGCCTATCACGATTACTTTCTGCATTTTACTTATCTCCTATCAATTTGCGCAGCTTCACCAGCTCACGCTCCGTCAGCGGACGATATTCACCGCGTTTCAGTCTGTTCAGCGTAAGACCGGCAAAAGCAATGCGCTTCAACGCCTTCACTTCATAACCGAGTGCTTTGAACATACGTCGCACTTGCCGATTTCTGCCCTCATGAATAGTGATTTCCACACGTGACGACTTCGTCGGCTTATCTATCGAATCCAGATACACATCAGCCGGCGCCGTCTTGCCGTCCTCCAGCTTCACGCCGTTTGCCAGCTTGTGCAAATCATCCATTGTGATAATACCGTCGATTTTCGCCACATACGTCTTTTCAATCTCATACTTCGGATGCAGCAGCTTATTCATAAAATCGCCGTCATTTGTTAAAAGTATCAAGCCTTCCGTATTGTAATCGAGCCGCCCAATCGGAAAAATCCGCTCCGGCACATCGGACAAAATGTCCACCACCGTCTTTCGGCCGTTTTCATCCTTCACGCTGGAAATATATCCTTTCGGCTTATTTAAAATATAATAAACCTTTCTTTCTTCCGGTCTAAGCCGCTTTCCTTCATAAAAAACTTTATCTTTAACAGGGTCGATTTTTGTCCCCAATTCCTTAACCACAATTCCGTTAACGCGGACTTTTCCTTCCAAAATTAATTTCTCCGCATTGCGCCGCGAAGCCACTCCCGCACGCGCCAAAAATTTTTGCAATCTCTCTTCCAAATAAATTCTCCTTTACTAAATTCATCTACTTTATACTACCGTCAATCATTATCCCTGTCAAACAAAAAAAGAGCGTGCATTCTTGCACGCCGTAAAAATTTCAACTAAGTTTGTCTTTTTATTCATTATTCAATTGTTAAGCATCCTTAGCATTCTCCATAGATTCGGGATTTTTTGTCGATTTTCGCTTGAGCTTCCATGTAGCACCGACGCCGCCCATTGTTTCATTACAGAAAGTGGAGACGCTTGCAGACAGCATAAAATCACGGCTTGGATAGTAAAACACGCCTAAAGCCAAACCCGCTTCATCTTCATACTGACTGACACTGACGGAAAATTCACTCGGTGCTACATGGCTGTAGCCCAAAGCCCCAAGTTTTGCGATAGCCGCTGTCATAGCGCTTACTTTGTCTAACCTGCATCCTGCGCTGCTGACACGACTGTCGATATCCTGAATTTGTACTGTACGGGATAAATCACCGGCATGAGCCGTCGTATTGGAAAAAAGACTCACACCCGTTGCCATAACAAAACCGGCAAGCATTATTTTGGCTAACTTTTCTCTCTGTTTCATAAAATACTCCAATTCCTAATTCAAACCCTAGTTCAACTTCTGCTACATCTAAATATTTTAAATTGACTTATCCGTATATACAGCACAAACTGCAATTTCTCATCTTAATACCAAGAGTAATCATAGTTTTTATACTTCAAAAATGGACTATATTGATACATTCACATGTTCACCCCGGATGCTTAATGATATAATACTACTTTATCAAACTCCTGTCAATACCTACCGACATAATATTATTTATAAAAATAAAATGAATATGTTCATTTTTCTTTTGAAAGGTCAAAAGAAAAACGAACCAAAAAGAAAAAACCTTTTAACGTTTCGCTTGCGCTGCACTGAGCAAGCCTTCGTAGCTCTTCTATAAACACAGTCGGTACAGCGGCTCGAAACGCTTGGAATTTAGCTCGTGCCTTTTGAATATTCGACAGGAACTTAATTTAAGCTGTTGACATGATATTTTACTAGTCATGCTAAATTTTTGTCTGCGTTGGAGATTTTTACGGTAGTTTTAGCTATTAAGAAAATAATTTTTTAGCTCTGTTTTTAGTTTAAATGTTTGAGCG
>JFBN01306612.1_pt1 | contig 27342 bp, 31 predicted proteins | sample 768741 | NCBI WGS metagenome assembly JFBN01 (sample SAMN01983846, study PRJNA193217) | chicken gut metagenome | biome: terrestrial biome; isolation source: ceca of Broiler chicken | host: Gallus gallus | place: United Kingdom: England | collected 2010-09-07
AAAGTTCTGCCGGGCCATGAGTATTTCTCCACGTTCGGGGAGGAACTCCGGCACAATCCGTATCTTCTGGGAGAGTGGTATTGACAAATGGCGAACGAATCGATCTGTCTGATCCTTCAGGGCCTGGCGGGCTATGAAGCGGAGCACACCGCGCGCATGTTTTTCTCCGGCCTGCACCGGGAGGAGACCATGCCTCAGGAAGGCGACTGCCTGCTGATTTCCTCTCGCCCCCATGCCCAGCTGGTTTATCTGCGCCGGGGAGGACAGGCTGACTGGTCTGCCTGTGCTGCCGCTCCTGGGGAGGCGGATGCCGACCGGGAATATGCACTGTGCCGGATGCTCTATCACTTCCTTATGAAAAAGACCGGCATCCGGCCGCCATGGGGGATGATGACGGGAGTGCGTCCCGTCCGCATCATCCATGATATGCGTGCAGCCGGTGCCACTGAGGAGGAGATCCGGGCACGGTTCGTGGACCACTTTGAATGCACACCCGAACGCTTTGAGACGGCACTGCGCATTGCGGAGGTCCAGCGCCCCATTCTGGCTGCGGCCAGGCCGATGGATTACAGCCTGTATGCCGGAATTCCGTTCTGCCCTTCGCGGTGCAGTTACTGCAGTTTTGTTTCCCGCACAGTGGGGGACAAGGCAACCCGTGCCCTGGTCCAGCCTTATGTGGACTGTCTCTGCAAGGAGCTGGCAGCCATGCGGGATGTGGCGGATTCCTGCGGACTCCATCTCAAGACCCTGTACATCGGAGGGGGAACCCCCACGAGCCTTTCGGCAGCGCAGCTGCGTCAGCTGATGGGGTGCCTGGCGGAACTGTTTGACCTGAACAGCCTCAGTGAGTATACTGTGGAGGCCGGCCGTCCCGACTGCACCGACGCGGAGAAACTGCGGGTGCTGAAAGAGTACGGTGCCACGCGGATTTCCATCAACCCTCAGACGTTCTCGGACGAAGTGCTGAAGAATATCGGCCGGAAACACAGCGCCCAGGATATTCTGGACTGCTTTGCCCAGGCCCGTGCTGCGGGGCATGACAACATCAATATGGATCTGATCGCAGGCCTGCCCGGGGATACGGTGGAAGGTTTCAGAAAGAGCCTGGAAACCGCTATTTCCCTGGAACCGGAAAATATCACCGTGCACACGCTGACTTTAAAACGTGCCTCCAATCTGGTGGTGGAACACCGCCCGGATGCATACGATGATGTGGCAAGGATGCTGGCCCATTGTGATCTGCTGGAAAAGGCCGGGTATCGTCCCTACTATCTATACCGCCAGAAGGGAACGCTCCAGAACCTGGAAAACGTGGGCTGGTGCAAACCCGGGTATGAAGGGCTGTACAACATTTACATCATGGAAGAAGTTCATACCATCCTCTCCGCGGGAGCGGGCGGTTCCACCAAACTGGTACAGCCCGGTGTGCGCCACGCCCGCATCGAGCGAATCTTCAATTATAAGTATCCGGCAGAATACATCGGGCAATTCGACACCGTTCTTGCACGCAAGAAAGGAGTGAAGGAGTTCTATGACACTTTTGCCGGTACAGATCCCGAAACGCCTTATCAGCAGTGAGATTGTCAATTTTGCCGCACAGCGGCCCGGTGAGTTTGCCGAGATGTGCGAGCGTCAGTATGACGCGCGGATCCGGCGGGCCGTGGACACCATTCTGGATTCGGGGCGCGGTCTGGTAATGCTCACGGGTCCTTCCAGCTCGGGCAAGACAACTTCGGCCAAGCGCCTGGCTGCGGCAGTGCGGGAGACGGGCCGCCGCAGTGAGGTCATCAGCCTGGATGATTTCTTCGTGGGGGAGGGCCGCTATCCCAAGCGGGCGGACGGCAGCGACGATTATGAGTGTGTCGAGGCACTGGATATCCCTCTTCTGCAGAGCTGCCTGCGGGAACTGGCCGAGACGGGGGAGTGCGACGTCCCGCAGTTTGACTTCCTGACGCAGATGCCGTCGGGCAAGATCCGTCATGTGGACTGCCGGGACGGCGTCGCTATTGTGGAAGGCCTGCATGCTTTCAATCCGGTCCTCACCGATCCTCTTCCTGAAACAGCCCATCTCCTCATCTACGCAAGTCTGCGGGAGGAATACTGCGACACCGTCGGAGCGCGGACGGTCGCCACACGGGATATCCGGCTGGCCCGCCGCCTGACCCGGGATGCTCTGTTCCGGGGACACGGGGCAGATTTTACACTGGACCTGTGGCCCCATGTCTGCGAGTCGGAAAACCGGTATATCAAGGTGTTCAAAAACCGGGCAGATCTTGTGCTGGACACTTCGTTCAGCTATGAGCCCTGCCTTTGGAGCGGCTTGCTGGCGCCCATGTTGGGAACGGTACAGCCGGAAAGTCAGCACGCGGTACGGCTGGCGGCGCTGTGCGCGCAGCTGCAGCCGTTTGCCCCCATCTCCAAAGAGATGGTGCCGGAACGCAGCATTCTGAGAGAATTTATCGGCTGAGCTGCGAGAAGTTCCTGCAAAATGGAAAGAATTAACGAAACGTACACAAATCAGGCCTTTTTGCACGTTGCAAACCGGTAAGGGATACGCTATAATGCAGATAACTAAGCTGTCGAATTGCTGTTATATGCTTCAGAATACGGGTGTCGGCAGCTGCTATTCCACAGCATAGAAAGAGGTGCACAGATTATGTTTGAATTGGATATCGAGATGCTCAAAGAGCAGGGCCTTCAGATTATGGATACCGCCAAAAAGACTGCCATTGACATTGCGGACAAGGGTAAAAACCAGCTGGAACTGCTGAATCAGCAGGCGCGTCTGTCCAAGTCCCAGCGCCAGCTTGGCGCGCTGGTTTACAGCCTGCACAAGGCCGGTGAGGAGAACCAGCCCCTCGTTGACAAGTATATCGAGGCCATTGCCGAGATCGAGAAGAATATTGAGGAGATCAAGGCACACATGACTCCCGCGGAGCGCGCAGAGGCGGAAGCGGCGGAGGCCGAGACCGTGGAGGCGGAGACTGAGCCGGAGGCTGCGGACGAGGAGCCCATTGAGGGAGAGCCGGACCGCCCCAGAGGGGAAACCAAGATCTGCCCGGTTTGCCACTCTGAGGTTGATGCCGAGGCGCTGTTCTGCAACCACTGCGGCGCACAGCTGTGATTTCTGTCCAAAGATGATAGAATACCGGCAAAAAGACCACTATGACGTGAAGGACCTGGTTCGGATCATAACGCTTCTGCGGGATCCGGAAAAGGGTTGCCCGTGGGACAAGGTTCAGACGCATGAATCCATCCGCATGAATTTCCTGGAAGAAACCTATGAGGCGGTGGACGCCCTGGACTGTGATGACCCGGAGCTCATGTGTGAGGAATTGGGCGACGTATTGATGCAGGTGGTGTTTCATGCCTGCATGGAAAATGAGCGCGGCCGTTTTACCTGGCAGGATGTCTGTGACGGCGTCTGCCGCAAGCTGATTTTCCGTCATCCCAATATTTTTGGTGCTCAGCCCGGAACCGAAGGCATAAACGATTGGGATGCGCTCAAAAATAAGGAAAAGGGCCGGGCGACGCTTGCTCAGGATCTGGACAGCGTTCCCAAGGCAATGCCTGCGCTGATGCGTGCCTCAAAGCTGCAGAAACGGGCGGAGCGGCATCTGGGCGGCAGCCCGATGGAAGGCGATGCCCTTTTGCGGGCCGCCGGACAGGCCGTAGAAGCCCAGCCCGATACTGCCGAGGAGACAGTGGGCAGGCTTCTGTTTGAGACAGTGCGCCTGGCCAGGTCGGCCGGAGTGGATCCGGAACAGGCGCTGCAGAAATACAATGCCCATTTCGTTGCCGAGACGGAACAAACGTCCCGGCAGATAACTCCCGACAACGGGATATGAAATTACCAGTCAAAAAGCATCCGGAATTGCCGAAATGGAGGTTCCGAGACAAGCGCTTTTTGCAGATAAATTACTTGGAGGTATAAAAAAATGACCAAAGTTGAACTGATTGCCGCTGTTGCCGCTGATGCCGGCCTGACCAAGAAAGATGCCGAGAAGGCTGTCAACAGTGCTGTCAACGCCATCACCGAGGCGCTGAAGAACGGCGAAAAGGTCTCCCTGGTCGGCTTCGGCACGTTTGAAGTCCGTGAGCGTCCTGAGCGCAAGGGCCGCAACCCCCAGACTAAGCAGGAAATCACCATCCCTGCTTCCAAGCTCCCGGCATTCAAGGCCGGCAAGGCTCTGAAGGACGCTGTCCAGTAAGTCAGCCGAAAAAAGCATTGCCCGTCGCTGAAAGCAAGGCGTGCACAGAAAAGCGGTTTTCTGCATCCAAGGGCAGATGGCAGCTTTCCTGTGCTTGCTCTGCCCAAAAGCGGCGGGCGTTTGCATATCGGCGGTATACCCCGCAGCAGGAGGAATCAAGATGCGATTGGATAAATATCTGAAGGTCAGCCGCCTGATCAAGCGGCGCACACTGGCAAACGAGGTGGCCGATGCCGGCCGTGTCCTGGTCAACGGCAAGGCGGCCAAAGCCAGTTATGCGGTCAAAGCTGGCGACGAGATCGAGATTACCTTTGGCAACAAGCCTGTCAAGGTGAAGGTACTTTCGGTGGAAGAACCCCGCGGCAAGGATGTGGCGCGGGAATTGTATGAAGTGATTTCCGGCTGAACCGGCATATTTTGTTTCGGGCCCGCATATATAGCTAGGGAAACCAAGCTGATATGCGGGCCCGGTTGTTTGTGCCGTGCCCCGAAACAGGAGGTGGCAGGCATGCCGTCCAGACAGAATGAACTGCAGCTGACCGAATTGCCGGTACAGGCGCACACCTTGACGTTGGAGGACAGGCGCACGTTGGTGGCAACCGGCGTCACGCGGGTCATCAGCTGCGACGAGACCGGCGCTTCACTGGAAACCACGCAGGGGAACCTCACCATTGGCGGACAGCAGATCCAGGTGGGAGAGCTCTCGGTACGCACGGGAGAGGTGCGCATTACAGGGAAAATAGAGTTCCTGCAGTACAGTGAAAACAAGCAGACATCCGGTGGATTTCTCCGGCGCCTGTTCGGGTAAAAATCCATGGCAGTTTCTCCGCCGTTCTGGGCGGTTTGGACGGACGTGCTGTGGTGCCTGGGAATCGGACTGTGCATCGCGGCGGGGCGCAGCGCCCTGGAACTGCTTTTTGGGGAAAGCCGTTTTGCAGGGCTGATCCTGGATCTTTTGAGCTTTGCGGCGGCAGCGGTGGCGGTCTGCGGCTTTGCAGCGGAGCTGTCCGCCAGCGGAACGGCACGCTGGTATATGGCGGCGGCAATGGGAACGGGGGCATTAGGATGGCAGATTACGGCGGCGCCGGTATTGCGGCGAGGCATGCATTTTCTGCTGAAGATGCTTGCCATGCCTTTGCGGTGGAGCGAGAAAAGGATAGCCGGGCCTGTAAAAGCCTGGTTCTGCCGGAAAATATCCGGAATTGTGCAAAGGGCCAAGGAGCACAAACGGTTAAAAAAGAGAAAAAAACAGAAAAAAATGTTGCAAAATGCAAAAAGGATATTATATAATTAAACATACGCAGGCGCCTGAGTCTGCATTGCCTGAGATGCAGCCGGAAGGGAGGCGGATCGCAACGATGAAAAAGCGTGGGAAAATGCCCAAGTGGGTACTGCCGGCATTGATTTGTCTGCTGTGCGGGTATCTGGTTGTCAACGTGATCCGCTGCCAGGTGACAATCGGTTCCAAACGGCAGGAGCTGGACTCTCTCCAGACGCAGGTCGAAGAGCAGAAGGCCGAGAACGAGGAACTGGATCGGGCCCTTTCCGACGGGGAGGATGCCATCATTGAGCGGATCGCCCGGGAACAGGGCTATGCCCGCCCGAATGAGCGGATCTTCTACGACATCAGCGGCAAGTAATTCTTTTAAGTCAGAAATGGCTTTGCGGGCCTTTTCTGAAAATACAGCGAAAGCAAAGGGGTATTACAGTTTGGCATTACAGGTAGGGGACATTTTGGAAGGCAAAGTCACCGGCGTAAAACCGTTTGGTGCCTTTGTTGCGCTGCCGGAAAACAAGACCGGCCTTGTCCACATTTCGGAAGTTTCGTATGAGTTTGTGCAGGATCTCTCCACGGTCCTGGCTGAGGGACAGACTGTTTCGGTCAAGGTCCTGAATATTGCTCCGGACGGCAAGATCGCACTGTCGATCAAGCGTACCCAGCCGGCTCCCGAGCGCGGCCATCGCCAGGGCGGCGGAAACAACAGCCGCGGCCCTCGTCCGCAGCGCCGTGAGGCCCCCCCGCGTGTCTGGCAGCCCAAGCCCTCCCAGCCCAAGGGCGAGATGAGCTTTGAGGATATGATGGCGCGCTACAAGACCCAAAGCGAAGAAAAGATCGCAGACCTCAAGCGCGTGACGGAAAACCGTCGTGGTGGGTATTCCCGCCGCCGTGGTTGATTGGCTTTGCAGGAATCATAGATCATAAAGAACAATCAGGCTCTGTTGTCGCACAGCATTCGGACGCAGGGCCTTTTTGGGTTATCTGCTGATATGGATAACTCCCGCAAAATATCTGCCCGAAAAGCATGGGTGACACATGGAAACGGAGGTTTTTCGACCATCGAATCCTTGTGTCACTTGGCATGCAGTCGGGTTGTGTTCACAAAGAAAGGATTTGCTATGCCTGAGCGTTACACACTTGTTGCGCCCTGTTTTTTTGGTACGGAATCAACGCTCTCCTTTGAGGTCAAGCGCCTGGGCGCGGAAAACGTAAAAGTGACCGACGGTCGCGTTGCCTTTGAGGGGGATGCCTCCCTCATTGCGGCGGCAAACCTGAATCTCCGCACGGCAGAGCGGATTCTCCTGCTGCTCAAAACGGCACGTACCGTGACCTTCGACGAACTGTTTGACAGTGTTTACAGCATTGCCTGGGAAGATATCTTGCCGCCCGACGCCCAGTTCCCGGTCAAGGGGTCCAGTCTGTCCAGTACCTTGTCCAGCGTACCGGCCTGTCAGAGCATTGTCAAAAAAGCGATCGTCAAGCGCCTGATGGCCGGACATCGTGTGACCACATTGCCCGAGACAGGAGCACTTTACAAGATCCGTTTTGCCCTGCGCAAGGACGTGGTGGAGATCATGCTGGACACCTCCGGGGATGGCCTGCACAAGCGGGGGTATCGCCGCAATGCGACGCTTGCGCCCATCAAGGAGACGCTGGCTGCCGCCATTGCGGACCTGGGGCATGTCCGCCGCGACACATTTGTACAGGATCCGTTCTGCGGTTCGGGTACTATGGTGATTGAGGCGGCACAGAAAGCGCTGAACATTGCTCCCGGCCTGCGCCGCCGGTTTGCTGCGGAGGCATTTGCCTTTTTGCCCCGGGAGGTCTGGGCACAGGAGCGACGCAAGGCCTTGGAGGCGGCCCGCATGGACGCCGCCTTTGAGGGAGTGGGATATGACATTGACCCGGCAGCGGTTGCGCTGGCCACGGCCAACGCCAAGCTGGCCGGAGTAGGGGATCGGTGCCGGTTTGAAGTGGCCGATGTCAAGGATTTCCATGCCATGACCCAGGCGGTGGTGCTGACCAATCCTCCGTATGGCGAGCGTCTGGGCGATGCGGCGGAAGCAGCTTCTCTGGCACGGGTTCTCGGACAGGTGTGGCGTTCGGCGCCGGGAGCCGGACTGTATGCCATCACGGCGGATGCTGCGTTTGAGGAGCACTTCGGAGCCAAGGCGACCAAACGGCGCAAGATCTATAACGGGATGATTCCCTGTCAGCTTTATATGTATTTCCAACCCCGCGAATTTTCGGGCAAGCGCAATTCTGCAGCGCCGGCCCGTCATCAGTAAAGGAGGTTCCGCCGGTGGAAGATCTGAAACTTGCGGTCCTGATCGATGCAGACAACATCTCCCCCAAATATGTGAAGGCCATTCTGGATGAGGCTGCGTCTTTTGGCGTGGCCACCTGCAAACGCATCTACGGCGACTGGAGCGACAGCCGCCTGAAAAGCTGGAAGGATGTACTGCTCAACAACTCCATCATTCCGGTGCAGCAATACAGCTATACCACGGGCAAAAACGCAACCGATTCCGCCATGATCATCGATGCCATGGATCTTTTGTATTCCGGCAATCTGGACGGTTTCTGCATTGTATCTTCGGACAGTGATTTTACCCGCCTGGCTGCCCGCCTGCGGGAAGCAGGAAAGCTGGTCATCGGCATGGGGGAAAGCAAGACCCTCGGCCCCTTTGTCAAGGCTTGCGACCAGTTCAAATATCTTGACCTCATTCTCGACAATGCGGAGCCGGAGGAAGAGACGGTCGTTCCCACAGCAGGGGAAGCCCTGCAGGCGGCCAGCGACGATACAGCCATCAACCGGGATTCGGTGGAGCGGCTGGTGCATGGCATGATCGACGAGATGGACGACGGCACCGGATGGGTACGCACCAGCCGGATTGGCGATCAGCTCATCAAGCGCTACCCGGACTTTGACGTGCGCAATTTCGGCAGTAAGAGCCTGAACCGTTTTCTGGCCGCCCTGCCTGGTCTTGAGGTGGAGGAACGGATGCTCTCCAACGGCAATCCCATCCAGTTTGTCCGTATCCGCCCCCAGCCTGCTCCCAAAAAGCCGGGGCGCAAGGCGATTAGAAGCGGCGGCAAAAAGCGCGCAGTCCGCAAAAAGACATCTTGAACCGGAGCGGGGCCGGACCGACGGCAAACGCAGATTTTGCAGCGAGCCCCTTTCGATTGCCGGGTGAAAAAATAAAAACGGAACAAACACCGCAGTACTGCAGTATGTTTTGCAGCTGCGGTGTTTTTTTTGTGCCTCCGCATGGAAAAAATCGAAAATTTATGCATGATTTTGCAGAAATATGGTATTTTTCTTCCGCCCACCCTTGCGAAACACCGATATTTATATTACTATAATAAAGTGCACGCCGGTTGGTTGTGAGGAAACGATGGAAAAGACCGGCGATTGAGGAGGAGAGATTATTATGAAAAGAATTGTCAGCACTGTGCTGGCTGCGGCTCTGGTGTTGAGCCTGGCGGCCTGCTCCAACGGAGACACCGGAACTTCCGCTGCGGATGACAGCAGTGAGGCTTCCACATCGGCCACCACCGAGGGTGCCGAGGCGGACGGTGAGGAGAGTGACCTTGCCTACATTCAGGACAAGGGCACCATGATCATTGGCTATACCGTCTACGCTCCCATGAACTATACCGATGACGAGGGCAACTTTACGGGCTTTGATACCGAGCTTGCCACGGCCGTCTGTGAGAAACTGGGAGTCGAGCCGGTTTTCCAGGAGATCAACTGGGAGACCAAGGTGGTTGAATTGGACGCCGGTACCATTGACTGCATCTGGAACGGCATGACCCTGACCGATGACATCATGGAGAACACGTCCTGCACCGAGCCCTACGCCAAGAACGCGCAGGTCATTGTCATGAAGAAGGACGCTGCCTACACCGGCACGGCGGATCTTGTGAGTGCCAGCATCGCCTATGAGGCGGGTTCTGCCGGCCAGGATACCATTGAGGCGGAGGAAAATCTGTCTCAGGCGGATCTTGTGCCCAAGACGGTCCAGGCGGACTGCCTGCCGGAAGTCGAGGCAGGCAACTGCCAGGCTGCAGTGCTTGATCTGACGCTGGCCAACGCCATGATCGGCGAAGGCACCAGCTATACGGATCTGGAGATCAAGGATGAGCTGAACGTGGAGGAGTACGGCGTTGCCTTCCGCAAGGGCAGCGATGTGGCCGCTGCGGTCAACGATGCCTTTGCTCAGCTGCGTGAGGACGGTACCATGCAGGCGCTGGCCGACAAGTACAATCTGGAACTGGCTGACTGAAACATTTGAAACAGGCCCTGCGCGCGGCGGACATCGTCAGCGCGCAGGCGCCTTTGTGTCTTGACAGAAAACCGGGATACGCCTTTGCAAGAGGGCGGCCCGGCACGGGGATGTGGAAAACATGAGTGAAGTCATGGTGATATGGGGGCGGCTGACAGAGAGTTTCTGGCTCAATTCTGAGCTGTTTCTCCTGACGCTGGTCTTTGCACTTCCGTTGGGGCTGGTGGTGGCCTTTGGCTCCATGAGCCGGTTTTTGCCGCTGCGCGGGGTGGTGCGTACCTTTGTCTGGGTCATCCGCGGTACGCCGCTGATGCTGCAGATCATTGTCATCTATCTGGGGCCCGGCCTGATGGGCTGGGGCAATCCCTGGCCGGCCGGCAGCTTCGGCCGTCTTTGGGCGGCGGTTGCGGCGTTCGTCATCAACTACGCCTGCTACTTCTCCGAGATCTACCGCGGCGGTATCGAGGCAGTGCCCAAGGGCCAGACAGAGGCCGGTCAGGTGCTGGGCATGACCAAGCCGCAGATTTTCTTCCGGGTAACGCTTTTGCAGGTGGTCAAGCGCATTCTGCCGCCCATGGGCAATGAGGTGATCACCCTGGTCAAGGACACGGCCCTGGCCAATGTCATCTCCAACAAGGAGATCATCATGATGGCAAAGGAATACAGCGCCAAGGGCCTGATCTGGCCGCTGTTTTCCACGGCATTGTTCTTCCTGGTTTTTGTCGGCGTGCTGACGATTGTGTTTGGGGCGCTGGAAAAGAAACTGGATTACTTTAAGTAAGGAGGCAGGGACATGGCTTTGCTGGAAGCTACCGGCATCGGTAAAAACTTTGGCAGCACACGTGTGCTCAAAAACATTTCTCTGTCGCTGGAAAAGGGAGAGGCGCTCGCCATCATCGGGTCCTCCGGTTCGGGCAAAACGACGCTTCTGCGCTGTCTGAATTTCCTTGAGACGCCGGACACCGGCCGGATCGTGGTGGATGGAAAGACGCTGTGGGATGCCGATGACCCCCAGACCCACAAGGAGAGCGAAAAGCGCAAAAAGCGGCTGCACTTCGGCCTGGTATTTCAGAACTTCAACCTGTTTCCCCAGTACACCGCACTGCAAAATGTAATGCTGGCAGGGGAACTGCTGGCCAAGGAACGGCCGGACTACAAGGCTCACCGCCGGCAGATTCACAATGAACTGGAGCTCAAGGCACGCCGCCTGCTGGAACAGATGGGACTGAGCGATCGCGCCGGACATTATCCCCATCAGCTTTCGGGCGGACAGCAGCAGCGCGTTGCCATTGCCCGGGCCCTGGCCCTGGAGCCGGATATTCTCTGCTTTGATGAGCCTACCAGCGCCCTGGACCCGGAACTGACCGGAGAGGTGCTGCGCGTGTTGCGGGAACTCGCTGCCAACAAGACCACCATGATCATTGTTACCCATGAGATGGCCTTCGCCCGCGATGTGGCGGACCGGATCCTGTTCATGGACGGCGGCGTGGTGGTGGAGGAGGGGCCTGCCCATCAGGTCATTGACCACCCGAAGGAGGAGCGCACCCGCCGTTTTCTGGCTCGCTACAATACCTGAACCCCACAAAAAATATTGGATTTCCAAGGACGGAGACGCTGCGTCAGGCAGAGTCTCCGCCCTTTCTGTTTTCGACGGCGCACCTGCCAAAATCCTCCTGCATAGCATGGATAGAGTGCCCCTTTGGGGAAAGGAGGGATGACGGGTGCGCAGAGCAACTTCCATAAAACCACATCTGAAAGTGCGTCTGCGGCTGCTGGGCGTAGTTCTGCTGGTGGTGCTGGTTTGGTATGGGGCGGCGGCACTGGATGCAAAGATCCAGCCTGCCTTGCAGGAACTGGCTGAATATGAGAGCCGGGCGGTGACGGTGGAGGTGATGAACACTGCCATAGCACAGGAAATGGAAACGAACCCCCAGCGCTATGAGGAACTGTATTCCATCCGCTATGCCCAGGATGGCAGCATCTCCACGGTGGAAAGCAATTCATTGGCGCTCAATCAGGCAAGGCTGTACCTGGTTGAGGCGGTGACACAGGCGCTGCGTGAACTGCCCGAAACCGAGCTGCAAATCCCTTGGGGAAGCCTGCTGGACAGCGCCCTTCTCAATGACCGCGGCCCCAGCTGGAGTTTACGCATTCAGCCCCGGGGATATGTGGAGGGAAACATACAGGAAACCGTCCGTGAAATTGAGATCAACAAGGCGGAATACTGCATTGATCTCGAACTTAGCACATCGATCAACATGATTCTGGACGGCGAAAACCATCTTTTGAATGTAGAAAATACCGTTCCGGTGGCGCACATCCTGCTGGATGGTGACACTCCATCGTATTATTCTCAGGGGGATGCCTGAGAATCAATTGCCAGGTGCAAAAAGAAAGACAGGTATGGTATAATACCAAAGAATACCCTCACGGGCAAAACGGGATAGGGAGGAACCCTCATGGAACTGCAACAGGCCAAAAAGCGCGCCGAAGAACTGCGCAAGGTCATTGAGTATAACAACCACCTGTACTATGATCAGGATGCACCGGAACTGGAAGATTTTGAATATGACGCATTGAACCGGGAACTGAAGGCTTTGGAGGCACAGTACCCCGAGCTGGTCGTTCCCACTTCACCCACACAGCATGTGGGCGGTACGGCCAGCAGCAAGTTCAGCAAGGTGACCCATGCGGTCAAGATGGAAAGCCTGCAGGATGCCTTCTCTTTTGACGAGCTGCGGGACTTTGATACCCGTGTCCGGGAGGCAGGGATCGAGCCGGAGTATGTGGTGGAGGCCAAGATCGACGGACTCTCGGTCAGTCTGGAATACCAGAACGGGACCCTGGTCCGCGGCTCTACCCGCGGCGACGGCGTGGTGGGTGAGGATGTGACCGAGAACATCCATGCCATCGCCGATATTCCTTCCCAGCTGCCGGATGCACCGGAGTTTCTGGAAGTGCGCGGTGAGGTCTATATGCCCCGGGAAGCCTTCCTCAAATTGAAAGAGGAACAGGAACTGCAGGATAAAACGCCGTTCAAGAATCCTCGCAACGCGGCAGCCGGATCCCTGCGCCAGAAGGATGCCAAAATCACGGCTTCCCGCGGCCTGTCTATCTTTGTATTCAACATGCAGCAGGTGCAGGGCAAGGTTTTCAAGACCCACAGCGAGACGCTTGACTATCTGAAAAAGCTCGGGTTCCCGGTCTCGCCCCGCTATAATGTCTATCACAATATTGAGGATGCAATTGCGGAGGTCAAGGCCATCGGAGAGGCCCGCGGCTCGCTGAGCTTTGATATTGACGGGGCGGTCATCAAGGTCAATGATCTGTCGGCCCGGGGCTTGCTGGGCAGCACCAACAAATTCCCGCGCTGGGCTATTGCGTTCAAGTATCCTCCCGAGGTCAAGGAAACAGTGGTCCGGGACATTGAGGTCACGGTGGGGCGCACCGGTGTTCTGACCCCCACTGCGGTATTTGACCCTATCTTCCTGGCAGGCACCAGCGTGGCCCGGGCCAGTCTGCACAATGGAGACATCATTGCCTCGCTGGATGTGCGTATCGGTGATACGGTGCAGGTGCGCAAGGCAGGAGACATCATCCCCGAGGTGATCGGCGTGGTCAGACATGGAGAAAACACCGTGCCGTACAGTATGCCCGCTGTCTGCCCGTCCTGCGGTGCGCCGGTGGTGCATCTGCAGGACGAGAGTGCCCTGCGCTGTGTCAACCCCGAATGCCCGGCCCAGGTGTTGCGCAACCTGATTCATTTTGCCTCCCGGGATGCCATGGCTATTGACGGCCTGGGAGAGGCAGTGGCCGCGCAGCTCATCGACAAGGGCTTTGTGCATACCGTGGCGGATATTTATGACCTGACCATGGAGCAGCTGCTGACACTGGACAAATTCAAGGAGAAGAGCGCGACCAATCTCCGCACGGCGATTGACCGCTCCAAGGGTAACAATCTGGATAAGCTGGTGTTTGGTCTTGGCATCCGCAACATCGGAGACAAGGCCGCCGCCCTGCTGGCCGAACGCTTCGGCAGCATGGATGCCATCCGTCAGGCGACCCAGGAGCAGATTGCTGAGATTGACGGCTTCGGAGGAGTGATGGCCCAGAGCGTGGCCGAGTTCTTTGCCAAGGAAGGCACTGCCGACCTGATCGGGCGGCTGACCGAGGCGGGGGTCAACATGATCTGGCACGGCGAGCCTCGGGGCACGGCCTTGGAGGGCAAGACCATTGTGGTGACGGGCACCCTCAGCCGGCTGTCCCGCCAGGAAGCGGAAGCACTCATCAAGCAAAACGGCGGCAAGGCAAGCGGGTCGGTCTCGAAAAAGACCAGTTATGTGCTGGCGGGGGAGGCCGCGGGCTCCAAGCTGACCAAAGCCCAGGCACTGGGAGTTCCCGTTATCTCGGAGGAAGAATTTTTTGCCATGCTGGGGCAGTAAAGCTTGCCGGATTCGACAAAAAGCCGTATAATGATGTATCATATTCGCCGGTGAGAAAGATTCTTGTCAGGCGGATCAATGAGGGGGAAGAAAAATTATGTCGAAGAAAAAGCCGTTCATCACATTGGAACAGGCGCAGGACATCATTGCGGATGTGCCCACGCCCTTTCATCTTTACGACGAGAAGGGCATCCGGGAAAATGCCCGCCTGGTCAACAAGGCCTTTGCCTGGAACAAGGGCTTCAAAGAATACTTTGCTGTGAAAGCAACGCCCAACCCCTATCTGCTGCAGATTCTGCAGGAGGAAGGCTGCGGTGTGGACTGCTCCAGCTATACCGAACTTCTGCTGTCGGAAGCGTGTGGGTTCCATGGCAGCGATATCATGTTTTCCTCCAACGATACTCCGGTGGAGGACATGAAAAAGGCCTATGATCTGGATGCCTACATCAATCTGGATGACCTGACCCATGTGGATTTTCTGCAGCGTGTGGCCGGAATCCCCAAGACGGTGTTCTGCCGCTACAATCCCGGCGGAACCTTTGATCTGGGCAACGGCATTATGGATAACCCCGGTGATGCCAAGTACGGCATGACCGAGAACCAGATGGCGGAGGCCTACACCCGGCTGATGGCTATGGGCGCCGAGAACTTCGGCATCCATGCTTTCCTGGCCAGCAACACCGTCACCGATGATTACTATCCCGAGCTGGCGGGCATTCTGTTTGAGCTGGCCGTCCGCCTGCACAAGCGCACCGGCGCAAATATCCGCTATATCAATTTGTCGGGCGGCGTGGGCATTGCCTATCGCCCCGACCAGCGCGACAACGACATCATGGCCATTGGCGAGGGCGTGCGCAAAAAGTTTGAGGAGATCCTTGTCCCGGCGGGCATGGGCGATGTGGCCATTTTCACTGAGATGGGCCGTTTCATGCTGGCACCTTACGGCTGCCTGGTCACTGAGGCCATCCATGAAAAGCACATCTACAAGGAATACGTCGGCGTGGATGCCTGCGCAGCCAACCTGATGCGCCCGGCCATGTACGGCAGCTACCATCACATCACCGTGCTGGGCAAGGAGGACGCTCCCTGCGACCACAAGTATGATGTCACCGGCGGTTTGTGTGAGAACAACGACAAGTTTGCCATTGACCGTATGCTGCCCAGGATCGATAAGGGCGATATTCTGGTCATTCACGATACCGGTGCCCACGGCTTCTCCATGGGCTATAACTATAACGGTAAACTCCGCAGCGCCGAGGTTCTTCTCTGCGAGGATGGCAGCCACAAACTCATCCGCCGTGCGGAAACCCCTGCGGATTACTTTGCAACGCTGGATATCACTCCTTTTTATAAAAAACTCAAGCTGTAAGGCAAAAAATCCTTGCAAAAGTGTCTGCGTTGTGATATTATATTTTAGCGTTAGCGCCGCCGGCACCACCGGCGGGATAATGACAGATCATTAAACAGGCGGTCCTCTGCCGAAGTTTTCGGGTATGAACGTCGCAAAAAATGGAGGAACATTCATGGACGCATTCAAGACTCTTACCGAGGGCATGATCAAAGAGAATCAGCCGAAGTTCGAAATCGGTGACACGGTTCGTGTTTCCGTCCGCATCAAGGAAGGCGACAAGGAGCGTATCCAGGCTTTCGAGGGCACCGTCATTGCCAAGAAGCATGGCGGCATCGCTGAGACCTTTACCGTCCGCCGCACCTCTTACGGTGTTGGCGTGGAGCGTGTGTTCCCGGTCAACAGCCCGTTCGTCGAGAAGGTCGAGGTCGTTCGCCGCGGCAAGGTCCGTCGTGCGAAGCTCTTCTACCTGCGTGAGCGCACCGGCAAGGCTGCCAAGGTTAAGGCTCGTATCTGACGACAAGAAGAAGGGGAGGACGCCAGTTCGTTCTCCCTTTTTCTTATTTTATCAAGATGAAAAAACGTGCGGGGGAGGGAACTGTCATGGAACGTGTCAAGGGCAACCGTGGCCTGCTGGAATGGGTGGATTCCGTTGTCTTTGCCATTGCCATTCTGGCGCTGGTGTTTACCTTCGGTGTACGCGTTGTGCAGGTGGACGGCTCTTCCATGAATCCGGGACTTGTGGACGGAGAACGCCTGCTCCTGTCCAGCCTTCCCTATGAGCCGGAGTACGGCGATGTGGTGGTCATCGACAGCTACACCGACTACGGCAAACTGCTGATCAAGCGTGTGATCGGCAAAGGCGGCGATGTCATCGACATTGATTTTGAGCAAGGAATCGTCTACCGCAATGGCGAAGCGCTTGACGAGCCCTATACGGCGGACAAAACCTACCTGTCGGAGGGCGTTTCCTTCCCGCTGACTGTGCCGGAAGGTATGCTCTTCATCATGGGGGACAACCGCAACGATTCCAAGGATAGCCGTTCCCCGGAGATTGGCTGCGTGTCGGAAGGCGACGTACTTGGCCAGGCGGTTGTGCGCCTGACGCCCTTTGACAAGTTTGGACTGATTCCGTGACAGGGCAAAAGGTGCTGGGCCTCGCTCAGTGCCCAGAGAGAGGAGAAAACGCAATGGACGATATGTCGGGAGTCAACCGCCGGGTGATCCAGTGGTTCCCGGGCCACATGACGAAAACGCTGCGCATGATGGAAAAAGAGATCCGCAACGTCGACTGCGTCCTGCAGATTCTTGACGCGCGTATCCCGCTTTCCAGCCTGAACCCGGAGATCGAGCGCATCACCGGCGGCAAGCCCCATCTGTATGTGCTCAACAAGGCCGATCTGGCCGATCCGGAGATCACCAAACAGTGGCTGACCTATTTCAAGGCGGCGGACGCCGGATGCATTGCCATGGATGCCCGCCAGAAAAAATCGGCAAACACCGTCAAAAAGCCGATTCTGGCTGAACTGTCGGCTCTTCTGGAACGGCGCCGCAATCGCGGCATGGCAGGTGCGCGGACCCGTGTGATGGTGGTGGGAATCCCCAACGTGGGCAAATCCACCTTCATCAATTCTTTTGCCGGCGAGGCCCGTGCCAAGGCGGCCAACAAGCCGGGCGTGACCCGCGGCAAGCAGTGGATCACAGTGGATGACTTTGATCTGCTGGACATGCCGGGTGTTCTCTGGAAAAAGTTCGACACCCTGGAGACCGCTACAAACCTGGCGTTCATTGGCTCTATCCGGGACGATATTCTGGATATTGAGGAACTTGCCTGCGGTCTTTTGAGCAGTGTGCGCAGCATCTATCCCCAGCGTCTGCTGGAGCGTTATAAACTGGACGAAGCTGCTCTGGAACTGCAGCCGTACGATTTGCTGCTGGCCATCGGTGCCAAGCGTGGTATGCTGGTTTCGGGGGGCGAGGTGGACTCCGAGCGCGCGGCCCGCATGCTGGTAGGGGAGTTCCGCGCCAGCAAGTGGGGGCGCATCTCGCTGGAACGCCCGCCCCGTAATGTACAGGAGGAGGACGAGGATGGCTTCGAGGAAGACTGACAGCACCGCCCTCTATGCGTTTGATGAGGAACTCCGTACCCGCCACGGCACGCTCTGCGGCGTGGACGAGGCAGGCCGAGGCCCTCTTTGCGGGCCGGTCTGCTGTGCGGCGGTGATTCTTGATCCGGCCCATCCAGTAGAGGGGGTCAACGACTCCAAAAAGCTCAGCGCCAAGCGCCGGGAAGAGCTCTACGAGGAGATCACCCAAAAGGCATTGGCTTGGAAAGTCATCTTTGTCCCGCCGGAGGAGATCGATGAAAAGAACATCCTCTGGGCGACCATGGACGGCATGGCTCAGGCTGTGGCCGCACTGGAACCGGCACCCGACTACGTGATCGTGGACGGCAACCGGTATCCGCCGGCGGTGTCCCAGCCGGGGGAGACGGTGGTCAAGGGGGACGCCAACAGCGCCTCCATTGCGGCAGCGTCCATTCTGGCCAAGGTGAGCCGTGACCGCTATATGCTGGAGCTGGACCGGCAGTATCCTCAGTACCAGCTGGCCAAGCACAAGGGGTATCCCACCAAACTGCACTATGAGCTGATTGCACAGTACGGCATCCAGCCGTTCTATCGTCGCAGCTTTCTCAAAAAACAGGGGTACTGGCATTGAACCGCCCGCTGGGCCAGATCGGTGAGGCGGTTGCAGCCAAGTATTATATTCAAAAAGGATATTTGCTCCTCAACCACAATTACCGCACGCGGATGGGAGAGCTGGATCTGATCCTGTATAAGGATGACACCGTGGTGTTTGCGGAGGTCAAGACCCGCAGCCGCCCCGGGCAAATCCTTCCCGCCGAAGCCGTAGGTCCTGCCAAACAGCACAGGCTCATCGCGGCAGCGGCCTATTATCTTCAGCACAGCCCCTACAGGGATTGCCGTACCCGCTTTGACGTGGTGGAGGTGATCCCCAAAGACGGGGCCTGGCAGATACATTGTATTCCCGACGCATTTTCCTGTTGACCGAAATGGCAGTAAAAAATACAGATGGAGGGTGTTCAGGCATGGAATATCAAAGCACACGCGGTAAAGCAAGCAGCGTCTCGGCGTCCGAGGCAATCGTCCGGGGACTTGCACCGGACGGCGGTTTGTATGTGCCAAAGTCTTTTCCGCAGGCAGATCTGCAAGCATGGAAGGATCTTTCTTACCCGCAGCTGGCGGAAAAAGTTGTCGGTTCTTTCCTGACCGACTATGATCCGGCATTTCTGTCCCAGGCGGCCGAAAGCACCTATGGGACTGCCTTTGCGGGCAAGGCCGGTCATGTGGAAAAGGTCCACGACGGACTTTACTCGCTGGAGCTGTGGCACGGTCCCACCTGTGCCTTCAAGGACTATGCCCTTCAGCTGATGCCCAAGCTGCTATTGCAAGGCAAGAAAAACCTTGGCCGTACCGAGACGACCCGCATTCTGGTGGCGACCTCGGGAGATACCGGCAAGGCTGCCCTGGCGGGGTATGCAGGGCTGGAAGGCATTGAAATCTCGGTATTTTATCCCAACGCCGGTACCAGTGAGATCCAACGCCTGCAGATGGCTACCCAGCAGGGCGATAATGTCCATGTCTACGCTGTGGACGGCAACTTTGATGATGCCCAGACCGGGGTCAAAAAAGTTTTTGCCGATGCCGAAGTGGCAGCACAACTGGAAAAGAGGGGCATCCGCCTGTCCAGCGCCAACTCCATCAACTGGGGACGCCTGGTGCCGCAGATCGTCTACTACTTCTATACTTATTTCCGTCTTGCCGCCGACGGCGCCGTGGCGTGGGGGGATCCGGTGGACTTCTGCGTTCCCACCGGCAATTTCGGTGACATCCTTGCCGGATATTATGCCAAGCGGATGGGACTGCCGGTGGGACGTCTGATCTGTGCATCCAATGAGAACAACGTCCTGACCGACTTCATCCGTACCGGCACCTATGATGCCCGCCGCGACTTCCACAAGACAGCGTCTCCTTCCATGGATATCCTGATCTCCAGCAATCTGGAACGGCTGTTGTACCATGTATCCGGCAGCACCGAAAAAGTCGCAGGCTGGATGAAGGAGCTGGCGGCCCAGGGGCATTATACCGTGGATGCTGCGACGCTGGCTGCCATTCAGGAAAGCTTTGCCTGCGGCTGCGCCGATGATGCACAGGGAGCCGGGGAAATCCGCGAACGCTTTGAGCAGGACGGCTACCTGTGTGACACGCACACCGCAGTGGCGTTCCGCGTGGCGGAGGAGTGCCGCAGCGCCGCCCCCATGGTGGTGCTGTCCACCGCCAGCCCGTTCAAGTTCCCGCGGGATGTGCTGGAAGCTTTGGGTGTTGATGCTCCGGCGAGCGACTTTGAGGCAATGCAGACGCTGACCGAAAAAACCGGCTGCGCTGCACCTGTGGCTCTGAGCAGCCTGCGCACACTGCCTGTTCGCTTTACCGAAGTCATTGCCCCGGCTGCCATCCGGGACGCGGCGCTGCGCTGAGGAGCCTGCGAAGCAGATTGCAAAAGCAAAACGGCGGACCAGGGATGGTGTGCCGGAACAAGAAAGCACAGGCTTCTCAAGTGGAGCCTCTGCAGGGCGGTCCGTGAAAGACATTGCCTGCGACGGTGTTTTCTTGTATGGCACACCCCTGTGGTCCGCCGTTTCGTTGGAGTCCGAGAGCTGTGAGAAACGCTCAGCACTCCGCGTCAGGAAAATCTGTGTCAGACTTCGGAGAACGTCTCACACATGGTCTCGCCGGATTCGGCGCTGCGGTTCTTGACATGGATTTCTTTGGCAGTGCAGCAGCAGGAACCGTTGTTGTAGACGCAGTTCTCCACGTCGCAGCAGATGCCGTTGATGACATTGTTATCGTGATTCATGGCCTGTCGACCTCCTTTCGCCACTTAGTATGGCACGGAGCGCGGCAGGCTATACGGGAGGGATACATGGCAATTTTTGCAATCGGGGATTTGCACCTTTCGCTGGGGGCCGACAAACCTATGGATGTATTTCCGGGGTGGCAGGGGTATCTGCCCAAGCTGGAAGCCAACTGGCGCAGGCTCATTGCCCCGGAGGACACCGTCGTCCTGGTAGGGGATACCAGCTGGGCGATGCATCTGAAAGATACCAAAGCGGATTTTGCCTTTCTGGAAACCCTTCCGGGCCAGAAATGGCTTTTGAAAGGAAATCATGACTATTGGTGGACCACCCGCAAAAAGATGGAGTCGTTTTTGGCGGAACACGGTTTTGCTTCGCTGCATATCCTGCATAACAATGCCTGCATTGTGGATGGGGTGGCGCTGTGCGGCACCCGTGGATGGCCCTTTGACGATACCGCCGCTCAGGATGCCAAGGTCATGGCCAGAGAGGCGGGACGGCTGAAAATGTCTCTGGAAGCGGCGGGGGAACTGCCCAAGCTTGCGTTTCTCCACTATCCGCCGGTGTACCCGGGGGCCTGCGCCCAGGAGATCGTGGATGTGCTGCACACTTACGGTGTGACGCAGTGCTGGTACGGTCATCTGCATGGCAAAGCCCTGCGCTATGCGGTGCAGGGAATACAGGACGGCATTGAGTACCGGCTGCTTTCCGCCGACGGCATTGCATTTTGCCCCCTTAAGATACGCGCCTGAACGCAAAATTGCACGAAAAAATTCCAATTTGCTATGGCATTCTGCAAAGACGTGTGCTATAATACCTTGTACCGCTATGTTTGGAGGAGTATTCTAATGAATCTGATTTCTTGTGAAAAGCTCGAAAAAAGCATGGTCGAGCTGCAGTTTTCCATTGACGCCGACACTTTCAAAAATGCCGTGAGCGCGGCGTTCAAGCGTGAAAGCAAAAAATATAATGTCCCCGGCTTCCGCAAGGGCAAGGCTCCTCGCGCGATGATCGAGAAGATGTACGGTGCTGACATTTTCCATTACGACGCTGTCAACGATCTGTTCCCCGCTCAGTATGAGGAGGCCGTCAAGGCTGCCGGCATCGAGGTCGTCGGTGCTCCTCAGCCCGAGGTCGTCTCCATGTCCGAGGCTGAGGGTGCAACCCTGAAGGTCAAGGTTGCCGTCAAGCCCGAGGTCACTCTGGGTGAGTACGCCGGTTTAAGCGTCACCAAAAAGGTCAAGACTGTGGAGGAAAGCGCTGTGGATGCAGAGCTGGCCCGCATGCAGGACCGCAACGGCCGTCTGCTGACCCGTGAGGGCAAGGCTGAGAACGGCGACACTGTCGACATCGACTTCGAGGGCTTTGTGGACGGCACCGCTTTTGAGGGCGGCAAGGCCGAGCATTACTCTCTGGTTCTGGGCAGCAACTCCTTCATCCCCGGCTTCGAGGATCAGCTGGTTGGCCATGCCGCCGGCGAGGAGTTCGACATCAACGTCAAGTTCCCCGAGGAGTATCAGGCTTCCGAGCTGGCCGGCAAGGATGCCACCTTCAAGATCAAGCTGCATGAAGTCAAGTACAAGGAGCTGCCTGCTCTGGACGATGACTTTGCCAAGGATGTCAGCGAGTACGATACCCTCGATGAGCTGAAGGCTTCCATCCGCAAGGGCATGGAGGAGAACAACGACCGTCAGGCTGACCAGCAGGTCGAGAACGATCTGATCGAGCAGGTCGTCAACGGCATGCAGGCAGAGATCCCCCAGGCGATGTATGACAGCCGTGTGGATGAGCTGGTCCGCGATTTCGAGTACCGCCTCTCCCAGCAGGGTCTGAAGATGGACATGTATCTGCAGTACATGGGCATGACTGTGGATCAGCTGCGTGCCCAGTTTGCAGATCAGGCTGAAAAGCAGGTCAAGATGCGTCTGGCCATGGAAGCCATCGTTGCGAAGGAGAACATTGTCACCAGCGACGAAGAGTTCGAGGAAGAAGTCAAGCGCATTGCCGACGCCTACAAGATGGAGCCTGAGAAGGTTAAGTCCATCGTTGACGCCGACGCTGTGAAGAAGGATCTGGCTGTCAACAAGGCCATTGATCTGGTCAAGGAAAAAGCCAACGTCACCACTGAACAGGTGAAGGAAGAAGAAAACGCCTGAGTCTGACTCCGGCGACTACGGGACCGATACGGTACGTCTGCTGCCGTATCGGTTCGTTTATCCGTGAACGAACGCAGACAATTCTTTTTGTACAGGAGGGAACCGAATATGAGCCTTGTACCGTATGTTGTTGAGCAGACCGCGCGCGGTGAGCGCAGCTACGATATTTTTTCCCGCTTGCTGAATGACCGCATCATTGTGCTGAGCGAGGATGTCAACCCCAGCTCGGCCAGCGTTGTTGTGGCGCAGCTTCTGTATCTGGAGGGTCAGGACCCCGAAAAGGACATCAGCTTCTATATCAACAGCCCGGGCGGTTCCATTTCGGACGGCATGGCCATCCATGACACTATGAAGTACATCAAGTGTGACGTGTCGACCATCTGTGTCGGCATGGCAGCTTCGATGGGCGCGTTCCTGCTGGCCAGCGGCACCAAGGGCAAACGCTTTGCACTGCCCAACTCCGAAATCCTGATCCATCAGCCGCTGATTTCCGGCGGCGGAATCTCCGGTCAGGCGACCGACATCAAGATTCAGGCGGATCACATCGTCCATATCAGAAACCGCATGAACACGCTGCTGAGCGAGTACACCGGCCAGCCGCTGGAAGTCCTCCAGCGCGATACCGAGCGTGACAACTATATGACCGCGCAGCAGGCTGTGGATTACGGCCTGGTGGATGCGATCATCTCGAAACACTGAGAGCACGGGGGCATTTCATGGCAAATCAAAATTCCGGCAAGGACGGAAAAGAACGGGAACTGATTTGCAATTTTTGCGGACGTTCGCAGAACCAGGTCGAACAGCTGATCATTGGCCCGGGTGTCAACATCTGCAAGGACTGCATTGACATGTGCTACAATGCTCTGTACAAGGACGGGGACCGTCCCGCGCCGCCCAGGGCACAGGCACGCCGTGCCGCGGCACAGCACCGCAGCACGAATCCGCTTGCCGACATCAATATCCTGACGCCCGCCGAGATCAAGGAGGGGCTGGACCAGTATGTCATTGGTCAGGACCAGGCCAAAAAGGTTCTGGCAGTGTCGGTATACAACCACTATAAGCGCATTCTTTCGGGACAGGAGAGCAGCGTCGAGCTGCAGAAGTCCAATGTCCTGATGCTCGGCCCCTCCGGCACCGGCAAGACGCTGCTTGCCCAGACGCTGGCCAAGATGCTGGGCGTGCCGTTCGCCATCGCCGATGCAACTACACTGACTGAGGCTGGTTACGTGGGCGAGGATGTGGAGAACATTCTGCTCAAGCTCATTCAGGCGGCAGACTATGACATTCCCAAGGCGGAGGTCGGCATCATCTACATTGATGAGATCGACAAGATCACCCGCAAGAGCGAGAATCCGTCCATCACCCGCGATGTCGGCGGTGAGGGTGTGCAGCAGGCCTTGCTGAAGATCCTGGAGGGCACGGTCAGCAATGTCCCGCCTCAGGGCGGCCGCAAGCATCCCCAGCAGGAGTTCATCCAGATCAACACCAAGAACATCCTGTTCATCTGTGGCGGTGCCTTTGATGGACTGGAAAAACTGATCCAGAAACGCACCGACAACGCATCGCTGGGCTTTGGCAGCCAGCTGCGCACCAGCCTGGACAAGGATGAGACCCGCCAGAAGCTTCTGCGCCGGGTGGAACCGGATGACCTGGTCAAGTTTGGCCTGATTCCTGAGCTGATCGGCCGTCTGCCCGTGGTGACTGTGCTGGATCCGCTGGACGAGCAGGCGCTTATCCGCGTGCTGACCGAGCCCAAAAACAGCATTGTGCGTCAGTACAAGGAACTGTTTGGCCTGGACAATGCGGAGCTGCGATTTACCGATGCGGCTCTCCATGCCATCGCCAAAAAGACGATCGAGCGCAAGAGCGGCGCACGTGGCCTGCGCAGTGTGGTGGAGGAACTGCTGATTCCCATCATGTATGAGATCCCGTCCGATCCCACAATCATCCGTGTTGTGATCGACGAGGATACGGTGGAGGGCGGCAAACCGCACCTGGAGTACGGCGCTGTGCGCAAACGATATAAGAATCAGGCACAGATTCCCTATTGAATTCTGTCCGGCCCATCATGATTCCAAACGGCTGCGGAGCCACAAAGGTTCCGCGGCCGTTTTTGACTTTTAAAGGAAAAAAGAAAGTTTGGTTTGGCGCTGTACCGTAGGGTCTGCCATCGGATTTTTCAGGGGAAAGAACGGAAAATGGGATGAAAAGAGGGTGGAACGGAAGAAAAGAAAATCGTGTAGAAATACAGGAAAATGCCTGATATCCGCGGGAAAGGGGCTCTTCCTCCAAAGCGGACAGCCCGGAAAAGTATAAACTTTTTGTGAATTCAAAAAAAATCTGTTTTGAGGACTTGATTTTTTGGCGGCAAGTGACTACAATAAGTTTAGCACTCAGGAAGAAAGAGTGCTAAATCAAATGGTTCACATAGAATTTATTTATAGGAGGATGTTTCTCTATGAAAATCAAACCTCTTGCAGATCGTGTTGTGATCAAACTGGTCGAAGAAGAAGAAACCACCAAAGGTGGTCTGATCCTGACCGGTACCGCGAAGGAAAAGCCCCAGGTTGCCGAAGTTCTGGCTGTTGGCCCTGGCGGCAACGTGGACGGCAAGGAAGTCGAAATGATCGTCAAGGTCGGCGACAAGGTCCTGACCAGCAAGTATGCCGGCACTGAGGTCAAGGTCGACGGTGAGGAATGCACCATCGTCCGTCAGAGCGACATTCTGGCCATCGTTGAGTAATTGAGATTCACAGCATAAGGAGAGCGTAGAATTATGGCTAAGCAGATTAAACAGGGCGAGGATGCCCGTAAAGCCCTTTGCGCCGGCATTGATCAGCTGGCGAACACCGTCAAGATCACCCTGGGCCCCAAGGGCCGCAACGTGGTTCTGGGCAAGAAGTTCGGCAGCCCGGTCATCACCAATGACGGCGTGACCATCGCGAAGGAAATCGAGCTGAAGGACCCGTTTGAGAACATGGGCGCTCAGCTGGTTCGCGAAGTTGCCACCAAGACCAACGATGCTGCCGGTGACGGCACCACCACTGCGACCGTTCTGGCACAGGCTCTTGTCAATGAGGGCATGAAGAACGTTGCCGCAGGTGCCAACCCCATGGACATCAAGCGCGGCATGCAGAAGGCTGTCGGCGCTGCTGTGGATGCCGTCAAGGCGCACAGCCAGAAGGTCAAGGGCAGCAAGGACATTGCCCGTGTCGGTACCGTTTCTGCCGGTGACGCAGAGATCGGCCAGCTGATTGCTGACGCGATGGAGAAGGTCACTGCTGACGGTGTCATCACCATCGAGGAGAACAAGACCACTGCTGAGACCTACACCGAGGTCGTCGAAGGCATGCAGTTTGACCGCGGCTATGTGACCCCGTATATGGTCACCGATACCGAGAAGATGGAAGCCGTCTTTGACGATGCCAGCGTTCTGATCACCGATAAGAAGATCAGCGCTTTCCAGGATATGGTCCCCCTGCTGGAGCAGATTGTCCAGTCCGGCCGCAAGCTGCTCATCATCGCTGAGGATGTTGAAGGCGACGCACTGTCCAACCTGATCATCAACCGTCTGCGCGGCGGCTTGAACGTTGTTGCTGTCAAGGCTCCCGGTTTCGGCGATCGCCGTAAGGAGATGCTGCAGGATATTGCTATCCTGACCGGCGGCACCGTCATCAGCAGCGACCTGGGCTATGAGCTCAAGGATGCTACCGTGGATCTGCTGGGCACTGCCCGCCAGGTCAAGGTCGCCAAGGAGAACACCACCATTGTCGGCGGCAACGGCGACAAGCAGGCCATCAGCGACCGTATCGCTCAGATCCGCAGCCAGATCGCGACCGTCACCTCCGAGTTCGACAAGGAGAAGCTGCAGGAGCGCCTGGCCAAGCTGGCCGGCGGCGTTGCAGTCATCAAGGTCGGCGCTGCTACCGAGGTTGAGATGAAGGACAAGAAGCTCCGCATTGAGGATGCTCTCAACGCCACCAAGGCTGCTGTTGAGGAGGGCATCGTCGCCGGCGGCGGCACTGCCACCATCAATGCCATTCCCGCAGTCGACAAGCTGATCAATGAGCTCGATGGCGACCAGCGCACCGGTGCCAACATCGTCCGCCAGGCTCTGGAAGCTCCTCTGCGCCAGATCGCGGCCAATGCCGGTCTGGAAGGCAGCGTTATCATCAACAAGATTCTCGAGGCAGGCAAGCCCAATTACGGCTTCGATGCCCAGAATGAAGTCTATGTTGAGGATATGATCGAGGCAGGCATCGTTGACCCGACCAAGGTTACCCGTTCTGCTCTGGAGAATGCGGCCAGCGTTGCCGCCATGGTCCTCACCACTGAGAGCCTTGTTGCGGATCTGCCCGAGCCTCCGGCTCCGGCTGCTCCCGCAGGCGGCGACATGGGCGGCATGTACTAAGCAGTGTAAAAATGCGTAGATAAGCCTTTTTTGACGGAAAAACGCTGGATTTACGCCAAACTTACGCCAACAACGCAAAATTAAAGCAAAACGCCATGTTGGCTGATTGAAAAGGCCGGTGCTCATGAATTATGAGCACCGACCTTTTTGCTTGTCCCGAAACGAGTTGTCAAGGACTTTTTAATCAAATTCACAAAAAAGCCACAAAAAAAGTGCCAGGAAGCAGATTTTAGCTCCTGACACTTTGGCGGATGGGTTATTTTCTCCTGC
>JFBN01369686.1_pt1 | contig 27327 bp, 28 predicted proteins | sample 768741 | NCBI WGS metagenome assembly JFBN01 (sample SAMN01983846, study PRJNA193217) | chicken gut metagenome | biome: terrestrial biome; isolation source: ceca of Broiler chicken | host: Gallus gallus | place: United Kingdom: England | collected 2010-09-07
CCCGAAACGGCACAGCCGCCTGACCTTTTCGCTTTCAATAGAGTCTGTACTAACTTCTATGGACGGCAGAGGGAACGGGCGACTGTCCGGGATTGTTCTTTTGCTTTTGTCTTCGTTTTATCAGCTTGTCCATGTCCTCGGATATTTTATCATCGGTTACTTTGGCATATCCTTGTGTCGTTTTAATACTCGTGTGTCCCATCATTTTACTTATACTTTCTATCGGGACACCTGCAGAAAGCATCAAAGTACCGAACGAATGCCTGGCTGTGTGCATAAGTAACAGGAAAGCAAGCGATAACAGAAATGAGTAGATAAAACTTAAATGGTTGGTATTTAGTATATTTGCTGGATTCTGCCAAATGAGTAAAACGCAAAAAAAGGTGATTTGTAGTATTTGTTCAGTTACCAAAGCGTTAGCTGTCCAGTTACCGAAGCATACAGGTAACGCAATGAGGAGTACAGAAGTTATCACGATGGGCTATTATTCACTGGTTGTCAATATTTTGCATATCAAAGAACGCTTATAAATTAGGTAATTTTGCAATTAAAGAATAAGCGTATGAAAGTAGAAAAATTCAAGGTGTTGCTCTACCTGAAAAAGAGCGGTCTTGACAAGTTCAGAAAGGCTCCAATTATGGGACGAATAACGGTGAACAACACGATGGCGCAATTCAGTTGCAAGCTGTCATGTACTCCAGAGTTATGGAATCCACGGGAGAGTCGGTTGAATGGGAAAAGTAAAGAAGCGGTGGAAACTAATGCAAAAATCGACAGGTTGCTATTGGCTGTAAACGCTGCCTTTGATTCTCTCGTGGAACGGAAAAATGATTTTAATGCAACGGATGTAAAAGAAATGCTTCAAGGCAGCAAAGATACCCAAATGACATTGCTCAAGCTGTTCGACAGGCATATCGAGGAAGTGAAGTCCCGTGTGGGGATAGACATATCCCACCGTACACTTCCAAACTATATTTATACCCGTAACCGTCTTGCAGAATTCATAAACTGCAGGTTCAATGTGTCAGACCTTGCCTTTTGCCAGCTTAATGAACTGTTTATCCGTGAATTTCAGGAATATGTTGTAATTGAGAAACGACTGGGAGTCCAGACTGTGCGTCACTATCTGGCCATACTGAAAAAGATTTGCCGTATCGCGTTCAAGGAAGGACATTCGGACAAATTCTATTTTGAACACTACCAGCTGCCCAAACAGAAAGAGACACCCCCGAGAGCATTGAGCAAGGATGATTTCGAAAAGATAAGAGATGTAGAACTTACCGGCTGTCGTCCCGAACATTCTATAGTCAGGGATATGTTTCTTTTCGCCTGCTACACCGGGACTTCGTATGTTGACGTAGTTGCAATTACTCCTGATAACCTATCCAAGGATGATCAGGGAGCGCCATGGTTGAAATACCGAAGAGGCAAAAACGGACAACTGTGCCGTGTCAAGCTGTTGCCGGAAGCCGTGGCTCTTATTGAAAAGTACAAGGATGAGACAAGGGCTACCTTGTTTCCGGTCATACCCTACCAGGCTTTGAAATGGTGTCTTACAAGCATCAAAATGAAAGTCGGGATAAAAGGCCGTTTGTCATACCACATGGGGAGACATTCGTTCTCGACCCTTATGACATTAGAAAACGGTGTGCCAATTGAAACTGTCAGCAGGATGCTGGGACACGCGGATATAGGTACAACCCAAGTGTATGCCCGTGTGACTCCCAAAAAACTTTTTGAGGACATGGACAAATATATCGAGGCGACAAAAGACCTGAAACTGATTCTGTAACTCATAAAATATTTAAACAATGCGAAGTACATTTTCTATTCTCTACTATATTAACCGAGGCAAGGTCAAGGCCGACGGGACAACAGCCATCATGTGCCGTATCACGATTGACGGCAAGAGCAGTGTATTTACTACCGGATATTATTGCAATCCTGAATGCTGGAATACCAAAAACGGAACGGTAAAAGATGGCAGGACAAACGGTCTTCTTGCGGACCTACGGGCAAGGCTTGAAACTTCTTACACGAACCTGTTAAAGGAAACGGGTATGATAACTGCTGAAATGCTGAAAAACGAAATAACATGTGTAGGGATTGTTCCTGTAACTCTTTTGAAAGCTGGAGAAGAAGAACGCGAAAGGTTGAGAATCCGTTCCGTAGCGATAAATTCTACCTCATCTTACCGTCAGTCCAAGTCTACTCAGGCATACCTGCACGAATACCTGCTTTCTATGGGGATGAATGACATAGCTTTTGAAGACATTACAGAAGATTTCGGGTGGGAATACAAACTATATCTGAAGGGCAAAGGTTGCGGTGCGAGTCACATCAACCATTGTCTTACATGGCTGAACAGACTGATATATATTGCCGTTGACAGGGAGGTTCTCCGTTTCAACCCGCTTGCGGATGTACCTTACGAGAAAAAGCCTACAGGCAAATTGAAACATATAAGCAGGGCTGAGTTGCAAAGGATTATGGAGCAGCCTATGCCAGAAAGATTACAGAAACTTACACGCAGGGCTTTCATATTTTCCTGCTTCACCGGATTGTCTTACGTTGATGTTAAACGGCTCTATCCTTCACATATTGAAACGACTTTAGACGGAAGAAAGTACATCCGTATCAACCGTAAAAAAACGGATGTGGAGTCATTCATACCTCTTCATCCCATAGCTGAACAGATATTGGCTATGTATAACACAACGGATGAAAGCAACCCCATATTCCCATTGCCCAAACGTGACATGTTATGGTACTGCATACATGAGATAGGTATCGTGGCTGGTATAAAGGAGAATTTGAGTTATCACATTGGAAGACATATCGATTCTTCTTATCCATTGAAAATAAGAAACTTACAAAGATTGTCGGCTTGACAGGTAACGATATGGCAACCAGCGAGCTTCTATATTCTGCAATGTTCTGCATTAATCAAAAGAACGCTTCTCTCATTTGCAAAAGTAGTGTTTTTATTCCTTATTACCAAAGTTATTCCTCTGAAAAATAGAGAAAATCGAACATCTTTTCATTATTGTACATTTGTTGCTCATCTTGCGGCTGAAAGCCCAAAACACTGCCCCTTTTAATCCCATGCCGTCCTCTATTTATATTTAAGTCTGCCTGTTGGCGGAGCGGTCTGTTGGCAGGTTTTGCCTGTATGCCTGCTTGCCGGCAGGCACGCAGGCAGGCCAGTCGGCAAGCAAGCCGGATGGCAGGATGGACGGCAGGCAGGAGTGCGGGCAGGCTTGCAGGCCAGCGTGTGTATGTTCACACGTATTTTCATTCATGCAAACTCACATTCAGTCAGGCTTGCAAGCATTCATGCGGATATAACCACTCTCTTACGCCCTCTCATCCTCTCATTCCCGTTCTTCTTTTGGGCAGTTTAGGCATCGGGAAACGATGCTTTGAAGGCCGGAATAACAGCACAAATTCCAATCCGATTGCTGGCGGATTGTTGCTTTCATGAGAAAGCAGCAAGGTGTCCTTCGAGTTACCCGAAGGCTTTTCGGTTACTGCCGAAAATAGCAGCAGCAAGGTATGTTTCGAGTAACTCGAAACTTTTCGGGTTACTCCCGAAAACCTTGCTGCCGGGTTGCCTCTCCGAAGTCGGGCAACCTATTCAAACCTACGGTGTGTTTGGTCTATTCCTTGTATTTTATACCGTACAATCTTATCTTGTTGTACAACGTGGTACGCCCGATGCCGAGCAATTTTGCCGCCAACGTGCAGTTGCCCTTTGCCTGTTCCAAGGCTCGGAGTATCCGCGTCTTTTCCATGTTGCTTAACGACAAAGTATCATCAGCCACCGATGGAATTTCATCAAACTCCAATGTGTCCACCATGACCGTATCACCATCAGTATGCAATACCGCCATACGCACGACCCTTTTCAGTTCCCTCACGTTGCCGCCCCATGTATAGGCGAGCAGCCGTTTCTTTGCTTCCGTGTCAAAGCCTTTCACATGCTTCTCAAATTCCTCGTTGGCGAGTTGCCGGAAGAAGTCAGCCAATGGCAGGATATCCTCACGACACTCACGTAGCGGCGGTATCTGTATGGTGTATTCTTTCAACCGTTGGTAGAGGTCCGCCCGGAAACGCTTTTCGGCGATGGCTGTCTGTAAGTCCTCGTTGGTGGCGGCAATGATGCGCACGTCCGCCGCTTTGTCCTTGGTGCTGCCCAACGGTCTGAAACGCTTGGACTCCAACGCGCGGAGCAGCATCTGCTGCACCTCCAATGACAGGTTGCCGATCTCGTCGAGGAACAACGTGCCGCCATTCGCATCTTCCCAAACGCCCTGTCTCTTGTTGTCGGCTCCGGTGAACGCCCCTTTCTCGTGTCCGAATAGGTCGGATGCGGCAAGTTCCTTCGACAGCAGGCCACAGTCCACGGCCACAAAAGGCTTTCCAGCCCGTTTGCTCCTTGCGTGTATCTTCTCGGCTATATGTTCCTTGCCCGTGCCGCTCTCGCCCAATATCAAGACACTCATGTTTGTGTTGGCAACCAGTTTTATCTTGTGGTCTATCTCACGGAAAGCCGCGCTCTGCCGCTCGTAAATCGGTATTTCGTGGTGTTCCAGCCGTTTCTGCAAGGCTTTCAGGAGCGGCGGCAGGTTTATTTCCAACAGGTCTTTGGGGATAAAGTCCTCCGCACCCAGCTTCAACGACCGGACGGCAATGGGGATTTCGCCATGCTCCGTCATGATGATGTAGGGATTATTCCTGCCCTGTTTCCGCAGTTCTTCCAATAGGTCGATGCCGTCACCGTCGGGCAGGCGCATATCGGCAAGCACGATGTCATCCTCCTGCATTTTGGCAAACAGCTTCCGTGCGCCGTTGCAGTTGGATGCAGCCATACAACAGAATCCTTTGTTTTCCAACAGGCGGCACACAAAGTCGGAATAGATGATGTTGTCCTCAATGACGATTATTCTGCCCATCGTTCCGTCTCCTTCCTTGCCAAATCAATTATCAACTTGCCTTGTGCCAATACTTTGTTTACAGCAGACTGCACATCTTCGTCCTTTATACTCTCTTTATGGATGGCATCATACAACATTTTCAACGGTTGTTCCGCCTTTATCAGCATCCACGAGCTTCTGAGATGATGTACCCGGTTATCCAACGCCTCCATGTCCTTTGCTTCCGCTGCCTTGCGCATTTCATCCATATCGGATTGCGTTGTGGTCGCCAGCTTTTCCAACGTGTGCCACTTGTCGCCGAAAGCGAGCAGGGGCGAGAGGTCTATATTGTTTACACCTTTTGACTTGATGCAACTTTCCGTGACAGCAAGCAGTTCGTCTATGGAATAGGGTTTGTATAGCACAGCGGCAAAGCCTTTCCTTTTCAGTTCTTCTTCCTCCACATATCCTGCGGCGGTGGCAGCAACTACGGGGATGGTTTGCGAATTGCCGATTTCCGATGTGCGTAATAGCTCCAATACCTCGTAACCGTTCATCTCCGGCATTTTCAGGTCGGTTATCAGTAGGTCGTAATCCTTCGTGCGCATCAGGTCGGTCAGTTCATCCACCGTCTGGCAGGTGTCGCACTCCACCCCATTCTGCCTATACATATCATGCAGCATGTCGAGCAGCAGGAGGTCATTGTCTATCGCCAATATGTGACAGCCGGAAAGTGAAGCATAGTTCCCTTGTTTCTTTTCGACTATCTCCGTTTCCTCCGCTTTGGGCAAGGGCAGGCTCATGGTGAAACGGCTTCCCTTACCCGATTCGCTTTCCATACGGATGTTCCCTTTCAGCAGTTTCACTGTATCGGAAACAATGGCAAGCCCCAGCCCGAAGCCGTCTTCCGTCACGGCGTTGCCCAGCCGCTCAAACGGGGTGAATATCCGTGCTTGTTGTACTTTTGTCATGCCTGTTCCCGTGTCCGATACCGACAACGTGAATGTACCGTCCTTATAATCGGCACTCAATGCGACTGTTCCGCTTTGTGTAAACTTAATGGCATTGGATAACAGGTTGCCGCCAATGCTCAGGATGCGGTTCTTGTCGCCGCTTACTATCTCGTCCGCTTGGTTTTTCACCATGAATGTGAGTTGTTTGCCTTTCGCCAAAGGCGCAAATTCAGTTGTCAAGGTCTCGGCGATGGTGCAGAGCTTGAACGGCTTGACGGCAGGCGTTTCCTTGCCGCTGTCCAAACGGAAATACACCAAAAGGCTGTTTATCATCCCTGCCATCCGTCTGGCGGCATCGTGGATGGTCTGTGCGTGGCGCATCCGGTTGTCCGCCTCCGTGTCGTTCAGCAGCAGTTCGGCGTTGCCGCTGATGGCGGTCAACGGGGTGCGCAGTTCGTGGGTGACATTTTGGATGAGGTTGCGCCGCAGCTTGATTAGCTTCTCATTTGCCTCGTTGCTCTCCTGCAATTCGCCGATAAGTTTCTCGCGCTGTTTCTTTTCGCGGTCGTTGCGCTTCATTTCCCGATGGATGGCGAGGTACGACAGGAACAGCAGGACGATTGCGACGGATATGGTGATGGTGAACAGCCGCACGGACAAAGCCTGCGCTTCGGCTATCTTCCGTTCCCGTTCTGCAAAGGCTTTTTGTGCTTGTGTGTCGAGGTCGCCAATCAATCTGTTCAATTGGATGTTCAGCGTCCTATTACGGTTGCGCAGGCTGTCGGCATAAGCATCCATTTCTACCGTCTGCCGTTGTTGCAATGCTATCAGGCTGTCACTGAACTGGTGCAGTTTCTTGGCTGACGGGAGTACCAGCACGGTTTTCTTGCCGCCCAATACCCCTGCCAACCCGCTTTTCTTCTGCTTCACGGTGCGGATGCGTGTCGCCCTACGCGCCACTTCGGGCAGGTGGTTCACCAAGAGGCTGTCCGCCTCGTTCTGACGGTCAAGGATTTCCGTCAGGTGCAGCAGGTGGGCTTCCTTTTCAGCCAAGAGGGTGCGCAGGGTGTCTATCTGTGCCGGGCGCACGTAGTCCCAGCAATGGGGCTTCAAGGCTTGCAGCAGGCTGTCGGTGCGCAGGCGAAGGGTGCGGTAACGGGTGGTGTCGGCTTCTTCCCACCCGATGACGCTCTCGCCGAGGGTGGCAAGGCAGGTAATGTGACGGTGGGCGGCGTTGATGTCGCGGCGCATCAAATGGATATCCTCTGTTTCGGTTTCTATCTTTTGTATTCGTTTGCGCTCGTGCACTAAAATAACCACCATACTTATTCCGACAATAAGCATAACGATATGTATTATGGCAATCCTAATATGTAACTTCTGTTCAAATTTCATATTTCCTGTTTTCTTTTGACTTGCTGACAATCAGTATGCTGATTTACATCCTCGTACAATGCCGGAGAAATGAAATGGAACAATAGGTACAAGGTATAGGGAAATGAAACAGACGGATGTTTTCATGTGGATGACAGAGAACACTTCTTCCTTGAACAGAAATGCCACAATGCCGCACAGCACGGTCGCAATGGCAATCTTTATCAGGGAAGCCCTCAATACATCCAAATGCTCCCAAAACGACATCTCACCGATTTGAGCCTTATCTACCGCCTGTCCCATATTTGTCATTTGACCGGATTTTCATCCCTTATGTCAAGGTCGTTTTCCACGCCTTTCACACCTTCCTTGAAACTGCGTACCCCTTTGCCAAGGCCTTTCATCAGTTCGGGTATCTTCTTGCCGCCGAAAAACAGCAGGACTATCAGTACGATGAAGATTATCTCTTGCGTTCCTATTCCAAACATCATTTTTAGTTTTATGAAGTTTACTGTTTTTTCATCACATCGCTGGTCCAATTCTGAATGGCATTTCGGCTACTTCCGTTTAGCAGCTTGCCGTCCTGCCATTCCAAGTTAGGATATGTCTTTCTCAATTCTCTTACGCTATTGCTTATTCCGCTTCCTCCGGATGTGGCAAACGGCACGAGCGTCTTGCCTTTCAGGTCATAGCTTTCAATGAAAGTGTTGATGATTCGCGGAGCCAAGTCCCACCAAATGGGGTAGCCGATGAAAACGACATCGTAGGCGGTGACATCCAGTTTCGTATCTTTCAATGTCGGACGTGCCTGCGGATTGTTCATCTCCACCGAACTGCGCGATTGTTTGTCGTTCCAGTCAAGGTCATCAGAAGTGTAGGCTTGTTGCGGGACAATTTCGTACAAAGTACCGCCTGTGACCTCCGCAATCGTCCGGGCTGCTTTGGCGGTCGTGCCTGTGGCAGAGAAATACACGACCAATGGTTTATTTTCGGTTAGCATACTTTTTTCTCCTTTGTTTTGGGCGCAGGCGGCAAAGCTCAGTATCATTACCGCTGTCAATGTCAAAATAATCTTGTTCATAGACTTGTTGCCTTATAATGTTACTTTGCATATTCCTCTTTGACGATGCGCAACGCCTTGATAGCGGCGGGAAAGCCGATGTAGGGCAGACACTGGATGACGGCGGCGGCCACCGTTTCGGGAGAATTGCCCGCATTGATGTTGCCGTGGTAATGCGAATGGAGCTGGCTTTCGGCTTCCAACGTGGTCAACACGCAATAGCCCAACAACTCGCGCGTTTGCAAGTCAAGTGCGCCACGGCTGTATATTTCACCGAAAATATAGTCGGTCAGGAACTGTTCTACATTCTTACCCATATCGTCGGGCACACCTTCCATCACCGAGGCGATGCCGCCGGGATAGAGCTTGTCCTGAATGGCTTTGCCCGTTTCGTGGCGTGTTTCTTCCGTCACCGTGCCTTGCTTTTCCAATGGCAGGCTGATGCCTCGCTCCTTGAACACCTCATTCACCGTGGCCACGGCATTCAGCATCTTGGGGAAGCCGATGAACGGAGCGGTGAGATACATCACCTCGCGCAGTTCCTCCGGGGTGACACCCACGTTGAGTGCCGCACCCGCATGGGCTTTTAGTTGCGGAAGCGTCTGCATCGTGGCGAGGGTGACGCAGGTAATCATTTCGCGTTGTTTCAGCGTCAGTTCACCCGTCCGGAACACCTCGCCGAAGATGAACTTCTGAAGAATGTCCATCATTTCCGGGTCTGTGCCCTGCCCGGTCAGGGCTTCACCGCCAAATAGGGTGCGGTAATTCTGCTTGCATACTTCGATTCTATCCATATTGTCTGTTGTTTGTGCCGTCGCGGACAGGCTTCCTGCCAATGCGAGGGCGATTGTTGCTATGATATTCTTCATTTTTCTATTGATAAATGTTATAAACTCTTGCCTAACTGGTAGGCTTGCTGTGGATAATCCGTATTCCTGACGCTGCCTGCCGTCCACACGTCCGAAGCCACCACTTCGCCCACGCTTGTCCATCCGAGATAGTCCATCAGCGTATGGTAATGCACCAGCATCGGCTCCGCCTCCTTCTTGGCGGTATCAGCGTAGGTCATCAGGAAAGCGGCCTTCTTCCGTGCGCCCTTTATCTGTCCGTTGATGGCATAGAAGCGGTCTATCACCCGTTTCATCTGTGCCGAGATGCTGAAATAATACATCGGCGTAGCGAATACCACCATGTCTGCGTCTATCAAATGGGGACGGAGTTCTTGAAAGTCGTCGTTGAAAATACATGACCCGTTCATGCCACAACGGTTGCAGGCGCGGCACGGCTCCACCTGCTTGAAAGCACAATCGAAACGGAACACCTCATGCCCCTTTTCTTCCGCGCCTTTGATGAACTGCTCCGCCAGATAAGCGGAATTTCCGTTCTTACGGGGACTGCCCGTCAATACTACTATCTTCATTTTGTCTGTCTTTGATTCGTTATCGTTTATGTGGTTGAAAGCCTGCACAATCCCTGTTCCGGCTACGGCCGTGCCCAACGCCGCCAGCGCAGACTTCTTCAAAAATTCTCGCCGTTCCATCAGTGTCCGGGATTAAAGTCCTGTCATCTTCTCTTGGTCTTCGGGGTAGCGTCCTCCGACTATCTCGATGCTGTCCAAATGGCGGCGGATATCCTCCAGTTCTTCGGACGTAAACTGTATGTCTGCACCGCCGATGTTTTCCTCAATACGTTCGATGCGTTTCGTGCCGGGAATGGGGACAATCCACGGCTTCTGCGCCAGCAGCCAGCCGAGAGCGATGCGGGCAGGGGTGGTCTCTTTCCGCTTGGCAAGCTCTTCCACATATTCCACCAATTCCATGTTATGCTTCAGGTTCTCGCCTTGGAAACGAGGAATGGCGGAACGGAAATCGGTCTTGTCAAACTTCGTGTCCTTGTTGAATCGCCCGGTCAGCATCGCCTTACCCAGCGGACTGAACGGCACGAAGCCGATACCGAGTTCCTCCAGCGTGGGCAGCAGTTCCGCTTCGGGCTTCCTGTACCACAGGGAATATTCGCTCTGCACGGCGGTCAGCGGACAGACGGCGTGGGCACGGCGCACGGTGGCAGGAGCGGCTTCCGACAATCCCCAATGCAGCACCTTTCCTTCCTTTATCAGTTCGTCTACGGTCTCGGCTACTGTCTCGATAGGCACATTCGGATCGACGCGATGCTGGTAATAAAGGTCGATATAGTCGGTACGCAGGCGGCGCAACGAGCCTTCCACAGCCCGGCGGATGGTTTCCGGACGGCTGGAGAGCGAGACGGGACGTGCCGATGTCGTCAAGTCCGGCGTTTCGGACAGGTCGTAACCGAACTTGGTGGCAATGACCACCCGGTCGCGCACAGGCTGCAACGCTTCACCTATCAAGTCCTCGTTTTGGCCGTAGCTGTACACTTCTGCGGTGTCGAAGAAAGTCACGCCCAAGTCCACTGCCTTGCGAATCGTTTCTATTGCGTCCTTACGGTCGGGATACGGGGGATAGCTTTGCGTGAATCCCATGCAACCCAATCCAATGGCAGATACTTTTAGCCCGTCTTTTCCCAATGTCCTTGTTTTCATTGCTGTTCCTCCTTTCTGTATGTCTTCCCGAAGCTGGTGCATTTGCCAATGGTTTCGCCAGTACGTAGGTAGGTGTAGTTCGGCATCTCGAAGAGAACAGGTTTCAACTTGTCGTAATCGGGCTTTCCCTTTTCGTTCAGGCAATCTTCGTCCACATAGGTGTTCGTTATCTTGCAGATGAAGTTGTCGAAGGTGTCCGTTTCGTAGTTGTCCACCACCTCGCACTCCATCACCAACGGGCTTTCATCGATGACGGGCGTTCCGGCTTCGCCCTTGTGATAGATAAATACATCCGACTTGTCTGCCTTTGCTCCGCCCACGCAGCCTACATAGTCGGCACGCACGAGCATCGCCTCGCTTACCATATTAACGGACACCTTGCCCGTCTGCCTGACCCCTTCATTGGTGTAATGTTTCTTGAACATACTGAGCATAATCAGGTCGTGCCCGATGATACCCACATGGGCGACCAGCAGCCAGTTCACTTTTCCGTTCACTTCCGTACCCACGACAACTGCAGGCGTGGGATAGAGTGCCAATGTGTTTCCGATGTTCTTTTTCATTGTAATATTATCTGTTGTTTTCAATGTTTGACATATTTGACAGTCCGTTCAGTATTTCTACTTCATTCGGTTCTAAATTTATCGGCATTTCTGCCGTTGCTGCAGTTTCTACAGCAGGTGCTCCGGCAAAGAAATAATGCAGGAGCTGTTGCGGGGAGACTTTATGGCGGTCCGCAATGAAGCAGACCGCCTCGTCCGCGCACAGTTCTTTGGGAAAGTCTGTTTTCTGTTTCATTTTTTTGTTTTTATCTGATGCAAAATTACACTGTAATCAGAAGGTGTTATGTAACCATAAACGGGCAAATCGAACCATTTTCACAGAATTTGCCGTATAGGTAAGAGATTGTCTGTTAAATGCTTTATCTTTGTATCGTTTTAACCGGAAGAAATATATGAACACGATATTGAAAGTCAAGAGCGTCAATGACTACAGCCGCTACCTGGGATGCGCCGAACAGCATCCCCTGGTCAGTGTCATCGACTATGCCGAGGTGTCTCCGATACGCCACAGTCTGAACAATTACAGCGTATTTGCCCTGTTTCTCAGGGATGATGCCGATGTGGTGCTTGACTATGGCTGCGGCAAGTACGACTACAACAAAGGAACGCTTCTGTGTGTCGCTCCCGGACAGGTCGGAGGCAAGGAAGACAACGGCGAATGGGTGGCCATCACGGGATGGGCACTTCTTTTCCATCCCGACCTGCTGCACGGTTTCCCTCTTGAACGTCATATCCGGGATTACTCATTCTTCGATTATCGTGTCAACGAGGCCCTCCACATGACGGACGAGGAACACGACTTGCTTGTGTCGCTGATGCGTCAGATCCGGGATGAACTCGGCAAGAAGCCGGACGAGCTTCAAAACGCAATCCTCGTCGGCTACATCGAACTCATGCTCAATTTCTGCCAGCGTTTCTACAACCGTCAGTTCATCACCCGCAAAGTGGAGAACTCCGACATTCTCATCCGCTTCAACAGCCTGCTCCACGATTATTTTGAGGAGAAACAGCAATTCGTCCACGGATTGCCCACCGTGCAATATTGTGCCGACAAGCTGTGTATGTCGCCTAATTATTTCGGGGACGTAATCCGAAAGACCACCGGCGACACGGCGAGCAACCACATCCGCCGCTTTGTCATCCGGCTTGCCAAGAACGGGCTGGCGGCGGGCGAGACCGTCTCGCAGGTGTCCGACCGCCTCGGCTTCGAGTATCCCCAGCACTTCAGCCGGATGTTCAAAAAGCAGGAAGGCATCACGCCGTCGGAGTATGTCGTGAAGATGCGGTCGTAATGTCCAGGGTCATCTTTTATCAATAGTGTCCCTCTCAAACAGCCGCTCCGCATTCCCCCACAAGAACATCTCCGTATATCCGGCAAGTTCCCTATCCGAAGCAAGTGTCTGCTTCAGCCTTTGCAGGTTGGCTTTCAGCACGGCATCGGGCAGGTAGGGATAGTCCGAACCGTAAAGGATATGGTCGGGCGTGGTGATGGTGAGCAACGACCGCAAGACTTCGAGGGTGGGACTGCCCGCCAAGTCGAAGTAGAGGCGCGAAAGGTTGCCTTCCCAATCTATCGGCTGCATGTAGCCTTGCTTCACCATGGCAGGGAGGATAGACTTCATGCGCGGCAACGCCAACGGCAGGAATGAGCCGCAATGGGGTACGACCACTTTCAGGTTCGGGTAGCGCACCAGTACGTTCCGTGCCAGCATGTTTACCACGGCACGGGTGGTCTCCGCCGGATATTCGTACATCGCCAACGGCGTAGTCTTAATGATGTCCTCCGCGTAGGGCGTGGGACGGTGCGGATGGATGATGATGACGGCGTGACGCTCGTCCAGCACTTCCATCAGCGGGTCCAACTCTTCGTCGCCCAGGTATTGCCCTCGGCTGTTGGTCGCCAGCTTCACGCCGTCCGCGCCCAAGGTGTCGAGCGCATAGATGGCTTCACGAATGGCAGCATCCACATCAGGCAATGGCAGGGCAGCGCAGAACCTGAACCGATCAGGATATTGCCGCTTCACCTCCGCCGAAACCTCATTCACCCGGCGGATGCACCGGGCACTTTCCTCTGCATCACCGTAATACGGCTGCGGGGCAGGCATGGTCAGCACGGCGGTACGGATGCCTGCACTGTCCATAAAGGCAATGTGCCGCTCCGCACTCCATGCGGGCAACGGGAATGTCTCTTCCAACTCCGCCCCGTGCGCTTTCAGCACTTCCATGTATTCGGGGATGATGATGTGGGTATGGACATCGAGCGTCTGTCCGCTAAGGGAAACGGAGCTGAGAGACATTCCTGCGAGCAACAAAGTGAGCAATCTCATTTCTCCAACCGATTATATTCTTCATCAGTCACAGGTTCCAGCCATTCGTTGGAAGAGTTTTCTCCCGGCACTTCAAAGGCAAGATGCGCGAACCAGCTGTCCGCTGCCGCCCCATGCCAGTGCTTCACATTGGCAGGTATGTGGATGACATCGCCCGGAAGCATCTGTACCGCAGGCTTGCCTTCCTCCTGATACCAGCCCTTGCCGGCCACGCAGACAAGCATCTGCCCGCCGCCTTTCGTGGCGTGGTGGATATGCCAGTTGTTGCGGCAGCCCGGCTCGAAAGTCACATTGCTGAACGGTATCTGCTCTTTGGATATCGGAGTCAGATAGCTGTTGCCGATGAAATACTGTGCATATGCGGAGTTAGGTTCTCCGATTGGGAATATCATTTCCTTCTGAAATGCCTCCCTGCCGTCCGCTGCGGTGTTTCCTGTAACTTTTTCTTGTGCCATAATTCCTTGAATATTAATCATTGTTGTTATCAATAATAAAAACGTTATCTTTTTCATAAATCAAAAGTGTTAAATGTGTCTATTATTCCAGTGACAGGGTCACGGAGATTTTCCCGGTACCGCCGAGCAAGTCCAGCATTTCCTTGCGGGTCGAAACCCCGTCAACCTTGCCGACGCGCGTGAAGTTCCATGAATTGGTGTCGTAATAAATGACGAGGTTATTCCCCAAATAGAGGATGATGTCGCCCGGTCCGGTCGTGGTCTGACGGTCATTGCGCGGCAGGTTGATGCCGAGTGAACCTACCTTTTCCATATCGCCATAGTCGTTCATTTCCACGGTGATGTCACCTTTGGCAAGTTGCTCTCTTAGTGCCTTGGCTGAAGAATTATCCTCCAATGTGGCAGTAAATGTCCGTCCGCCTTCCACGGTCAGTTTGATAGTGTTGCTTTCCATATTCGTCTTATTTTGATTGTCTGTCGTTTTTGACTGCGCTTGAGCTGCCGGAGTAAGGACCGACAGCATCAGGCATATCATCATAATCAGCTTTCTCATAAACAAGTCCTCTTTTATAACGTCAGTCCAGCCTTACCAGTTCGTACTGCTGGCTGCCAAGCCCGATCTGCTCGGCATAATCGAGCGTGTGCATTCCCTGACGAGAGTCAATGCGCTCTATCAGATGGATTTTGCCGTGGTCTTCTGAGGAACGCACAAGGTCAGTGCAGGCCTTGTCCAATGCAACTGGGTCGAGCGAGGCAAGGATGCCGATGTCACCCATCTGCGGGTCGGCAGGCGAGGAATCGCAGTCGCAGTCCACGGAAAGATTGTTGGCTACGCTGATGTAGAGGATGTTGTCTCCGCAATGGTCAGCCACAGCTTTGGCTGCTTCCGCCATTGTTTCGAGGAAATCTTCCTGTGAGGGATTGCCCCAGCTCGTGGTGCTTGTCCCGGCGGAGTGTATCCAGCGTTTCCCGTTGGACGAGGCGATGCCGATGGAAATGTTCTTTATCGCACCGCCGAATCCTGCCATCGCATGACCCTTGAAGTGGGACAGGACGACAGTGAAGTCGTAGTCCGTATAATGCGAGCCTACAATGTCATACGCTATGTGACGGCCACCTTCCACCGGCAGCCGGGTTTCCCCCTCAGCATCCATGATATCCACTTCGGCAATGGCAGTGAAACCGTGGTCTTCGGCAGCCCGGAGATGGGCGGCGGTGTTGGAGCGTCCGCCTCCGTAAGCCGTATTGCATTCCACGATGGTTCCGTTCACTTCGTGCACAAGGTCTCTGATCAGCGAGGGCTGGAGATAGTTGTGCCCTCCTGGTTCTCCGGTGGAAAGTTTTACCGCTACCTTGCCGGTCGCCTTGCGCCCGAGCGCTTCATACACAGCCATAAGCCCTTCCGGCGAAATGTCGCTTGTCATATATACTGTGGACGTGGCTGCCGTATCCGGGTTTTCCGGAACGGGAGGTTCCGGCTGGCTTTCCTCTCTGCCGCCTTCACTTGAGCAGGCGAACAGAGAAATCGACATGGTTACAGCCATAGCCGTAAAAAATAGTTTCAAGTTTCTCATCTTTACTCTGTTTTTAGTGATTATTTCTTGTCAGACAGCAGGGTTCCACCCACGCCGATATTGTCCGGCTCGTTCTCTTTGATGAACACATAGAACGCTTGCGGCGGAAGATTCATCACCCGCGAGGCTGTTTCTGTCATCTCTTTCGTCATTACCGCTTTCTGCTCCTTGGTCAGTTTGGCGGCTTCTATGGTAATTACTGGCATAAGTTTTTTGTTTTTACAGGTTCATACTCAAATCATCGGCATTTCCCAGGAGCCGCGCGTATCCACTCCTGTCTTTTCCGCCGCTTCCTCCATTCGGCCGATTTCGTCTGCCGTGAGGGAAATCTGCGAAGCCTTGACCGCATCCTGCACCTGCGACACTTTCGTCACTCCGATTATCGGTGTAGTTCCTTTGGCGATTGCCCACGCCAAGGCTACCTGTGCGGGAGATACGCCGTACTTCTCGCCGATGACGCGCATCACGCTTACCAACTGCTCTATCTGCGGAAGCATCGGATTGTAAGTCTCACCACGCTGGCTCCCTGCGGGAAGCGGATGCTGCGTGTCGTATTTTCCGCTCAACGCGCCCTGCTCCAGCACCATGTATGCCCAGAAGTCGATGCCGTTCTCCTTGCAGTAGTCCAGGATGCCGGCTTTCTCCGACGAGCGGTAGAGCAGGCTATAATGGTTCTGGACGGCGGACACATGCACACCTTCCGCCGAAAGGATTTCTTCCGCACGCTTTATCTGCGCCAGGTTGTGGTTGGAAACTCCCACACGGCGCACCTTGCCACTCTTTACCAGCGGGATAAGATAAGGCGTCCAGCGTTCCACGTCTGCCGGATTGTGAATCCAATACATATCGATATAGTCCGTGCCGAAACGGGAGAGGCTGCTCTCGCACATGGCGGCGACGGGGTCGGCTGCCGTCTCGTCGGCAATCTGTGGAGTGAATTTGGTGGAGATGAGCACGTCTTCGCGCTTGCATTCCTTGGTGAACGATGACAGGACGGTTTCCGATGCGCCCATGCCATATACCACAGCCGAATCCCACAGGTTCAGCCCGTTCTTTATTGCCTCGTCAAATACGGGGCGAAGTTCTTCCACCCCCACGTTGTTCCCGAATACCTGGTCGCCTCCGGCCATTCCTTTGCCCCACGACCATGTTCCCAGTGCGATTGTTGGATAATCCTTGTTCATAATTTATTCTCCTTTTAATTAGTGAATTTATACGGTGTTCAATTATATTATTCCATAAAGTTGTTAATCCGGTTGGCTGGGTTGAGTGGCATCTGATCAGACAACACCAGTGACTTGACCATGTGCAGCGTCCCCTGCTTGTATTTCTGGAAATGCGCGGAGGCGATGTGCTTGTCGTAAGCCTCCTTGCTTGCGTATGTTTCGAGAATGGTGATTTTGCACGGATTCTCTTTTTCGCCTACGGCGTACATGGTCAGCACGCCCGGTTCGGTGCGCAGGGAAATTTCGCCCACCTCGGTTACATATTTCATATACTCGTTGAGGAACTTCGGCCAGACTTCGATTTTCGACAGGCGTACGATACCGTCGGCTGCCATCTCTTCCTTGGCGCACATGCCCGGCTGTTTGTCCAGGTTAAGGCATTTGCCGATGATTTCTCCGGTAGCGAGGTAGGAATAGGTAGGAAACTCGAACAAGACGGGCTTCAGACGCGTATAGTCGAGTTTGCCGTCCGCGTCAAGCACACCGGGAGCGGCGTATGTGTTGGCTATGGAGCAGACAAAGTTGTCGAAGCCTTCCGACTCATAGGTGTCCACCACATTGCATTCCATCGTCAATGGCGAGGCATCAATTACGGGAGTGCCGTTTTCACCCCAGTGGTATTCAAACACCTCCGACTTGTCAACCGAAGCGCCGCTCACACTGCCCACGTAATCGGCTTTGGACAGCATCTCCCGGCTCACAAGGTTTATGGACAGTTTCTTGGATGCCTTTATCCCTTGGTTGGTATAGTGGCTTTTGCTCATGCTGACGAGTATCCGGTCGTGGCCGATGATGCCCGTATGCCCCACGACGAGCCAGTTCACTTTCCCGTCCACCTCCGCACCGATGACGGTCATCGGTGCGGGTAGAGGGCAAGCACGCTTCCTATGTTTTGTTTTTCGGTTTCCTCTATATTGGAGGAATGAGTTTTCCTCTCCGCTGTACTGCAAGATAGCAGTCCGAACAAGAGCAATGCGGTGAATAAATTCCGTATCATATTCATTGTCTTTCAAATCTTACGTTCATACTCTCCGTTCCTTGCAGCAGGCTGATGCCATCACCATCGATATGCCCGATTTTGATGAGCGAGTTGTTTGCCGACCAATCCTGGCAGAAGATGGCGACGTTGCCCCACGGCTCGTAGATGGTGATGTCGCCCGGCACGGGGTCGCAGCCGCTCGGCGTGTCATCGAGACTGAGTTCGGGGTCGGGATAGAATATCTTTTCCACCCCGTTGTTGTAGTCTTCCAAGGTGACCTCTATCGGCAGGCGTGAAAGAAAATCGCGGGCGGCACCGTTATCCTCCATCGTAGCGGTAATGGTCCGGTCGCCAACGATGATGTTGATGCCAAGGCTTTCAGCGGTATCTTCCCCATCCCCGGTTTCCCGGCTTGCGCCAAGGCTTTCCAGCCACTGCGGAATGCGCGTCTCCATACTGCCCAATGAGCTTGATGTGAGCAACAGCGATTCTTCAAACACGGCATCGGGGACAAGCGTTGCCGCATCCCTTTCGGAAGTGCCTATGCCACTGCTCCCGCTGCTGGCGAAAAGGGCGATGCGCTTTCCTGCCAACAACTCGGCGTGGTTGTGCAGGAAAGTCTGCATCGGGGTTGCCATGTGGCTGTACCAGATGGGGTAGCCGATGAACACGATGTCATACTCATCGAAACTTTCTACGGAGGTGGTAATAGCGGGATAATTACCCTGCCCGATGGCATCCAGTTCCTCCTGCGCACGGTCGAGCATCGCGTTGTAGTCCTCCTCGTAAGGCGTTTCCGGCTCTACCGTTATCATGTCGCAATCCAATGTGGATTGGATAGTCTGCGCCATCCGCTCCGTGTTGCCTGTGCGGGAGCAGTAAAGGACGAGGTATCGGCCGTTGCCTCCCTCCACGTTTCCACCTTCACCTTCATTTTCATTCCCCTCATTGCCTTCTTCCCCCTCATTTCCTCCGGGAGTGGTCTGTTCCTGCCCGTCTTGTATCGGGTCGTCTTCGCTGCAAGCCGATGTGAAAGCAAGCACCGCCAGCAGCATCAACGGAAGTAAAAATAACTTTTTCATATTCTTTCATTTATTGATTCTTTCTACGTTGCAAAGATACAATGGCACAATACGAGGTTTGATAGACATATCCTCTGTGTTTGTAACAATTTTACTGAAAATGTAAATGGCTTCGGAAAGGCGTTTAGCAAAGGTCAGACCTTTGATAGGCTCACATCCGACCTGAGGGTATCTCAAGTCCGACTTGAGGTTGGCTCATGTCCGGGATGAGGTTCCTCCCCTCGGATAGGAACAATCCTGTGGGATAAGCATTGTCCGAGACCTCCGACAGCACTAATCCTGCAGGATAAGCCCTGTCCGAGCCGTCGCCGATGCCAATCCTGACGGAGAAGCACTTTCTACGCTGACGACAGTGCACGCGAAGCCGGAGAAGTTCGTCGTTATCGCCGGAGCAAATCTTACAGGATAAGTGGAAAACAGGGCGGGGACAGTCCTTATCCTAACGGATTGGCACTGTCCCCGTAGTTTTCAGATGCAGTTCCGGTTATTTGTAGATTCTGTATTCTTATTTGTCTATCTGGCTTTCCGTGAAGGGGTCGGCACGGTGTCCCATCAAGTCTATCTTGGCGTAGGCGGCATCGAACTCCTCCATTTCGTAGGGAGTCAGCCGCACAGAAGCCGCGCCGAGGAAGTCATCCAGATGGTCGGGGTTGGTCGTGCCGGGAATGGGGGCTATCCACGGCTTGCGCGAGAGCATCCATATCAGGGCGAATTGTGCCGGGGTCACGCCTTTGCGTTTCGCCCATTCCTCGACGAGATAGACCAGTGGCATATTGTGCTTCAATGCTTCGGGCTGGAACTGTGGCAGGTTATATCTTCTGTCGCCTTTCTGGAAACGGCTGTTCTCGTTGATGACTCCTGTAAGGAACGCACGACCCAGCGGACAGTAAGGCACAAAGCCGATACCCAATTCTTGGAGCGTGGCGAATATTTTCGTTTCAGGCTCGCGCCACCAGATGGCGTATTCGCTCTGTATGGCGGAAAGCGGGCATACGGCGTGTGCCTTGCGGATGGAGCGGGCACTTGCCTCCGATAATCCCCAATGTAATACCTTTCCCTCCTGCATCAGGTCCTTCACCACGCCTGCCACCTCTTCCATCGGCACGTTCGGGTCCACCCGGTGTTGGTAGAGCAAGTCTATATGATCGGTACGCAGACGGCGCAACGAGCCTTCCACTGCCCGACGGATATGGTCGGGACGGCTGTTCAAGGCGGTCGGCTGTCCTTCCTCCACACCGAAGCCGAACTTCGTTTCTATCTTCACCTTGTCACGGAACGGCGCGACGGCTTCGCCCACCCATTCCTCGCTGGTGTAAGGTCCGTACACCTCCGCCGTGTCGAACAGCGTCACGCCTTGGTCGTATGCCCGGCGAATGAGGGCTATCATATCTTTCTTTTCGTATTTTCCGCCGTAATAGCCGACCATCGGCAGACAGCCCAATCCGATGGCAGACACTTCCATTCCGCCGAGATTGCGGTGTTCCATATCCTTGTCATGTTTCTGCTCGTCGTAAGACCCGTTTGTCTTGTTCTCCCTTGCAGGCATCGTCCCGGCAAAGACTTGCCCGATGCCTGTCATTGTTCCGGCTGCCGCCAAAGCGTAGCCGGACGCTTGCTTTATAAAATTCCTTCGGTCCATAATTTCTTGTTTTTAATCTCTATGCAAAGGTAGCAGTGAACATACAAAATGCCTGTAACGATAACTCGGAGGTATGTACCCGTTTCACGGAAAAGACGATGGTTTTACAGGCTGGTCAGCACCGGATTCTCCAAATAGTTGAAAAGACGGTGTACCTCGCTCGGCTTGCGCGGGTCGAGCATCTGCGGACGAGCAAGGTCGAGCGTGGCTATCCGGCGCATATCCTCTGCCGACAGCTCAAAATCCCAAATGGCGAGGTTCTCTTCCATACGGTTGCGATGCACAGACTTCGGAATAATGCTCACGCCACGCTGCACGTTCCAACGGAGGATGACTTGCGCCACTGTTTTGCCGTGTTCTTCCGCAATGCTTTTCAACACGGGATGGGTAAACATTCCGTTCATCCCTTCGGCAAAAGGTGCCCACGCTTGCGGCACGATGCCGTACTTGCGCAAAATGGCAAGTTCCTCTTCACGCTGATAGAAAGGATGCAGTTCCAGCTGGTTCACCATCGGCTTGATGTCAGCCGTATAGCAGAGGTCGATGATGCGGTCGCTCTGGAAGTTGCTTACGCCGATGGCACGGATGCGCCCTTCCTTGTACAGTTCCTCCATCGCCCGCCAAGCTCCGTAGTAATCGCCGAAAGGCATGTGGACGAGATACAGGTCGAGGTAGTCGAAGCCTAGGTTGTCAAGGGTCCGCCCAAAGGCTGCTTTCGTCTGTTCGTACCCCATTTCGTTGATGAAGGCTTTGGAGGTGACGAAGAAATCCTCTCGCGGGACTCCCGATTTGCGGATTGCCGCACCCACTGCCGTTTCATTCTTATAGGAAGATGCCGTGTCTATCAACCGGTAACCGGTGGCGATGGCATCGGATACAGCCTGTTCACACATTTTGAGGTCAGACACCTGAAATACGCCGAATCCTTCCATCGGCGTTTCTACTCCGTTGCTCAGTTTGATGCTTCTCTTATCCATAATAATATCCTTTCATTTTATTGGTTTCAAATATTCTGTTGAGTCTACTTTTTCATGCCATTGGATATGCCCTTTTCCCGACCTGTCCGTTATTGACAGATGAACCAGATGGCTGTCGGGAGTCGCTCCATGCCAATGCTTTACGTTGGGAGCTGTCTTGATGACATCCCCTTTCACCAGCAAGCGTTTCGGTTTACCCTCTTCCTGATAATAACCTTTGCCATCCAATATCAACAATACCTGAGAGGCGTCAGGGTGAATGTGCCAATCATTGTGACAGCCCGGCTCAAAGGCCAGTTGGTTTATATCGTATTCCGCAGTTTGCAGTAAGCCGGATATATAGACGTTCCCTGAATAATGTTCTGATACTGTTTTCTTTCCGAGATTGAAAATCATATCATCCTTATTTATCGCGCCCTTTTGGGAAGCAGTGAGTACAAATTCCTCTCCGGGTGCCAATATATGGATGCGTTCCGGGGTCACGATACGCCCTACCAAATCCTTCGGGTCAGCGTTGAACGACTTCATGTCCGGCGCATCCACCGTCCCCCAGTGCGAAAGCAGGAGTTGTGCATCCGGATAAGCATTGGCTATCTTAACTGCATTATCCAAGCCAATATGCCAGCCGTCGTCCGAGAAGTCGAAGAAGATGACATCAGGGGCGGGCAGGCGGAGGAACTCCGGAAGGAAGCGCGAGTCTCCCGGTGCCCAAATCAAACCATCAGCGGTTTTGATAAGGAAGCCGCAGTAATCTTCCCGTTGAAATACGCGGTCAAAACCTCCGAACTCATTTTGCCAAGTATGCCATGCAGGTGTCAGGCTGACCGTGATATCCTTTATTCGGAAAGTATCCTCCAGTCCATGTCCGAAAGAGGGCAGCCGCATATTTTTCATCAACGAATCCACATAGACCGTAGAATAAAACGCTCCGCATACATCCGCCAGCCGCTTGCAGGTAGGTTTGCTGAAATGGTCGTTATCGCTGTGTGTTATCAATACCGCGTCCAACGCCGGCACCTCTTCCGGTAAAATGGGCGGCTCTATCAGGAGTGGCATATCGAAGCCTGCCAGCATTGGATCGACCATGATACATGTGCCCCTGCTATTGATAAAGAACCCGGCGTTTCCCAACCAACGGATGACAGTCTGGTTACTTGGGGCGAAAGCCTCCTTGCCAAAGTGCTGCGTGGCAAGAGGATAAGCCTGTCCTTTCTCTGTATATCTTACCTGTGCGATTGAGTGGAATGCACATAACAGACAAAATAAAAATATTATCGTAGCTTGCATGTATTGATATTGTGTAAATTACAGACTTACTTCCCCATTGTCTCCTTCACCCTCGCCAGCAGGTTCGGGATATCCAGATGCTGAGGGCATTTTGCCAAGCACTCTCCGCAACCTACACAAGATGATGCCGGGTCGCCGCGCTGAACGGGGGACATCGAGACGGTGTAGTCCGACCACGCCCGCTGCTTGTTTTGGTGCAGAACGTAGTTGTTGTAGACGTAGGCGAAGATGTAGCCAATGGCCACGTTGTGCGGGCAGGGGATGCACTGGTAGCAGCCCGTGCAGTCAATGTGACCCGGAGCGTGGCGGTAGGCGTAGATGGCTGCTCCCAATGCCTCGCGCTCGGCCGGGGTGAGCATGTTCGGGCGGGCTTTGGCGGCATATTTCAGGTTCTCCTCCACATCCTCCATGCTGCCCATGCCGCTCATCGCCACGCTGACTTCGGGGATGTCCCACAGGTAGTCCAACGCCCACTCCGCATCGGGCTTGTGGATGCCTGTGGAGGCAAGAGCGTCGCGCATCACCTGCGGTACATTTGCAAGGAATCCCGTGCGGACGGGCTTCATCACCGCCAGCCCCATACCGTTGGCGGCGGCGTATTTCGGTCCGAGTACACCCGCCTCGTATTCATAATCCAGGTAGTTGTGCTGGATAAGGCAGAAGTCCCATGCCGGCGTGTATCCCACCACCCGCTTGAACAGTTGCAGGCTGTCGTGGAATGAGAAACCCATGAAGCGTATCTTGCCCTGCGCTTTCAGCCGCTCCATCTTCTCGATGAGCTTATACGGCAGCACATAGTCCTTCCACGCGCGGTGCATAATCATGTGGATGTGGTAGAAGTCGATGACATCGGTGCCAATCGTGCGGCGCGACTGGTCGAAGAACTTCTCGAAGTCGTCCGCGCTTTGCATCTCCCACCACGGCATCTTGGACGTTACATATACCCGGTCGCGCCAGCCTCCGGCAAGGGCTTTGCCAACCGCCTGCTCGCTCTCGCCGCCGAGATAGACGCGCCCCGTGTCAATGTAGTTCACGCCGCCCTCGATGGCACGGCGCACCATCGGCGTGGTCTGGTCGAAGTCCACATGCCCGTTTTTCATCGGGAGGCGCAGCATGCCGAAGCCCAAGGCTGACACATTCACTCCCGTGCGCCCCATCGGGCGGTATTGCATCTGCGGGTTATAATTCAAAATATTCTTGGTAAGCTGTTCCCGCGCCACTTGCTTCTCGGCTTCCTGCGCTATGGCTTTCGGACCGCTCATGGCTCCTACTGCTGCGGCAAGAAGCCCGCTCTTGATGAAATCTCGTCTGTCCATATTCTTACTTTTTAGTTGTCCACACCTATCAACCATGCCGGATTACGACGTACCAGCAAGTCGATATCACTTTGAGATACTCCGACTGATTGCAGTTTCACGATGCAATCCCTCATACCATCTATGGGATGCGGCATTACCGCTTGTCCCAAATCTGTGGAGATGAAGCTACGTGCCGGGTCGATGCGGACAAAGGCGGCAAACTCCTCGATGCTTTGCCGCTGGTATTGGGGCATCTTCGTACCCTCTCCCCATAGGCAGGGCAGGTAGCAATATTCGATGTAGGCGCCCAAGTCGATGCACCGCTTGATTTGGTCGGACGTCATTGTCCAGATATACGAGTTGGCGTGAGTCACCACCACACGCTTTACGCCCACTTCCTGCGCCTTGCGGAGCAACGTGAGGCTTTCTTCGGGAGATGAATGTCCGGTGGCAAAGATAATGTCCGCCTCGGCGCATATTTCCATCACCTTGACCACTTCGGGCAATACTTTTCCGTCTGCATCCAATACGGGAATGCCTGTCTCCTTGCGTCCTTCGTGCCGGTATTGATAAGCGGCATCCAAGGTCGGCATCCAAATGCAACGGCACAGTCCGCCGCTGGTCTCCACCGCCTTCTGTGCGGCATAGACATTCACCTTGTCGCCGTGCACCCGATTCATGCAGAAACTGCCGAAGCATTCCGCACCCGGCAATGCCTGACGGATGAGATACGCCCGGTCGTGGCAACTGAAGTCATTGGACTTGAACATCACGGCACGGTAGCCAGCTGCCATCGCGTCCTTCATAAAACCGTATTCATCCACTGACCGCTCCCGCGAATCGGGCATGGCGTGGAGGTGGATGTCGCACACGCCTTGCAGCAAACCGTCACTGGCAAACTTGTTGTCGTTCTTTTGCTCCTGTAGCAGGTTCATCGCTTGGCTCGGAACGATGGTGGAGGCGAGCAATGCTCCTCCTGCCACTACGGAAGTCTTGATGAAGTCCCTTCTGCTCATTTTATTGTCTGTTTTCATAATGCTTCTTCTCTGAGTACAAAGTTAGTGTCATATCTTACAAAAGAACGTAACGATTTCACGGGGGATTGTGACGGTTTTACTGATTATGATTTAAATAGGAATGCCATAGGCTTCCTCATCAACGCCAAATGCTTCCACGAAAGCACAAAGTGATTGACTTTCGCCAACCATGCCTTTACTTTGCATCGCCAAGCAAAGTGATAACCCGAAATGTGGAGGTTGAGGACAACAAAATGCCACAAGCTGCCACATTTCTACATATCTATCGCATTACGGAGAATACCCTCTTACTTTGCAGGCAAAACCGAGTATCAACATTAAAACAGTATCGACAATGGAAATTTTGATTTTTCAGAAAGAGGCGTTTGAGGAAATGGCAGCAAAGTTCAGCCGCTTCTCCAACCGTGTGAACGAAATCCTTGCCAAGCAGGGCAGCAAGTCATTAAACCGATGGCTGGACAACCAAGAAGTCTGCCAGCAGTTGAACATCAGTCCACGTACCTTGCAGACACTGCGTAACAACGGCACGTTGGCTTATTCGCAGATAAACCACAAGGTGTTTTACAAGCCGGAAGACGTAATGCGCATCGTAAAACCCGTAGAGAACAGAAGAAAAAATCTGGCTACTTAATTGAAATATCCACTAAATCCAACGTAACAATGAGTGAAATGATTACCAAGAACCATGCGCTGGTCGCCCAATTCGGCGACACGCTTGACCGTCTGCTAGACGGCATCGAGAACTTCGTGGCAAACAGCCGTCCGACTTTGGGCGGTGAACGCTTCCTGACGGACAGGGAGGTGTCGGCACGACTGAAAGTGAGCCGACGCACTTTGCAGGACTACCGCAACAACGGCATAATTGCCTATTACCAGTTGGGAGGCAAGATTCTGTACAAGGAATCGGACATCGAAAGGATGCTTGCCGCCAATTACCGGGAGGCGTTCAGATAGCATCCATAGTTGTGCACAAAAGGAATACGACCTGATTCCCTCTGGTCGTATTCCTTATCGTGTCTGGTCGTATATCCTTTACATTAACAGTTATACTCCTTTCGGGGATATGCCGCTGGCGAAAAGAACAAATATAGAGGTTCTTTCCGACTGGCGGCATACAGTTTTCTCATGACAAACCGCCTGAAAGCCATGCATTCCTTAGTCCGCAGCCGGAAGGCAATAGCTATCACCATTTCAAGACTGTACACATCGTAGCTTATCCCGTTGTCCTGCCTGACGTAGCGCATGGTGTCGCTTTCCAACAACTCCATATTCTTGTAAATGGCACGGATTGCCCTGCGGATGTCGCAGCCGAACACATTGAATGCATCGGACATTTCCTGCTGCGTCATCCAAACGGGAACGGTCGGAATAGTGACCGCACTGTTTTCGCTGATTGTAATTATTCCACGTTCCATTTTCATTCCTCCTTGTTCGTTAAGGTGTCCTTTGTTTTCTTTTCCCTTGACGCTCCTGTTCCATAGGCACGTCTGAAAGCCATCAGGTTGTCCATGTCCTTGGATATTTTCTTGTCAGTAACCTCCGCGTACCGTTGGGTGGTTCTTATTCCGGAGTGGCCCATCATCTTGGCGATGCTCTCGATGGGTATGCCCTCTGAAATTAAGAACGTTCCGAAGGAGTGCCGACTTTGATGGTAGGACAAGTTTTCTTTCCGCCCTATCGCAACGCCCAGCTCGTGTATCTCGAACCACATCTCGTCACGGCTCGGAAGCGGGAACACGGGCTTGGTGTCGTCCGTGGTGTTGTAAAGGTCGAGTATCTGTTCCGCTATCGGGTGCAGGGGGATGAACGCCTCCACNNNNGTTTTCTTGCGGTTGATGCGGATGTAACGCCTGCCGTCCGCTGTTCTGCCGATGTGGTGCGGATGGAGCAGCATGGTGTCCACATACGCCAGTCCCGTGAAGCTTGAAAACAAGAACGCCCTCCGCCCCAGCTCCTGCAACGGGTCGAGCATCGGGGTTTCAAGGATGGCTTTCAGTTCCGCACGGCTGATGTGCCTGTG